>OJMG01000019.1_pt1 | contig 148901 bp, 147 predicted proteins | sample 1597141 | NCBI WGS metagenome assembly OJMG01 (sample SAMEA2452119, study PRJEB22498) | human gut metagenome | biome: human feces; feature: human gut; material: feces | place: Australia | collected 2012 | reverse complement strand
ATTGATAAAGGAAAAACACATACATATACTATAGAGATTAAGTATGTAAATGATGCAGTTGTTGATCAAAGTATAGATATGGGTCAAAGTTTAAGTGGAACAATATATATAAGAGAGTTTACTAAACCAATAATGAAATTAACAGATAAATTAATGGCTGATAATCCTACAATAGGACCAAGAACTACATTTACAGCATTCACTGAAACAAATACTGGAACATTATATAAAGCAACAGAACAAATAGGAACAAATGAGTCAAAAGATGTATACTATTTTGCAGGAGATGCAAAGAATAACTGGGTTAAGTTTGGTAAAACAACAGAAAGTTCATGTACTTATAAAGGAAAAGAATTATTTATTTTTAATGATACAGGACTTAAAAATGTTGAAACTCAAACTGAATGTGAAACTTACTCACTATGTAATCATAAATCTTTAGGACCAATGCTTGTAGAAAATAGTAGTATGTGTGGAAATGAAACTGGAACATTATTAACAGAAAAAGCAACATGGAATGGTACATCAACAAAAGATATATATTGGAGAATAATTCGTACTAATGCAGATGGAAGTATTAAACTATTATATGCAGGAACTAGTCCTGATACAGATAAAGCATATGTAGGTGCAAGCGCATTCAATACTACATATAATGATCCAATGTATGTAGGATATAAATATGGAACTACAGGTTCACTAGAAAACAATAGACTAAATACAAATGATAGTACAATAAAAACATATGTAGATAATTGGTATAAAAACAATTTAACTGCTTATACAAAGTATTTAAGTAATGATGCAGTATATTGTAATGATAGAAATCTTGCAAGTGGACAAACATACTCAACAACAAAAAGTTTTAATTATGCTCCATACGAAAGAATAAGAACAAATAAACAACCAACTTATAACTGTGCAAATATGAGTGATGCATTCAGCGTAAATAATACAAGTGCAAAACTAGATTATCCTGTTGGATTAATGTCAATAGATGAGTTAAGTTATGCAGGAGGACAGATCTATACAACATTAACTGCACCATATGCATGGTATTACACTAATGCAAATGGAGAAAGCAGTTATGGAAGTGCACCATTCTGGGCCCTTTCCCCTCGCAACTGGGTTGGCTCTGTCTCGAGCGTTTGGGGCGTCAATGGTTCTGATTACCCTGGCGACTTGGGCTACAACTACGTGGGCGACTCGATGGCTGTGCGTCCCTCAGTTTCTCTGTCATCTTGTAATCTGATATCCAGAGGAGACGGAAGTGCGAATAATCCATATACAGTGTACATTGGAAGTGGTTCGTGCTAGGATTTAAAGCCGGAAGCAAAAACCCTTTTGCTTCCGTGTCCGCCGCTTTAGAGGCGGCATGCAGTTTTATAATAATAATGGTATCAAATGTGAAAACATTTTTGATATAGGGAATAAGCTACTAAAGTGACTAGGTCTTCGTGTTCCTGAGGCTGGGCCCTTTCCCCTAACAACTGGAATGGCTCTAACTCGAACGTTTGGAACGTCAATGGTTCTGATAACCCTGGCAACTTGAACAACAACAACGTGGACAACTCGATGGCTGTGCGTCCCTCAATTTCTCATAGTTCAGGAGGTAATAATGTCATAATAAATGTTATGGTAGATGTTATTTTTGAGAAACAAGTTTATTTCCTTAGACATAGTCTAAAATATTTAGTATTTATCAGTTCTTGTCCTTTAGTAAGTATAACTGAAAAATGATATTGAACCTAGATATTTATTGTAATTGATGAGCAGTATTTAAATCAATTTAGATTTTATACTGCTCTTTATTTATTAAGGAGGAATATTATGAGAATTTATAGTAATACATTTAAAAGTGAGTACCCTAATACAGTATTTTTAGAAAAACATGGTATATTTTATTATGCATATGGAGAAAATGCACTTGTACTAAGTGGCATTTGTAATTATCAATTTAAAGATAACAGATGTGGTTTTCCAATTAAAAGTTTAGAAAAAGTTGTTAGTATATTATCTCAGTTTAAAGTTAATGTTTATGTTGATAATATGTTTTTTGAGTTTGGAGATAAATATTCATTTTATCTTGAACTTTATAAAAGTAAAATAAATGGAGATAAATTAATTAATAGTTTAATTAATGATGTTAAAAAGGTTATAGAAAGTAATAGAGAAAATTATTATAAGTTAAAGGAGTTTGTAGATAGTTTATGAATGAATTAGTTATTTTTAATAAGATTAAATGGTTAATAAGTTATTCTGATAAATATGTTTTTAATTCTTTTACTAAAGTTCATATAAATTTAAAGATAAGATATCAAGATAGGTTATATTCTCTACTAGAAAACTGTATTAGAAGTAATACTAATACTGGTAATATTAGAATTAAATATCAAAAAGAAATGCTAATAGATATTAGTTTAATAGATTATTATATTGGAGAAGCATATGATAAAAAAATTATTAAAAAGAATAGGTTTTCTAGTGTTATTAATTCCTTGAGTGAAATTAGAAAAATGACTTATAGTTGGAGTAATATTAATGAAGAGAAAAAATGTTCTATATGAAAATATGATTTCTTATAATAATATTTTAAGTGTTTATAAAAAGATTAAGAATAGTACTAAAAACAAAAAAGAGGTTTATAATTATGAATTAAATTTAAATCAAAATTTACTTGATACTTTATTTAGTTTATCTAAAACTACCTATGTTTTTAGCAAATACAATATTTTTCTTGTTAGAGAACCAAAGTATAGACTTATTATGAGTGAAATTTTTCCTGATAAAGTAGTTAATCACTTATTTTCTAAGTATGTTTTATCATATGCACTTCAAAGTACTTTAATTAATTCTAATGTAGCAACTAGAAAAGATAAAGGAAGTAAAGAAGCTTATAGGTTATTTATTAAATATACTAATAAGCTAATTTATGAAAATAAGAAAATATATGTATTAAAATTGGATATTAGTAAGTATTTTTATAATATTAATCATAATATTTTAATGAATATGGTTAGTGAAAAAATTAAAGATGAACGAGTACTTGATATGTTAAAAGTAATTCTTGATACTACAGATAATGATTATATTAATAAAACTATTCTTTCAGTTGTTAATAGAGAGATTTATAAAGTTAATAAGTTAAATATTAGTACTATTGAAAAGGAAAAACTTATTAATGAACTTAAGAGTATTCCTCTTTATAGAAAAGGATATGGTCTTCCAATTGGAAATATGTCTAGTCAAATACTTGCTGTATTTTTTCTTAATAAAGTTGACCACTTTATTAAAGAAAAACTTGGATGTAAATATTATATAAGGTATATGGATGATTTGGTTATATTAGGTAATGACAAGGAAGAGTTAAAAAATATTTTTGAAAGTGTAAGCAAGTATATAGAAAGTTTTGATTTAAATGTTAATAAGAAAAGTGGAATATATAGTTTAAGTAATAGTGTAAATTTTTTAGGTTATAATTTTAAGGTTTTTAATAATAAACTTATTATTAGATATAGAAGTGATACTATTAAAAGAGTTAACAAACGACTTAAGAATTTAAAGGTATATGATAATGAAATGTATTTAAAGAGTGTTGCAAGTTATAAAGGCTATTTTCTTTTATGTAATACTATTGTTAAAGATAAGTATTTAAGTGAAATTTAAGTTTTTGTTCTTGACAATTACACTGAAAACAAGATACAATTTCAGTGTAATTGTCAAGAAAGGGGAAAAGACAACATGAGAAAAGAAGATGTAATTAGTTACAGAATTGATACAAGTGTTCTTAAAATTATGTAGAATCTATTAATTCGATAACAGATCCAATGATTCAAAATGAACAAGCATAAATATTTACAGATACTGTTAATCCAAAATGTAATATATTTTATATTTCTTAAAATATATTTTTTGTCCAAATTTGGTAGTGAAAACACGGCAAATTTGGTAGTGGAAAAAGTACGACAGCAAAAAAAATGGCTGCTAGTAAGATAGAACTTCAAGAACCCAAAAACAGAATTTCATACTTAGAAACAGCAAAAATTAGACCGGATTTATTATTAGAAGGTGATAAACCAAGATTAATTGATGAATGGCAAGATGCTCCAGAACTATGGAATGCAATTAGATATGATGTAGACAATACGGGCTTAAAGAGTCAGTATATATTAACTGGTTCAGTAACTCCTAAAGAAACGAAAGAAGAAAACATAAGACACAGTGGTACAGGAAGAATAATTAGACTTATTATGAGACCTATGTCCTTGTACGAATCTAATGAGTCAAATGGTAGTGTTTCATTAGAAGAATTGTTTAATGGAAATTTAAATGTTTCTGGAATAAGTGATAAGGAACATGAAGATATAGCCTTTTATTCTGCTAGAGGTGGATGGCCATCAATGATAGGACTACCAAGAGATGAAGCGCTAGTTATGGCAAGAGATTATTATGAATCTTTAATTAATAACGAAATTAAATTACCTGATGGTAAAGTAAGAAACTCAAGAAGAGTAGATTTAGTATTAAAAAGTTTATCCAGAAATATATGTACAACAGTAAGTATTGATACTATAAAGTCTGATACATCATTTAATGATAGAAAAATAAGTGAAAAAACAATAATAGATTATTTAGATGCTTTAGAAAAATTATATATAATAGATAATGTTGAAGCATGGAACGAAAAAATAAGAAGTAAAACTATTTTAAGAACAAGTCCTAAGAGAAATTTTGTTGATCCATCTTTAGCAGTATCTTCTTTAAAAATTACAGATAAAGATTTATTAAAAGATTATAATACTTTTGGTTTCATATTTGAGTCACTATGTATTAGAGATTTAAAAATTTATACAGAATATTTAAATGGCCATGTATTTTACTATAGGGATAAAACAGATTTAGAATGTGATGCAATAATCCATCTTAATGATGGTAAATGGGCGGCTATAGAAATAAAAATAGGTTCAGAAGAAGGAATAGAAGAAGCAGCCAATAGTTTAAAAACTTTAGTTTCAAAACAAGATAATAATGAACTAAAACATCCATCATTTTTAATGGTACTAACTGCTGGAAAAGTTGCTTATAAAAAGATGATGGAGTTCTAGTTGTTCCTATAACATGTTTAAAATATTAAATAATTAAATTATAATGTTAATAAAAAAATATGATATTATTAGAAGACATCTAAGGTGTATAAAACCAAGTATTTAAGAAAAAAATGTAATCCAAAAGGGTTACTTTTTCTTTTTAGAACAAATTAAAGAATAGCATGAAAAATATAAAAAATCTATATAAATAGTTTAAAATGTGTTATACTTTTGTAAGAGGTATAAAAATGAAAATAAGTGAACCAAAAATTAAAAATTGTGAAGTATCTTCCTTTAATGAGTGTGTTAAAAATGAAGAATTTAATAAAGTAAAAATTAGGGAAAATAGTAGTGTATCACTTGATTTAACAGATTATACATTTGACGAATGCGTTTTTGAAAATATAGATTTTTCTAATATAGAAATAAGTGATATATCTTTGATGGATGTTAAGTTTATCAACTGTGATTTATCTAATAAAAGATTTAATGATACTTTTTTAACAAGAGTTATATTTGAAAATTGTAAATTAACAGGTCTTACTTTTATGGACTCACATTTAAAAGATATCAAAGTCACTTCTTCGGTTGGTTTATATTTGAATGTTGCATCAACAAATATAAATAATATTGAAATAGAAGACAGTGACTTAACTGAGGCTACTTTTAATATGAGTACTTTAAATAATGTTGTTTTAAATAATGTTAATTTAACTAAATCTATATTTTTAGGATGTAATTTAAAAGATGTAGACTTTAGCACATCTATAATTAACGGAATTAGTTTTGATATTAAGAGTTTAAATGGAATAATAATAAACAGAATGGATGCTGGAAATATTGTGTCAATGTTTAATGTGAGAGTGAGGAACTAAAGTGACTAAGGAAGAAGTGTATAATTTTATAAAACACAAGAATATATGGCATGAAATTACTGAACATAAAAGAGTGTTTACTATGGATGAGTTAGACAATATTGTTTTGCCGTATCCAGAAGCTGATGCAAAAAACTTATTTATTAGAGATGACAAGAAAAGAAACTACTACTTAATTACAGTAAGTGGTAAAAAGAAAGTTGATTTAAATGTTTTTAGAGAAAAATATAATACTAGAAGACTTAGTTTTGCAAGTGAAAAAGATTTAATGGAAATTTTAAAATTAATCCCTGGAAGTGTAACTCCACTTGGTTTATTAAATGATAAAGAAAATTTAGTTAAATATTATTTAGATAGTTATTTTATAAATAAGTGTGACATAATCGGAATGCACCCATGTGATAACTCTGCAACTTTATGGCTTAAGACTACAGATTTAATAAATATTTTAAAAGAGAATGGAACTATAGTAAATATAGTAGACTTGTAACTCAACCTAAAGTTTAGAAAACTAAACTAATGCTTTATAGAAATTTTTATAAAAATATATTATCATTAAATTGTAAGGAGGAATTATGAAAAAGAAAGTATGTTATGTATTATGTTCATTAATTTGTCTATTAGTAGGAGGTATATCTAGTTATTTTATATTTAATAGTAGTAAAAGCACATTAAAAGAGTTACCACTTCCAGAAGTTACTGGTGGAGAAAGAGGGACTCTCGGAATAGACAAAAACATTAATGAGGAAACATTAGACGAATACTTAGGTAGAGAAGATGTGGTATATAGAGACATGAGAATGCTTAAAGACCCAGGAAATTATGAAGCAATTGGAGGAGACTCATATATTTCAGGTTTTGTTAAAGGTTTTGAAGTAGTACCTTATCCACTTTTAACTGAAGTAAAAGGTTTACCTGAAATAATAGGAGAAACTTATACTGGAAAAACATTATTTAAAGAAGTGGATGGAAGGTATGTTGCTAACTATGAAGAGTCAATGGAATACTTAGAATATTATTTTCCAAAAGATAAAGTAATCTTCTTAATGTGTGGAGGAGGAGGTTATGCTGGCATGACTAAAAATCTTCTAGTAAGTTTAGGTTGGGATGAAAACAAAATTTATGATGTAGGTGGTTACTGGTTCTATAATGGTAAAAATAATGTACAAGTTAAAACTACTAAAGATGGTAAGACTACATATGACTTTTGGAAAGTTACTTATCATGATATAGATTTTAAATCATTAACTGAGGTAAAATAATGAAAAAGATAGTAGTAATAGTGTTAAGTGTATTCTTATTAACAGGTTGCTTTAGTAATAAGACTAATCAAGAAGATGGTACAAAACGAATATATTTAACTAGTAGTTATTATAATAAAGGTGAGTTTATAAAAGTAGACGATTTAACTACTTTAGAAAGTGATACTTATATATTATTTACTTACAACAACTTTTGTAATTTAGCAGTTTCATGTGATAAAATTTTTGAAAGTTTTATGAAAAAATATAATATTGATTTTATTTCAATTCCATTTGATAAATTTAAAGGTACTTATTTATATGAAACAGTAAAGTATGCACCTTCTGTAATCATTGTAAAAGATAAAGAAGTAGTTGCCTATTTAGATGCTAATTCGGATGAAGATTTAGATAAGTATCAAGATGAAACTGCTTTTGAAAGCTATCTTAATAAGTATATTTACTTTAATGATAAAGATTAACGAATGTTGGTCTTTATTTATTTTTAAAAGCATGATAAAATAGTACTGTGAGGTGGATTCATGAACTTAAAAATGATTTTGACTAGTGAAAAGGTGAGTGCTGAAATATTAAATAACTTAGATTATTTGTTAACAATTATTCCTGAAATAAAGCCTATGATAGGATTCGATCAAAAACACCCACATCATAATTTAGATGTATTTATACATACTTTGAAAGCTTTAGAAAACTCAAAAAATGATTATATTATTAGACTTGCTTTGTTATTCCATGATATTGGAAAACCACTTTCATGTGTAGAAGAAGATGGAGTAAGACATTTTCCAAATCATCCAGTAATTAGTGAAATGATTACTAGAAAAGTTTTAACTAGACTAAATTATGAAAAAAATATTATAAATGAAGTATGTTATTTAGTAAAATATCATGATACACCTATAACTAAGGAAGACATTGAAAAGGACTATAATTTGCAAATTAAAAGATATGAAGTACAAAGAAGTGACGTCCTTGCACATAATCCACTAATGAATTCTAAAAGAATTTCTTATTTAATAAAAACGAAAAAGCTGTTTAAATAAAAAATATAACAAAATCGTATATCTTCTTGTTATATTTTTTATTTATTTTCAATTTTCATAAATTCAGTTGTTTTAAGTTTGGTAAGATTTTCATAATTTTCCAATATTTTTAATTGTTCAATGGCTATTTTATTTAGTTTTTCTAACCTAATGGGTTGCGCTATTTTATCATTAATCATTGTGGCATTTATGGTTTCTAAATTACATAAAACTAAAAGTTGTCTGATATCAGCGTTGTCTCTTTGGTTTCCTTTTAATCTTGAATTTTTATCTTTCCATTCTTTTGCTGTCATACCAAATAAAGCAACATTTAGTAAATCTGCTTCAGTAGAATACGCGTGTTTTTTCTGATTATCTGTAACTAAATTAGGGATTATTGATTTTTTTATTGCATCGGTGTGTATTTTATAATTTGCCTTAGATAATATTCTACTTGCATTCCAGTCAATTTTTTCTTGATATGCTTCATTTCTTTTTAATCTTTCAAATTCTTTGATTAAATATAATTTGAATTCTGGACTTAACCAACTTGCAAATTCTAATGCAATGTCAGAATGAGCAAATGTACCAGCACTATATTTCCCACTACTGGGAATAATACCTATTGCATTAAAATTCTTTTTCCATCTACTTGGTGTCATGGTGAACCTATTATATCCTACTTCTTCAATTTTAATTCTGTGTGATTCCACGGAATTAAAATTTTCATTATTTAATTCTTCCCATAAACTATAAAATTCAAAAGAATTTTTGTTTGACATCCAATTTCTTATTACACCGGATGGGTCAGTGGGATTTGCATACTTTGCTAAATCAGTTAATGAAATATATTCTTCATTTCCAATTCTCATAACACTTATTTTTTCATTTTTAACATTCATTTCTGTTTTAATCAAATTTTCTTTCATGCATTTCTCCTTTCCTTTATAATAAACTTATAGAAAAGTTAAAGTTCAATTTTGGTTACCCCAGCAAGATTCGAACTTGCGAATGATGGAGTCAGAATCCATTGCCTTACCACTTGGCTATGGGGCAGTCACACTACTAATTATACTTTTTAAAACTAAGTTTGTAAATAGTTTTTTACAAATTAAAAACCTAGCAATGCTAGGCTTTGTGTTGTTGAACACATTTGTGAATATTTATCCCTCTCGGGACAACAATAATATACCAAATTATTTAAAAAAAGTAAAGTAATTTTAATAAAATTTATATTTTTTTACTCTTCATTTTAATTTTTCCACAAACATATACAAAACTAACTATAATAACTGAAAGAACAAGTAGTATAAAAGGCGAGTAAGCATACATATTCTTATACTTATTTATATAATTTTCATATGGTATTAAATAGATTATTACACTAATTAATAAAGAAATAATTATACCCATAACAATATATTGTTTTTTCTTAGTTTTAACATTAAATATTTCATAAAACCCAGTTTTAATCGTTTGTAAATTATATTGTAAACTAAGTGTCATAAATAACACCCATATTAGAATATTAATGTTTTGTATATTATCAAGAAAACTAAACATATTAATAGTTTTTAATACTTCATAACTTGGAAAAGTAAATAATATACTTACATCAATTCCAAGAACACCAATTATACAAAGAAAAATTATTGATACACAAATGGTGTTAATGATATATCCAATTAATATTCTTTTTTTAACATTTTCTTTATCAACTATATTATTTTTAGGAATAACAAGAAGACTTAAAATAGGTACAACACATAACATTGAAAACATTACTGAACTTTTTGATAGATGTGAAAAATCTTTATTCAATAGTGGTAATAAATTACTAAAATCATTTTGTCCAAAAAGAGATATTACATTATTAAAAAATAGAAAAGCACCAATAAATACACAAAATGTACTAATTCTTGCAAGAGTATCTATATCATACATTGTTGAATAGATAACAGGTAAAATTAAAATTAATGTAATTAAACTGTTTGGTGTCTCAGCAAGAAATTCTAAAGATATAAATGTAGAGTATCTCCAAAAAACAAATACTGCAAAGATAAACATAAATAAGAGAATGATAGAAACTATAATTTTACTTACGAACTTAGGAAAAACATAATCTATTTTTTTAAATAAACTATATTCAGGAAGAAAATCAAATATTTTAAAGAATAGAAATATTATTAAAAGTCCAAGAAGAAAACCTATAAATATACTTATAAATACACTTGTTTTGGCAGTAATTAACATATATGGAATTAAAGTACCTGGAAGCATTGCATTAATAATACATATAAATATAAAAGTAAAACTTAAACTACTTAGTTTATAATTTGTCATAAATCACCTCTTAAATTCCCTTGTTTATATAGTGATACATCCATGTTATATTTTAAATTTAATTTATTTAATCCTTCTTTATTCCAATCTTTTTTTTCAAAATCAAAATATTTATTATTATTCTTATATATATAATTACCAAGTCCTAAAAAATCATAATTATATTTTTTACTTTTATTAAATGCCTTAGTAATATAACTTTCAACTTCCTTTTCAGCTTTTTTACTAATATTTTTTAACACATTAGCATCATCTAAATTATTTTTACAACCATAATAAACAATTTCAGCACCAACATTCCCCTTAACATTAATAGTATCCATATTTAACTTACTTTTTAGTTTAATTTTACTTTCTAGTGTTTCAATAGTAAAATACCCCCCATCACATTCAATTGTCAAAGATGCATTTTTAATCTTATTTCTTAAAAAGTTCACTCCTTTTGTTTCTTCATCAGTTAGTTCAATTACTTCATTATCTTTAAAAAATACCATATTTTTAACTTCAACATAACTTTCACTTTTTGAGTCTTCAAGACTATCATTCTCACTACTATTATTAGTATCTTTTATATAAACATTTGGAAATATTGTATCTTTTCCTTTAGAGTAGTAATTACTTACTAATTCTCTTACATGTAAACTATTAATTCCCCCATATCTTTTTTCACTATTAATTATTGCATTATATAAATTATTTGCAGAGTTTGTATCAAAATGACTTATACTAGATAAAATATCAAGACTACTATTTTGAGTAGAAGTTATAATTAAAAAATTCAAAGATAGTTTAGTATCTCTAACTAGAAAATCCATTATCTCATCAATACTATCATTTAAAACACTTTTATCTAAAAACACATAATCAACATCAGCTAAAAAGAAAACTTTACTTGTCTTTTTATTCATACTTCTTATTGCTTCAAATATAGTTTTCCCTTGTCCACTTATTACAGTAATAGGACTTTTATTAAGACCACTTTTTTCACTATCTAAAACATTCAATAATTGAATATCTAAGTTATATACTTCTCCATCTTTACTAATCCCCATAGCGCTTACTATACCAAGATCATTAAGTTCTTTATAGTTATAACACCCTGTACATATAAAAACCAATATTAATAATAAAATAACTCTTTTCATAAATTACCCCTTTCTAAATATATTCTTTCTAGTTACATAACTAGGTCTTTTATTTAATGATTTAATATCTTTTCTTAATATAGCATTACCTTGTTGACTATAAATGAATGGAAATATTGGAATAGTGTAAGGTTTACCAAATGTTTTAATACTACATAGATTAATAACAAGAAGAAGTACTCCCATGATAAAACCAATTACACCAAATGTTGCAGAAAAAAACATAAGAGTATATCTCCAAAATCTTATACTTCCTTGCATATCATAATATATAAATATTAAACTACTTATTGAACTAACTGCAACTACAATTACCATAATTGGAGAAATTAATCCAGCACTTACTGCTGCATCTCCTAATACTAAAGCACCTAAGATACTTAATGAAGTACCACGATTATTTGGCGTTCTAGCGTCTCCTTCATATAATAGTTCAAATGTAAATAAAAGAATAAATGCTTCAATAATAATAGGAAAGGGGACATTACTTCTTTGTATAGAAAAGTTTATTAATAAGTTTACTGGAAGAATTTCAGGGTCGTATGAAATTACAGCTATAAATAAAGCAGGAGTAATAATAGCTAAAATGAATGCAAGAAGTCTAATAACTCTCATAAAAGTTGAAAAGAAAGGTTTATGGTAATAGTCTTCACTATTTTGAAAGAAATCAACAAAGAATGTAGGACACACTATTACGCTTGGAGAATTTTCCATTGTAACAATAACTCTTCCTTCAAGTAAATATCTTGACGCGTCATCCGGTTTTTCAGTATACATTAAAGTAGGAAACAACGTTTTATTAGAACTATCTATATAACTTTTTAAATAGTTAACATCCATTATACCATCTACATTAATATTCTTTAATTTTAAATAAACTTCATTAATTAACTCATCTTCACAAATATTGTCCATGTATAAAAGTCCTACTTTACTTTTACCTTGAACACCTAGAGTAAGTTCTTTTATTAGCAAGTGTTCACTTTTAACCCTTTTTCTAATAAGCCCTAAATTCTTTTGATAGTTTTCAGTAAATGAATCTTTAGGCCCACGAATAACTGGCTCGCTTGTTGGTTCAGTTACACCTCTATCTAATTCGGCTCTTGTTTCGTATGCAATACAGGTACTTTTGTAAATTACTAAAGTAAATCCACTAAAAAGTAGTTCATATAGTTTTTTTTCATCACTAACACATTTAAAGTTGATGCTCGGTATATATTCATTAATGTCTTTTTTTAAGTTTTCAAGCACCTTATTACCAATGATACTTTTGTTACTAAAATATTTTAGTATAAAGTTGTTAACTCTGTCACCACTACTTACACTTTCATTTGATACCACATATACATGCTTAAAAAGCCCAATTTTGATTTTTTTAATTATTAAGTCAGGCATATTTTCTTTTAATTTATACAAGTTTTTAATTATATCTAATGTATTCATATTTCTATTATTGTCAAACTTTACCAAAATATACTTTTTGAAAACGACATAGTAAAACACTTGAAAATGACATAGTAAAATTCTTGAAAATGTCATAGTAAAATTTAAATTCATAGACAATTATGTCTTTTTTTGATAAAATTAAATTAAAGAAGGTGTTAAAAATGAATATAAATAAATTAAGGCAAAAATTATGTTTAATGTTTAGTATAGATAATGTTAATAAAATGTTGCTTTATAGTATAATTAATGAAGAGTTTTTAAATTTTTTAGAAGAAATTAATTTTGAAAATATACCAAGTTTATGTGGCGTTGTATATAAAAAAGAATTAGAGATAATAAAAAAAATTGAGCAAACTAGAAACTATGATTACATAATAGAATTAGAAAATTATTTTAGCATTATTGAATTAATAACAGAAAACAGCAAATTTTCTAATGATTTAATAAATGAGTTAAAAGAACGTTATGGAGCAAATTATTTAGTTGCTTTAGAAGAAATAGACGGGATTAATGAAAGTGAAGATACACTTATAAAAAAATATTTCTTTATAAAGAAATATCAAGAAAAGCAAAATTTTTTAGGAAGAACAGTTTTAGAAAAACTACTTAATGAAATATCATGTCCTTATTCTGAAAATTATACTTTTTATTTTGATAAATTAAGAAGTAAACAAATACTTAATATAGAAATATTATCTCTTCTTTATAGCGTTTTTCCAAAAGAACAGTTAACTCTTTTAATTGGTGGAAAAGCTTATGGGTTAGCTTGTCTTTATAGCTTAGGTTTTAAAATACCTCTTACATACGTTATACCTACAAACATAAATATAGATGCATCTGTACTTAACATATTGAATAAAAATATCAAATATTCAGTAAGAAGTTCATGTGCAGTAGAAGATGGAGATAAATACTCTTTTGCAGGAATGTTTGAAAGTTATTTAGATGTTTCATATAATGATTTACTTTATAATATAAACAAAGTAAAAGATTCAGTTAATTCTGAAAGAGTTAGAAACTATATAGAAAAAAATAAACTTAAAAATGGAGAAATGGCTGTTGTTATAAATGAGTATAAAGAAGTTACTTGTTCAGGTGTATGGTTTGGAATTGATGTTAATAAAGGCATTTATGAATATGTAAATGATGTTGGAGAAAAATTAGTATCGGGAGAATTAACAAGCACATGTGTAGAGTTTAAAGAAAATGATAACACATTACTATGTGGTATAAATATTGGAAAAACATTTATAAATATTCAAAAATCTTTGGGTAATTTATGTGATTTAGAATGGGCTATTATAGATAATGAACTTGTATTATTACAACTTAGAAGTATTACAAAGCAAGTTAAAATCAATTTGAATAATAAGACTAGTAATGGTAATTTAATAACTGGTCTAGGTGTATCTCCTGGTGTTTGTGAAGGAAAACTCATTTATTTGAAAGATTTTAAAAATGTAAATAATTTTATAGAAGGAAGTATTTTACTTGCAGAGAAAACTGATGTTAGATGGATGAATATATTGGAAAAAGTAGGTGGCCTAGTAACTCAAAAAGGAAGTTTACTATGTCATGCTGCAATTATTGCAAGAGAACTTAATGTTCCATGTATTACAAAAATTAATAGTTTAGATTTTGAAAAATTAAAAAGCGCTACTGAGGTAAAAATTAATGGAGAAGAAGGCACGATAGAAATATGGAAGTAACTATAACAAAATTAAATCATGAAGGGAAAGGTATTACTAAAATAGATAATAAAATTACATTTATTCCAAATATACTTCCTAAAGAAGTAGCTGATATTGAAATAACTGAGGAACATAAAAAGTTTAATTTAGGAAAAGTTACTAAATATATAAGTACTTCAGATAGTCGTGTTATTCCTGCTTGTCCATATTATGGAGTGTGTGGAGGATGTAATATAATGCATATGTCTTATAGTGCTCAACTAGATTTTAAAAAAGATAAAGTAAAAAACATATTAGAAAAATATGCAGGAATAGTAACTGACTTAGAAATCGTACCAAGTAATAAAGTACTAAACTATAGAAATAAAGTAACTTTACATATTAGTAATAATAAAGTAGGTTATATGAAAGAACTTACAAACGAAGTAATTAGTATTGAAAAGTGTCTACTACTTGACAATAGATTAAATGAAGAAATAGATAATATAAGTGATAAAACAAGCGATAGTTATGTAATCAGGACAAATGGTAGTGATGTAATCAGTAATGAAAAGAATGACTATTTAATAATGAATATCAATGATTATAAATTTAGAATAGATATTAAAAGTTTCTTTCAAGTAAATTCTTATATTTGTGGTCTTTTATTTAAAGAGTTAGAAAGTAACTTAGACACTACTAACAACGTGCTTGACTTATATTCAGGTGTTGGAACACTTAGTATAGTAGCTTCTAAAAAAGCAAAAAAAGTAATAGCTATTGAAGTAAACAAGAACTCTTATAAGAATGCACTTATAAATCTAGAGTTAAATGGTGTTGATAATGTAGACTTTATGTGTGGAAAAGTAGAAGACTTAATAGATAAGATTAATGTTAAACCAGATGTAATCATAACTGACCCACCTAGAAGTGGAATGGATAAAAAGACAATAAATATAATTAAAGAATATTTACCAAATAAGATTATCTATATCTCATGTGAACCAATGACACTTGCAAGAGATATAAAATTGCTTAGTGAAAACTACACTTTAAATAAAGTAAAATGTTTTGATATGTTTCCAAATACTTATCATGTTGAAACATTCTGTGTGTTAGAAAGAAAATTTTAAAATAAGTTGGAAAATTATATAAAATATATCTACATTTTAAGTGAGTAAAACTCACTTATTTTTTTAATATCTTGACTGAACTATAACATTTTTTAGAAATTTTAAACATTTAATTGACGAGCGAACATATATGTGTTAAAATTGAAATGTAGTTACAATTATACTTAAAGATGAAGAGATTATATTTAAATAAGTTTTTTATAAATACTACTTCATTATAATTTATAAAATAATAGTAAAAGGATGTGAGATATATGAATGAAAGTAACATACTACTATATGAAACTGACGATGGTAAAATTAATGTAGATGTAATATTGAAAGATGAAACAATATGGTTAACTCAAAAGAGTATAGCAGATTTGTTTGAATGTAGTTCTGACAATATTAGTTTACATTTGAAAAATATATTTAAAGAAAATGAGTTGGATAGAAATTCAACTACCGAGAAAATCTCGGTAGTTCAAAAAGAGGGAAATCGTAATGTTAATAGGAAATTAGAATTTTATAATTTAGATGCTATTATTGCAGTTGGATATAGAGTTAATTCTAAAAAAGCAACTAAATTTAGAATTTGGGCTACAAAGATATTAAAAGATTATATGATTAAAGGCTTTGTAATAGATGTAGAAAAAATGAAAAATGGTCCCAAGTTTGGAAAAGACTATTATGAAGAATTGCTACAAACTATAAAAGAAATCAGACTGAGTGAAAGAAGGCTGTACCAAAAAATTACGGATGTATTTGAAACTACAAGTATTGATTATAACAGAGATTCCGAAGAAGCGTATACATTCTTTAAAATAGTTCAAAATAAGTTGCACTATGCTATTACAGGTAAAACTGCTGCTGAACTTATTTACGAAAGAGTTGATAGCGAAAAAATACATATGGGACTTACTAGTTGGAAAAATAGTCCAAATGGTAAAATAATGAAATACGATATTAGTATTGCTAAAAATTATTTAGAAAAAGAAGAGTTAGATAAACTAAATGATCTAACAAATCTTTTTCTAGATGTAGCAGAAACAGAAGCAAAAGAGCAAAAGGTTATGTTTATGAAAGACTGGATTGAAGTTGCAGATGATTTATTAAAATATAGAAAAAAGAAAGTCTTAACTAGTTCAGGTAAAATATCCCATAATCAAGCTTTACAAAAAGCCTTAAATGAATATGAAAAGTTTAGAATAAAGCAAGATAAAGAATATGTATCAAGTATGGATGAAATGTATAAAAGGTATTTAGAAGAAAGTAAAAAATAATATATAGACAAAAACTATCAATTTTTAAATCTTTATAATATAATTAAATCACAAAGGAAGTGAAAATATGTCATTCGGTCAAAAACTAAAAGAAATAAGAAGTAGGTTTAATATAAGTCAAGAGAAAATGGCAAGTTTGATTAATGTATCTCGTCAAGCTATAACTAAATGGGAAAGTGACATAGGAATGCCTGATATATCAAACTTGGAAACTATATCAAAAACGTTTAATGTTACAATTGATGAGTTATTAAGTGAAGAAGATTTACCAAAGTTAGTTTATCAAAAGGAATTAGATAAGACAAAATATAAAAATAAAGTAGATGCATACTCTAAAGTGTTAAAAGAGTATTATTCTGAACCATGGGAAATTTATGTGCTTTCTGTGAGTAAAAAACTAAACATAATCGAAAAAGTATTAAACTTGTTTACTGGAGGAGACTATAACTTAATTAAAGATGTAAGTGATTTATCTCCTTACTACTTAGTTAAAAAAGACAATACTTCATTATTAGTAAGCATTAAAAACTGGACACTTTTTGTAGTAGAATTACCAAAAAATATGAATAATAAAAAATTTAGTTATAAAGATAATACATTTAGAAATTGTGGAAGATTAAAGTTAAGATAATTTATTTTTTTATCAAATACTTAAAACCTGAAATAACGTTTCGTGGTAAAAATATTACTTTTATGATAAATTTTAAATAGGTGAAGAGAATGAAACAAGAAAAAATTGGAAAGTTTATAAAAGAAAAAAGATTAAAAAAGAATCTTACTCAAAGTGAATTTGCTAACATATTAGGTGTTACAGAAAGAACTGTATCAAATTGGGAAAATGGTAAAAATTTACCAGACTTATCTTTATATAATGATATATGTAAAATTTTAAATATAACTACAAATGAATTAATAAATGGAATGGATTTAAAAAATAATTTAGATATTAAAAAACTAATACCCTCTTTAATAAGTTTAACAATAATTATACTAGTATTTATAATCAATTCAAAAAGTATATTTAGTTTTATACTAATACTTATTTCTCTAATTATAATACTATTTAATTTAAATAAAATAACTAATAAAAAAGTAACTATAATTAGTTTTGTAAGTTTAGTTATATTTTTAAATTTTATAGATTACTTGAATGTACAAATTAATAATGAATTACCTGTTTTAAAGTATAGCATAAAAAATAATATAAGTACTTCAATTTATAAAACATTATCATTTAAAGTAATTAATTGTAATAGATATGAAAACGAACCACTACATATAGTAAGTTTATTTAAAAGTGATAAAAAATATTGTACAAATTTGAATAGGTTAGAAGTAAATAGTATCTTAAATAAGTTAGATAACATTGAAGGAATAACTCTTGCAATAAGAGTATTTGATGGAGAAAAAAATGATAAACAATATGTTACTACTACAGTACCTGGAACATATGAAATAGTAAAAACTATTACTGATAAGGTTATACTTAAAAATATAACTGATATATTAAAAACCGGAGAGTACGTTGAATACTCAAATGCTATTGGATACAACCATCTACTACAAATATATACTAAAAATGAAACTATTGATTTTGAATTTAATGAAATACATTATGGTAATACAGAATATAATTATAATTTAACAGAAAATAACATGGATAAGTTAAAAGAATACTTTAAATAACTCTTGAAGTATTCTTTTTTCTTTGATAATATATATTTGTAAGTAGGTAATATTATGAATTATAAGAATATTAAAATTGAGGCTAAAAAGAATTTAAAAAGAAATTACTTTAAAAATGTATTAGTAGTTTTTTTATGTTCAATATTATTATATGGGGGACTTAATTTAGCAACTAAGAATATTTTAGAAGTAGATTTAAGAAACAAAAACAATGTTGAAAAAGTTAATAATTACAAAGAAAATAGTGAAATATTAGATGAATTATTATCTAAGTCAGATAAAGAAAAAAAGTATGAAGAATACATAAGTAATAATTATACACATGGAGTTATTTCTAAAATATTAAATGAAGTAACAAAAACAAATTCTCCAGTATTTACTTTATTAAATGGAATAAATAAAATTCTAGGAGGAAAAGTTAGTGCTGCAATTATCATAATATTAGCAAATATTTTAATAATATTAATTAGAGTATTCTTTTTAAAAGTAGTAGAAGTAGGGAAAAATAGATATTTCTTAGAAGAAAGAAGATATAAAGTAGAATTAGATAGTTGTTTATATCCTTATAAAAAGAAAAAGAATTTTAAGATGTCTTTAATTTTACTAAAAAAAGAAATATACTTATTTTTATGGTCATTTACAATAATTGGTTTCTTTATAAAACTTTATGAATATAGTATGATACCATACATACTTGCAGAAAATCCTAATATTTCTAGTAAAGATGCATTTACTTTGTCTAAAGAGTTAACTAATAATCAAAAATTTAATATGTTTAAAATAGATTTAACATTACTTGTATATAAAATACTTGGTTTATTTACTTTTAACTTATTAAATATTTTCTATACTAATATATATAAAGAAACTATATATAGTGAAATATATATTAACTTAAGAAACAACAAAAAAGATAATTTAGAACTTGGTTACTTACTTAATGATGAATTATTAAATATTAATGAAATAAAAGACACTAATTATCCTAAAGAAGAAAGAACTTCATCTTTATTACACATTGATTATGACAAAAATTACTCCTTAACTTCATACATACTTTTATTTTTCACATTTAGTATTATTGGATGGATGTGGGAAGTAATATTACATTTAGTAAATAATGGAGTATTTGTTAATCGTGGTACGATGCATGGACCATGGTTACCTATTTATGGTTGGGGAGGTTTAACAATTCTAATTCTATTAAAAAGTTTTAGAAAAAAACCATATAAATTATTTTTCATGTCATTCTTAACATGTGGAATAATCGAATATTCAACAGCATGGTATTTAGAAACATTTAAACATTTAAGATACTGGAATTATAATGGATACTTCTTAAACATAAAAGGAAGGGTATGCTTAGAAGGATTAATATTGTTTGGCTTAGGTGGCATGGTATTTACCTATTTATTAGCGCCCCTACTTGATAACTTATTTAAAAAGTTAACACCAAAAGTAACAAAAATAATATGTATTATATTAATAACTTCTTACTTAGTTGATTTTGTATACACTATAGCATTCAAGCCTAACACAGGTAAAGGAGTTTCTTCTCCAGTAAAAAAAGTAGTAGAAAGTAATAGCGATAATCAAATAGTATTTAATTATTAAAAAACCTGGTAACTCATCCAAATATACCAGATTAGGCAAAATATCATACACTTCAGACATAAAAAAGATAATTACTAATCAATATGTTAAAATAAATTTGGAGGTCTAGATTATGGTTTTTACTATTATTATATTGGGAATTATAGTTTGTGCACTTTTTGTATATATAGTTAAAAAAGAAATAGAAGAAGAAAAAGCTAAAATAAAAACAATTAAAACTAAAATATTATTTAAAAGGTACGAAAGAGTAGTTTCTGGTGGAAGAAGTAGAATAGAAAACGTACTCAGATTTGATATAAATGGAGACAATATACCATTTGATGTAAGTAAAAAAGTCTACAACAAATATAATGCAGGTGAAAAAGGTATACTTACATACAAAGGGGAAGATTTTATAAAATTTGAAGTACAAAATGAAGAGTAGAAATACTCTTTTATTTTTGATTAAAATTTGGTAAAATATATGTAGAATAAAGGGTGAAGAAGTATGAGATATGAACCTAATTATAATGAAGGTTTAAATAGCGAACAAGTTAATAAAAGAATAGAAGAAAATTTAGTTAACTTTAATTGTGAACCTACTACTAAAACTACTAAACAAATATTAAAAGATAACATATTTACTTATTTTAACATAGTTAATAGTATTCTTTGTATACTAATGATTATTGCTGGTATTATTGGATTACAATTATTTGAAGCACTTAAAAACTCCACATTTATGGGGGTATTAATATTTAATACAATAATAAGTACTGTACAAGAAATGATGTCAAAAAAAGTAGTAGATAAATTAACAGTATTAGCATCATCTAAAGTTAAAGTTGTAAGAAATAGTACACCAATAGAAATAGATATTAATAGTGTAGTACTTGATGATATAACAGTTTTAGCTTTAGGAAGTCAAGTAGTATGTGATAGTATTATAAAAAAAGGAACTGTAGAAGTTAATGAATCATTTATTACTGGAGAAGTCGAACCTGTTGTTAAAACTGAAGGTGATACCTTACTTAGTGGAAGTTTTATAGTAAGTGGTTTATGTTATGCTAAAGTTGACCATATTGGAAAAGATAATTATATTTCTAAAATAAGTATAGAAGCTAAATATAATAAAAAAGTTAATTCAATAATTATGTCCTCATTTGAAAAAATACTTAAAGTACTTAGTATAGTTATAGTACCAGTTGGAATTATTCTTATGTATAATCAATTTAAAATAACAGGAAACTTTACTACATCAGTATTTAACACAGTAGGTGCTTTAATAGGAATGATACCAGATGGATTACTTTTACTTACTAGTTCAGTAATGGCTGTTAGTGTTATTAGACTAGGCAAACAAAAAGTATTAGTTCAACAACTATATTGTATAGAAACACTTGCAAGAGTTGACACTATTTGTTTGGATAAAACAGGTACTATTACAGAAGGTATTATGGAAGTAAGTAGTATCAAACCATTTAAAGATACCTTAGATAGTGAAATAAATGAAGCACTAAGTAACATAGTATATGCATTTAATGATACTAACCAAACAATGGAAGCAATAAAAGAAAAATATCCTTTAAAAGGAACTTGGACAGTTAAAAACACTTTAGAATTTTCATCAACTAGAAAATATAGTGCAGTTACATTTTATGAAAAAGGTACATATTATATAGGTGCTAGTGAATATATACTTGGTAATAATATTAATATAATAGAAAAATATTTAAATGAATACCAAGATAAAAGAGTACTATTACTAGCAAAAAGTTATAGTGATATTGAAGTGAGTCCACATAATATAAAAGTTTTAGGTTTTATTTTGCTTGAAGATAAAGTAAGGACGTCTGCTCCAAGTACACTAAAATACTTTATGGACCAAGGTGTGGAAGTTAAAATAATAAGTGGAGACAACTATAAAACAGTAGAAAGCATTGCAAAAAAAGCAGGATTAGCAAATGTTGTAGGAATAGATGCTTCTAATTTAAATGAAAGTAATATTGATGAATACGTAGAAAAATACAATGTATTTGGAAGAGTAAAACCAGAACAAAAGAAAGAGATAATTCTCTCTTTACAAAAGAATAAACATGTAGTTGCAATGACTGGGGATGGTGTTAATGACTGCTTAGCCTTAAAACAAGCAGACTGTTCAATAACTGTAGCAAATGCATCTGATGCTGCCAAAAGTGTAAGTCAAATAATTCTAATGGACTCAAATTTTGAAAGTATGCCTAAAGTTGTATTAGAAGGAAGAAGAACAATTAACAATGTTGAAAGAAGTGCAAGTCTATTACTAATAAAAACAATATTCACTTCTATATTAGTTATAATTTGTTTATTTATGAAAAGTGAATACTTCTATTTACCAATACATCTTAGTTTAATAACTACTTGTACAATAAGTATTCCATCATTTATTTTAGCACTTGAACCTAATAACGAAAGAGTAAAAGGAAAATTCATGTTAAAAGTTATATCTAAAAGCATACCTGCAGCATTAACTGTTGTATTCAATGTAATATTGATAACTTTATATAAAAATGCATTTAATATAGATGGAAATTTAGCTAGTACACTAATAGTTATTATGACAGGTACTACAGGATTTATATTCTTGTTTAGGTTGTGTAAACCATTTAATGTATTAAGAGCAAGTATGATAACTATTCTAATTGGTTTATTTGTATATGCTTTAATGTTCTGGTATAGTTTCTTTGATTTATCACAAATTACATTCAACACAATTTTACTTTACATATTATTTGCAATTGCAAGTGTACACGTATTTGATAGACTAAATAGTTTAACAAAATTTATAGTTAAAAAAATAGATAAAGAAAGTTTATGTTAATTCATAACTTTTTTCTTTACACATAACTTAAAATTTATAAATATAACTTATTAAAAAATGTTATAATATAAATGTGATATTATGAAAAAGTTAATTAAATTATTGATAACTACTATATTTTTATTAATTAGTTTTATATTTATTATTAATATAGATGTTATATTTACTTCAAAACAATATATTAAAAACGATTATAGTGAATTAAAAAATGTTGACTGCATTTTAATACTAGGTGCTGGCATTTGGGATGATGAACCTAGTCCTATGTTAAAAGATAGATTAGATAAAGGAATAGAACTTTATAAAAATAATGTAAGTGGAAAACTATTAATGAGTGGAGACCATGTAAGCGAAAGACATGATGAAGTAAATGTTATGAAAAAGTATGCGATAAATAATAACATTAATTCTACAGATGTATTTATGGACCATGCTGGAATATCAACATATGATAGTATATATAGATTAAAAGAAATATTTGGTGTTAAAAAAGTTGTAATTGTAACACAAAAATATCATCTTTACAGGGCAATTTTTATAGCAAGAAGTCTTGGAATAGAAGCATATGGAGTAAGTGCAGAAGATATTCATTATAATGGTCAAGCCTTAAGAGAAGTAAGAGAAATACTTGCAAGAGATAAAGATTTTGTTAAAAGTCTTCTTAAAGTTAAATCTAAATATAGTGGTGAAACTGTATTAGTAAGTGGAGACGGAAATGTTACTAATGATGAATATACATTTGAAAGGTAAGATATAAATGATTATTTTTTTAGAAATTATAGTTAGTTTGATATTATATACTTATTTTATGGTACAAAGTAGTAAAAATCCATTAGACATTATTTATGACTATCCGCCTAAAATAGTTAAAAGAGTTGAAGAAATGGGACTAGTTGATACTAGAAAAAGAAAAACAAGTAAATTATTCTTCGTAATACTTGTTTCAATATTATTTGCAATTATGTTTTCTATATTTAATGATGTAAATAATTTTTGGGATGCATTCATTTTAAGTTATATAATTTGGTTTATTATTACCATATATGATACTTTCGTTATTGACTGTTTATGGTTTTGTCATGACAAAAGATTTATTATTAACGGAACTGAAGACTTAACAAGTGAGTATAAAAACTATATGTTTCATATTATAAATGGAGTTAAAAGTTTAATATTAGGTGTAGTAGTCTCTTTATTAACTAGTAGTTATTTCTTAATATTCTAAAACTCATATGTTTTAAAAGATGTATCTTACTACATGATATAATTAAGTTACGAAATCAAGTAGTTAAATTATGATAATTTAATTGAAAATGAAAACTTTGGTAATTGTTCTATTATTAAACAAAATATAAAGCATTATTAAAATATGTTAAAGATAGAAGTGGAAAGATTAATAAAAAGAATATTCATAAAGGAGATAAGTAATGAAAGATTTAATAAAATTATCTAGAGAACTAGTAGAGAATCTATTTAATGGAAAACAACAAAAATTAGGTAAAGAATACTTTTTTATGTTTTCTATTTCAAAATTTATTTTATTAAAAGAAAAAATTTTAAAAAAGAATTCAGCTAATAACATATTATATTTTGATAATATTAAAGATGGTAAATATATACCAGCAATATTATCATTTAGAGATGAAATAAAGAAAAATGGTAGCTATCAAATTAACAAAACTTCAATAAGATTAGAAAAAATTGATAAGTACTCTAAAAAATTAGCTGAAGCTTTATGGTTATTCAATAAGGTAAGAGATTCATTAGCACATGGACAATATACAATTGATTTAAAAAATGATTGTATATTAATTAATAACGACCATTCAAATGACAAAAATAATAGTTATAAATTAGTATGTTCTATTTCTATAAAATTATTAAACTCTATTTCGTTTTATATTGAAGAAATTAAAGAAACAAAAGATAAAAAAGATTTATCTATAGCATATAGAGATTACATAAAGAGAATATCAACAAATTATGATATAGATACTGAAAAATTATTTGATAATAAATTCATAATTGATAATAAGTATTATAATAATAAGTTTAAACTTGATAATAATGAATACTACGACAATACCTATAATATAAATAATGAATATTTAAATAAAAATGAAGGAATACAATCAAAGCCAAATCAATTATATACCTCTACTGAAGAAAAAGATGATAACATAATTAAAACAGACTTAAATAAACTAAAAATTGAAGAGTTATATAGGTTAGTAAAACTATTATTAGATTATAATCCTACGAGTGAAAAACAAAAAGAACAAATAACTAAAATAATAAAAGAATTTAAATCATTAGTAGATGAAAGTATAAAACTAGAAGAACAAAAAGTATTTGATACTAAATCATCAGAATTAATGAGAGAAATTTCTGATATTTTAGGAATTAAAGTAGGAACTAAAAATAAAGATGCCTCAATAGCGCTATATATGTATATGAATTTAGTTTTTGGGAGAAAAAATGAAATAGATTATTCGCATATTTGTCTTAGAAACTTAATTTTTGATATTAATCCATATAAATATAAGGATAAGGATTTAGATAACCCTGATTTAACAGAAGAAGAAAAACAAAAAATAAGCAAGATAATTAATTTTGAAAAAAATTATTTAAACATTAAAAATTATATAAACAAATTATGTATTGATTTTTCAAAAAAAATGGATTCTAGAATAGAAATATATTACACTAATCCTAGTGAAAACTTTAGACACTCATTAATGGGTATTTATGCTGAGTTTTATACTTCAATTATAAATTATATAGGTAAGAGAAATCAATTAATTATATCATCTATAAGAAATTCTGTTGAACATGGTAATTATTATGTTAATAAAAATGGTAGTTTGATTTTATATGATCAAATAGATCATAGTGATAATAATAGTATAAAATTTTTAAGTAGTATTTTACCTCAGCAATTATTTGATATAACAAAAACAATTGAATTATGTGATTCAAAAGATAAATATATAATGGATGATTTCTTTAAAGAACTAGAACACATTGTTGATAAAACAACACTTAATAATATTATGAATACAATGAATAACTATTCAAAAATAATTTTTGGAAAGAATATTGATATTAATAATAGTATGGAACATATGTATCAAGAAGCACTAGCTAATATTATTTCACAACATATTAAAGTGTAAAGTATTTAATGTGTTTTTTATCTTATGAAGTTATATAATCCTTAATTATCTAAGTATATTACTAAAATAAAAAGGGTCAGTTGTAAAGGTAAACGCAACTTTGTATAAGTAAATGGAATATATTAGAAAAATATGTGTTGCATTTAGTTTTACAAGTGAGTTACATAACATTTTATTTCAGTAAATCTCGGCAAAGCATTGACTTTTACCGAGATTTACTTTAAAATTATATTAGGTGATGAAAAATGATTTATAGTTATGAAGATGTAATTTCTAAATATAAAAATAATTATCAATTAAATAAAGCATTAAAAGATAAAAAAATATTTAAAATTATACCAGGAATATATTCAAGTCAAGAATTTGTTAACTATTTACAAGTTATTAGCAAAAAATATCCTAATGCTGTTTTTACTTCTGATAGTGCTTTTTATTATTACAACTTAACTGATGTAATCCCTCAAAAATACTTCCTTGCTACGAATAGAAAAGCAAGTAAAATAATGGATAATAAAGTAAAACAAATATATGTATCAGAAGATAAGTTTAATATTGGAGTTACCACAATAAAAGTTGATGGAATTAAAATTAAGATATATAACAAAGAAAAATTATTGATAGAACTTGTAAAAAATAGTAAAAATATTCCTTTTGATTATTATAAAGAGATTATAAATAATTATAGAAGTATTAGTGATAAACTTGATATGAATAAATTATCTGATTATTTGAACTATTATAAAAATGACATTGATTTATTTTTAAAAATACAAAAGGAAGTATTCTAATGAATTTGCAAGAAGTGATACAAAAATATATAAAAAGTGGTTATTCAGATGAGCTTGCTTCATCAAAAGTGTCTCAAGATTTAATACTAACAGCTATAGCAAATAGTAAATATAATCAAAATATTACTATTAAAGGTGGAGTTGTTATGCATAATCTATCTAACGATAAACGTAGAGCAACTCGTGATTTAGATTTAGATTTTATAAAATACCCTCTAGATGATAAATCTATTAAAAACTTTATTAATGAATTAAATAAGTCTATTAATTATATTAATTTTGAAATAATAGATGAAATTATTCCATTACACCATCAAGACTATAAAGGTAAAAGAGTATTTTTAAAGATTAAAGATAACTATAAAAATGAAATTGGTACAAAGTTAGATATTGGAGTTCATAAATTATTTCAACTTGAACAAGAACAATATATGTTTGATTTTTATTATTTAATAGATAATGAACTACTTAATAAAGAAAAACTTGAAAAATGTTTTAAAATTTTGATTTATGATGATAAATCAATAAATGTTAATAATGTAAAAGATTTGATTAGTCAATTTGAAAAAATTACTAGTTCAAGATTATATAAAATAAATCTTAATAATCCAAAATATAATTGGTTAGATAAAAATATAGATGGCGTAATTGATAAAATTAAAGATTATTTAGTGAATATGGAAACAGTAACTATTTAATGTCTTAAAAATAAAGGATTTATAGTTCTATCATCTCTTATTTTGCACTTGCAAAATTGAGTCAAAAACATGGAAGAACTTCACCATACTATTGTGTAAAATCTTAAGACATAGCGGAAAATCAATAATATCTAAAACCCAAGTATTGAATTATAGTTATAAAATGTTGGATAAATTTTGGATGTTTTAATTTAGTAATAAAATTTGTGGAACTTGTGGTATAATTATATATAGAAGTGACAAATAAATAGTAATTCGTAAAGGAACGTCAAAAATATGGAAGAATACAATAATGAAAAGTATATGGTGCTTGAAAATGTAGAAAATTTATTTAAAGGAATTAATCGTTTTGGAAATGAATATAATTATTGCTTTGGCACCTTCAAACCTCAATCAGCATTACCAATAGCTCTTGGAGCAGTTGGAGGACTAATTGAGGTGGCTAAACAAAAAAATAATATAAGTGGATATTTTGTTAATAAGAATGAAAATGAAATTTGTCTAATCCCCGTTATACTTGATGACCATAGAGTTATGCAAATTGATATTAATGGATATATTGATATAAAGCCAGAATAGATTAAGAAAATAAAAATTAAAAATGAAGATTTTATATATAAAAGAATTACCATTATTCTAAATGATGGTACAAAATATGTAATGAACTCTGCTAAAAAGATTAAAGGTGCAAATTATCATCAAGAAAACTTAAATAAATTTATTGAAATTTATAAATAGTAATTTGTATTTCGAAAGGTGGTAACAATTATATGTTAGAAACATTTTTGAATGTTGTTCCTATTACTATAATAGTGGGAATAATATATGTTATTTATAGAATTATTAAAATTAAGAAAAACAAATTATCAGTTAATTATTTTTATGAAATAGTTAAATTTATTTTTGTATGTTATTTAACTGGATTAATAAATCTTGTACTCGTTCCAAGCAATCTTTGGTCGCATTTTTGGTTTTATGTAAAAAATGGATACTCTACAGGGGATAGTTTAGGTTGGTTTTCTGGAAGTTTCAATTTTGTTCCATCATTATACATATATTTAATTAAAGGTGAACTTTCGATAGGTACTTGGGTACGAGATATGCTAATAGGTAATATGTTGATGTTTATTCCAATGGGAATTATGTTGCCATTAGTTTTCAAAAACATAAATAAAAAGAATATATTTGTTATTGCTATTTTAATTACTTTGTCAATTGAAATATTACAACCGATAGTTGGTAGAAGTTTTGATATTGACGATATAATCATGAATTTTATTGGAAGTATTATTGGATATCTAGCAATTACAATTTTTATAAAATTGAAAGAAACAAACAAATAAATTACAATTTTATAGTTTGTTAAAAATAGAAAATTGGAGGAAATTATGAAGAAAAATGAATTTAAAAAAATGATGAAAAAAGAAAATAAGGCATTTAAGAACTACTATATTTATGAAATGATCCTTATATTGTTATTAGTAGTTATAGTTATACCGAATATTATACTGACAATAAATAATATGATCCCATTTAATATAACAATTATTAATACACTTTTAATTATTATTGTAGCACTTCCTATTGCAGTGTTAGATATAAAGAATGATTTAGATATTAAAAGTATGCACCAATATTATTTAAAGGAAAAGAAAATACCAGTATACAAAGATAAAACAAAAATTTTAAATGTGTGTTTGATGATTAGTATAGTAGTTTTAATTGTATGGGCTATTATAACAATACCAAATATTACAAAAACTAAAAATTTAAGTGAAATTGAAAAAACATTAGTCATTACTACTAATAAGGGTAATAACATTAAAACACAATATGAAATGTTTGATGGATTTAAAATAAAGATTCCAACTGAATTTAAGGTAATGAGTGATGAAATTGTTAATGTTAAATATCCAAATGGAAATGCTCCATCACTTGTTTATACAAATGACAAAACAACAATTAATGTAGCACTGGTTATGAATGATGTTATAATGAAAAATAGTCAGATAGAAGAATATGTCAAAACAATGGAATCAACTTATAAGAACTATTCAAAAGATGTAAAACTGAATTTTTGGGAAAGAAATAATCATAAAATTGGAGAAATGGAATTTACAACAGAGGGCTCAGATACAGAAATCTATAATCATATTATTGCATTTTCTGTTAACGATAAATTAAGATTAGTTAATTTTAATTGTACTAAAGAACAAATGAATGAATGGAAAGAAGTTAGTAAATTTATTATGGACTCAATAATGTTTGAGTAATATAGGAGGAGAGAAAGATGAAAAAGAAATTATTTACGATTTTACTTTGTGGGGTTATGGTTTTAGGACTTGCTGGATGTAGCAATCCAGTTAGCAATTCTAAAAAAGAATTAGAAGATGCTAAAAAGGATTTAGAAGAAACTTATAAAAAATATGGATGGGTTGAGAAAGAAACTGTAAATACTATTCTAGCTAAATTTAATGCCGAAATAATGGATGGAGGATTAAATACACCTGCTAGTGATGATTATATGGTTGTAGATAATGGTAAATATTGGTTTGCACTAACAGATGATGTTGCATTCTACCTAAAACCAGTCGAATCATCCGGAAATAAAGAAAAAGATATTCTTCATATGAGTGCTATTTATATGGATAATGACAAGTATGATGAAACTACTGCTATTAAGTATACAAAACTTTTAATTAAAGCCAATAATGAAAAAATTACTGATTCTGAAATTGATGAATTGTTAAAAGAAGCTAAAGAAAAATCTTCTTCTAAAGAAACAGCTAATAATGGTAAAGGCATCTCAGTAGGAATTTCAAATGCTAATGATCATTATGAATATCAAGTTATTAGATTATATAAATAATCATAAATTACAATTTAGCAATTAGTTAGAAAAGTATTAATTTGTTAAACTCTACGCTTCGTTTGGTGTATTCCTATTATATATATAATATAATTAGATTGTGAAAGGAGAAATTATGAATCAAGAAAAGATAGGAAAATTTATTTTAGAACTGCGTAGAGAAAAAAATATGACTCAACAGGAATTAGCCGATAAAATTGGTGTTACAGACAGAGCTATATCAAAATGGGAAAATGGTAGAGGGATGCCTGATTTATCATTAATGATACCCTTGTGTAAGGAATTAGACATAACAATAAATGAATTAATTAGCGGGGAGAAAATTGAAAAGAAAGATTATCAAAGTAAATTAGAAGAAAATATTTTAAAAACGATTGATTATACAAATAGAAGGATCATAAATAAGGACAAGATATTTAAAATACTAGTTGGAACAATTATAACAATAATTTTAATGATTGGATTAATGTTTTTTGTAGATGTTAATCGAATGAATAACAATAATCCTGTGATATTTAGTACATGGGGATTTAAATATGCTCCTCCGGTTGATTTTCATGAAGAAGAAATTATAAGTGGAGTAGAAAATTACTTACTAGAAAAATCAGAGAGAGAACCTAAGCAATATGAAAACGAAAAATCATTCGTTGGTATTAGAACTTATTTAATTAAAGAAAATAACAATCATCAACTTTATAATGTTTATGCGTGGGTTTTAGAAGAAAAATATTATTTGAAGAATAATGAGATAAAACAAAATAGTAGTTCTTCTATTCCTTATATGTTTGTAGTAGAACATACTAATGATGAATATAAAGTTACTGATTCAAGAATACCAAGAGATGGGATTTATTATGCTGAGGATATGAAAAACATATTTCCAAGAAGTATAAGAAATGATATGGATGAAGTTTATAATGATGGTACAATTGAAAAGTTAGAAAAGGATATTCAAAAACAATTATCATTATATTTTCATAAATAACCGTGGTGACTTTACTAACAATTGGAAAGACCCTTATAGACATGGTGTTTTAAATCTAAAAATAGTATATTTGATTCATCATTAACTAAAAATTCAAAATAAAAAACTCAATTCTTCCTACATAAACCTTTCGCGTACTAAACGTGAAGCTTCGGATTGAACAGAGTTCTTATATGACAATGGTATCATTTTTAATGGTAATTGTCGATACTAGTATACTCAGACTAGTATTTTTTTATGCAAAATAATTATAATCTTATTGAGAAAAGTTGATAATGAACATAAATTTTTACTATATATATGGTATAATAATTTATATATATTCTTTAGGGGGTGTTGCAAATGTTGAAAGAAGTAAAAATTGAATTAACTAATAAATGCTCTAGAAATTGTAAACATTGTTCTAGTAATGCTACAAGTAGTATTGATAATTTAAAGATTTTAGATTTTGAAGATGTATTTAGAGTAATTAAAGAAGCAAAGTTAATGGGTGCTGATACTATTGTCTTTACTGGTGGAGAACCTTTAATGTATGATAGACTTTCAGAACTTGTTGAATTAACTTCAAAATTAGGAATGAAATCAACTATTTATACTTTTGCATATAGAACTGATGAAACATTAAATAAATATAGAAAATTAATTGATTTAGGCTTAAATAAAATAGTGTATTCACTTGCTGATTCACTATCTGATGAAGAAGATATTTCAGTTTATGATAAAGCTGAATTCTTTAATAAAGTATTTGAAAACAATAATGCAAGATTAGGATTTCATTATACAGTTTCAAAAGATTCTTTTGCTAGACTAGAACAAGTTGTAAATGAGACCATTGAAACATTTAAAAGTAGAAGTTTTTTTGATAGAGTTAGTTTATTAAGGTTTGTTCCACATGGTAAAGGGACTACTGATATGGACTTATCAAAAGAAGAATTATTAGCAATTAAAAATCTTTATTTAAATTCAAATGATAAAGATAAAATTAGATTAGGTACTCCTTGGAATATACTTGGTATTGAAAATACACCTTGTATTATAGCTGATGAAATAATGATAATTGGATTTGATGGAATAGCATATCCATGTGATTCAATTAAATATTTTACTAAATTAGGTGTTAGTGGAAATATAAGAGAAAACTCATTAATGGAAATGTATAATTCAGAGTATTTTAGCAATATTAGAAAATTTAATGCTGATAACTCTTGTTCTTCTTGTGAGCAATACTCTATATGTAAAAGTGGTTGTATAGGACAAAAGATAATTGCTAATTATACTGAAAGTGATAATAAAGTTTTAACTCTAAAAAGATGTATTAATTCAAGAGATCCAAAGTGTATGAGGTAGATATATGAAGAAAAGACAAGAAGTATATGATTTATATTGGTATTTTGCTTGTGAAAGACAAAATATTTTTTGGAAAAAAATAAATGGAGAATCTGCTCCGTGGACTAACGATAAAATATTACAAGAATATAAGTTTTGTAATAGTTATAGAGTTAATGATAGAGTTAGCCAATATTTATTAAAAAATGTTATTTATAATGGGAAAAAGTATTCCGATGAAGATATGTTATTCAGAATATTATTATTTAAATTATTCAATAAAGAATCTACTTGGGAATTATTATTAAATAATTTTGAAGATATTACTTTAGAAACGTTTAATATAAAAGAGTATTCTAGTGCGTTAGAAAATGCTATATCTAGTGGTATTAAAATATATAACGATGCTTATATAAGTTGTGCTAATAAGGCATTTGGATATGATAGAAAACATGATAATCATTTAGCACTACTTAATAAAATGTTTAACGAAGATAAAATACAAGAAAAAATAGTTAAATGTAAGACTATGGAAGAAGCATTTAATATTATTAAAAGTTATCCATTAATAGGCAACTTTATGGCTTATCAATTAGTCACTGACATTAATTACAGTGAAGTGGTAAATTGGAAAGAAGATGAATTTACAGTAGCTGGACCAGGATCACTTCGTGGAATTAAAAAGTGTTTTATTGATAAAGGTAAAATGAGTAATGAAGATATAATCAGATATATGTATGAACATCAAGATGAAGAATTTAAAAGGCTTAATTTAGATTTTAAAAGAATTGGTAATAGACCACTTCAACTTATAGATTGTCAAAATATATTTTGTGAATTAGATAAGTATTGTAGACAAGCATTACCAGATTTAAAATCAAATAGAACTAAAATTAAAAAACATTATGTACCTAAGAAAGAAATAATAGAATATATTTATCCACCAAAATGGAAGTTGAATAATTAATAATACATTTTATCTCAAAAAATAAAAGGGTATGGGAATTCCCATAGTAGAATTTATGTGGGAGTATAAATTCAGTACTGGCTATATATGACTTTTACTCCCGCACTCTAAAAAATATAAAAAGAGGATTAAATTACTTTGATAATTTTTTCCTTTTTTTGAAGATTATTTATACAAAAACATATTCATTTAAGACAATTTTTTCTGCCATATTCTTGTAATTATTCATTAACTTTGTATTCAAGTATTGTAAGAGTAGTAGAATATGTAATTTGATATTCAGTAGGTGTTATTACTTTTAAGTTGGTGTGCAAGATAATTTTAATTTGTCCTAATTTAATCTTATATTTAAAGTCTTTTAAGATGCCTATTAAATCATTATTAGGTTTTAGGTTTTCAATTACTTCAAATTCAAGCATGAAAAAAGTCCTCCTTTCTGTGATAAGAGAACTTTTAAAGTTTTATATAAAAATAAAAACTTACGAACTTTTAAGTACGTAAGTTGATTTCAAATGGAGCGATAACAAAGGTTATTCAAAATTCCTAATAGCAAAGTTGATAAACAACTAATTACTATAATTATAATTATTAACGTCTTCCAGTTTTTTTTGATTCCTCTAAATAACCAGCATTTGTTAATAATGTCTTTATTCCTTCAATATCTGCATATTTAATATAATATGGTACATTTATATTGTCTGTTGCTGCTAAATCATAAGCTAAATTAAATGCTTGATAAACTTTAGCTAGTGTAACTAGAGCTTTTTGATACATTGGGCTATCTTCTTTATATTTTACTAAAACTAAAGTTAGTTCTTTCATAGCCTTATCTAATTTTTCTAATACTTGTTCCATTATATCCCTCCTAAAACCATTATAGCACATATTTCAGTAATTTACACAATTTTTTTTAAATAATCTTCTAATTCATTGATTTTAATTTTATTACCGAAGTTTTTGATATAAACATCATTAGAATAATTAAAAACAAGAAACATTATATTATTGATAATTACTTTGTGAGGTTCAACATAAGCCAAATTAGATTTATCAATTTTTCTAATACTTCCATTTATAAATGTAGGAGTAGTATTACAAAAATCACAAATAAACTCTAATTTCTTTTTAAGCGATTCATCAATAGGTATTTCTTGTTTGATAATATTAATCATAAACATCATCCTTTCTTTAGGATGATTTCTTTGTAAAACACAAAAAAATCAATCATTTCTGATTGATTTAATCATTAACATCGCTTTGGTGCGACGATTTTTGCTTCTGGAGCAGGTGATGGGAATCGAACCCACGTTAGCAGCTTGGAAGGCTGAAGTTCTACCATTAAACTACACCTGCATTTCCTAAAGACATTTATAATTATACATAATAATTATAATTAAGTCAATAGAAAATTTTAATTTTTTCAAGAAAAAAGAACCAAAATGGTTCTAAATTCTATTAAATTCATTTTTGTTATTTAGGATTACTAATGTAATTAATGCAACTGCTAATATGCAAGAACCACCAATTACATAATTGAATATTCCAGTATCAGGATTCTTTATTGTTTCTGGAAGTAATTTAATAACTGGTCCACATTCCTCATCTTCAATTTTATTATCAGCTGGGAATGTACCAATTTCTCTACTATTTTCTAATACTTTAATTTGTCTATTAGTTCTTAATCTTGCAGTATTAACTAACGTTTCATCTACAACTGATTTAACTGTAAGAGTATAGGTTAAAGTAACACTTGTATTAGGTTCAATATCACCAACTCCCCAAACAACTTCATTTGTAGATTTATCAAATGTTGCTTCTCCTTGAGTAGCCTTAACATCTGAAATTTCAAAATTATTTAAAATATAATTATCAAATGAAACTTTAGTAGCAATTTTATCTTTTAAACCAGGTAGGGTAGATAAAACATTTCCTTTAAATGCAATTGTTGATAAGTTAGCACTTGTTAAAACATATCTAGTACTTGATTCAAAAATACTTTCAAAGTTTGTTTGATCTGCTAAATCAATACCATAAACAACAACATTTATTCCGTTAGTTTTATAAGTATTAATCATATTTTTTAAAGCAGCTATTTCTTCAGGTGTTTTAGTTCCCATATTAGTTAAGAAAGCAACAATAATTTTATTGTTAACTGTCTTAGTAAATTCTGAACTTGCTTTTTCAAACATCTTATCATATTCACCAACAGAACCAACAGCTAATGCTTTAACTTCATCAAGTGAAGTAGTAATATTCTTACTATCAAGTGGTTTGTATATTAACTCACCATTTGATGTAGTTATAACTCCTTGTTTCATATTTGTCAATGCTTCAAGTGAAGTAGCATTACTTTTAATAGTGTCAATTAATCCACTTTTCATAGTACTTGTACTTTCAGCATTATCAATTAGATAGATAACTTCAGTAGGTTTTGAATTATCAATAGTAATGTTAATAGCAACTTTACCATTATTCAAATCTGATTTTGAAGTATCTATTGTATTTAGAATAGTCATACCATCGGGACTTAATTGCTTAACTGCATCATTTTCTTTAACTATTGAAACAGCATGAGCAAGAGCAAGTACAGGCGTAACATTCATAAATCCTACTAATAAAATTAGTAATCCTCCAAAAATTTTCTTTTTCATTTTTCCTCCTCCTATTATTTACATTATAACATTTTTTTTTGAAAAAACCAACTAGTTTATCTTTATTATGTACATAATTTGTGTTAATATTAATAATAGGAGAGAAATTATATGAAAGTAATAAAAGTTTTAGTTAAAAATAATAGTCTTATAGTTGAAGAATTATATCAAAAAAACTTTGAAGATAGTGATAATATAATGTATTTTACTTTAAAATATATTAAATATAATAAAGATAAAGTAAAAGAATTACTTAACTCTAATAGCGCTGACACAATTATATATAAAGACTTTGATTCATTTATAACTTTATATGATATAGTTAATATTAAAAATATAAAGTTTGATATACAAATGAGTTTAACTAGAAGAGAATTAGATAAACTTTTAAATATGAATATAAATAGCATAGAATGCTTTTTTATTCCAAGTGATTATGTGCATGAATTAACTATGAAAGGTGTTAAAATTAAATTAGTAAATAATTTAAATTTTTCTTTAGAATTTATAGTTAATAATAACTTTAAAAATTTAAAAAATATTTATTACAGAAAGAAAGTTAGCTTTTATAGTGTTAAAGAAGTTAAAGAAAACCTAGTATCATTTTTAAGTGTCAGTAATTCACTATGTATAATTGATTTATATTTTTACGATGACAAAATAATTGAAGAAATTGTTAACAATTTAATTAATTACAAATTTTATAATGTAGATATATTAATACATCAAAATAGTTTTAACGAGGAATCTATTAAAAAAGATATAAATCACTTAAAAAGATTAAATAAAACTTATAATAAAGTTAGTGAAGGGGAAATAAAGATTATTTATTCTGAAGAGTTTTTCAACAACAAAATTTTTAGAGAACTTACAATTAATGGTTTAAAAATATGTGCAGTTTTTTTAATGTATGCATCTATTGTAATTATAGGTTCAAGTAAATATCACGAATATATAAGTTACTTAAATCAAAGAAAACTAGAAGAAGAGATTAGAAGTAAGATTAGCATAGATGAAATTAATGACGATGATGTAACTGAAATAGTAGAAGTACCTGTAGAAAATGAAGAGCCAGTTAAAGTTTATGTTAACCAGTATGCTAATGTACCTAAAAACTTCAAACAACTTTTAAATATTAATAAAGATGTAATAGGTTATATAACTGTTAATAATACAAAAATAAATTATCCTGTTTTACAATATACTGATAATGAGTATTATTTAAAACATGACATTTACGGAACTTATATGATAACTGGTTGGATATTTATGGATTATAGAAATGATAGTACTAATCTTAGTAAGAACACAATAATATATGGGCATAATACTAGAAGTGGTTATATGTTTGGAGATTTAAAAAAGGCTCTTGATTCTGGATGGTATACAAGTCCTAATAACCAAATCATTACTTTTAATACTTTAAATAAGGAAATGAAGTGGAAAATATTTTCAGTTTATAGAAGTGATGCAGTAACAGACTATTTAAAAATTGATTTTTATAATGATGAGCAATTTATGAATTATATTAATACATCTAAATCTAAAAGTATATATGATTTTAAAGTAGATGTAAAGTTTACAGATAAGATATTAACATTATCAACTTGTAGTGGTAACAATAGAAGACTAGTTGTTCAAGCAGTTTTAATTAATGAATAAAAAATGATAGTTCTTTTTGAACTATCATTTTAACATCCAACCTCCATAAATATCAGCATTTGAACTTGATGGAGCAGGATTTGCTTTTTCCATTTTAATAATCATTGGAATCTTTAAAATTCTTCCGAATGCTACACAAGTACCAGGCTGTAAACTCTTTTGTTTATTTACAATTTCTTCACTCATATTAGGTATCATTCTTTCAATATAATCCAAATCAAGTGGGTGAGTAATCTTAAATATAATAAAGTTATCTAACTGACTTATTACATTTCCATTTAAATCAGTTGGTCTTTGAGTAATTAAATCTAATATAACACCATGTTTTCTTCCTTCTTTAGCAATTCTCTCAAATATATTATACCCAATTAAATCAGCATCAGTGTCCTCTCTAACATATCTATGTGCTTCTTCAAGTAAAATATGAATAGGAATACTTGCACGTGGTTCATTAGTTTTACCAAATAATAAGAACATTCTACTAAATATCTTTGTAACAGTTCTAGCAAATCTATCATCAACATCTTCTAAGTTTATATTTATAATTTGTGCTTTCTTTCCTTCTTTTGTAGTAACTAGATTAGCTATAAAATTTTTAACATTCTTAAATTTTCTACTTGTAAAAAATTCACTATTTGGAGAATTAATTAAATTATGAAGTTTTACTTTTAAACTTATTGCTTCATTATACATTTCATTATTTAATAAATATCTTTCACTAAACAAAGTAAACGATAAGGCTACTTCTAAGTCTTTTAAACCATACGTTACATTATCTGTATTTATATTCCAGTCTTCATTTTCTCTAACAAAACTTCCAATATATTCAGTAATTAATGTCCTTTCTCCAAATCTTCCTTCACTATCAATATCAAAACATTTTCTAAATACTCTAGTATATCCAATTCCAGGTACTACGGTATCAAGACTTAACTCATCCGTATGAGTATTTGATAAAATATCAAAGATTTGGTCTCTAATTTTAGCACTAGTTTGATTAGTATACATAATAGAAGTAATAGCTTTAGCAAGTAAGTGATTCTTATAATCTTTTACTTCTTTAGCATCACTAGCGAATATCTTAGCAAGTTCTATAGTTTGTTCAAGAATTGGTATTTGACCATAACTAGTTGCTTCAAGTAAATTTAATAAATCATCTAAAGTTAGTAAAGATACTGGAATTTGTAATTTTTCTCCATCAATTTTCTTATTAGTAGTTATTAACTTATAATGAAGTTCAGGATTAATACTATTAATATCTTTAAGTGCATTTATATATTCTCCATAAGAATCAAATATAAATAAATTAGCCTTATAAGGTACACTTGGTAAACTCATTAAATTTTGAATTATTCTACATATTCCATAAGTTTTACCAGATCCTGAGTTACCAAAAATAGCAGCATGGTTACTAAATAAATCATTTAAGTCTACTTTAACAGGATAATCTTTATAAAGTGGAGAAACTCCTAAAGTAAGTGCTTTCTCATTTGCGCCTACTATTATTTGAAGCTCATCTTGTGTAATAACTCTAACTTCTGAACTTAAACTAGGTTTTTTAATTAAACCACCTAAAAACGAGTTTTTAGTAAGTTCACCTAAAAAGTTAATTTTAGCCGTATTATCAATAATATCTTCAACTTCTCCTAATATTTTCTTATCTTTATCAATAAAAACTACATGCAAGTTAAGTATATCTCCTAGATTTTTAGCATCAGTTAACAAATTTACTATTGCATAGTTTTTATTAATTGCTTTAATCGTTCCAAACATAATATCAACCTCTTTATTCTATTAGTATGTTATCATATTTTTATTTTTTTTACAACTAATAATTGATAAATATATATAAATTATGTTATAATTTTATCAGAATAAAAGGAGTGATTAAATGAAAAAAATATTCTTTTTTATACTTGCATTTTTTTGTTTATTACCTTTAGTTAATGGCGAGTGTTCTTATAGTAGGTTAAAAGAATTAAATACACTTTCATCCTATATTGATACAACTTTAGATTATAAAGAAGATGGTACTTTTACATTAACATTAACCAATGTAACAAATGATATGTTTGTAACTTATGGACTTGATGACTATACTCCAGTAGATGGAATAGTAACAGTGAAAGGTTTAACTGAAGGAAAACAGATAAAACTTTATGTAAAAGGATCAAGTAATAGTGAATGCTACCTAAATGATTTACGAGTTATTTATAAAACAATACCCTATATAAATCCATATTATAATAATAGTAGATGTTTAGGTCATGAAACATTGAGTGTATGCACTAATAAATTTTTAGACTATAAAATTAGTGAAAGTACATTTAACAAATTAATTAAAGGTGATGTAGTAATTAATCCAAATGAGAACAATAACGAAGAAGAAAATATTACATTTTGGACTAAAATATTAGCCTTTATAAAAAAAGCATATATACCTGTAATATTAGTTACTATAAGTTCCTTATCATCGTATTTTATATTTAGTGGAAAATTAAGAAAAATTAAACATGGTTTATAGTGTACATTTTTCTTTTTTTTTGATATAATTAACTTGATAGTAGTGGAGGAGAATTATGAAAAAACTATTTTTATTTGCCATTTCTATGTTTATAAGTATTAATGTTCTTAATGCTGAATGTAGTGATGTTAAGGCTGATATAGAAAACGTAAGTTATCAGTTATTTAATATTTCATCGAACGAAGAAAGTAAAGTAGAAATACTAGTTTATGGTTTAACAGAAGAAATGTATTTACTTGTAAGTGAAGACTATGATGGTGAAAGTGTTACTTACAATTATAGTGATACTGATGAAGGAAAGATTACTATAACTTCAAAATCAATATCCAGTAAAATTAATTATACTTTCAAAGTTTATAGTACAGATAAAACATGTAGTACAAGTGCAATTAAGGCTTTCAATGTAATAACTCCTAGATACAATTTTGTATCAGATATGGAGTACTGCGAGGGAATGATTGGAAAAATCGATATGTGTGATCCTTTCTATGATAGGGGTGACATGACAGAAGCAAAATTAATTAAAGAAATAGAAGCCTCTAGAGTGGAATTAGATAAGTCATTCGGTCAAAAAGTTTGGGATTTCATCAAAAGTTATTGGCTTTATGCTTTTATACCTTTCGTACTAATTGCAGGCATTTATATTGTTAGAATTATTATTTACAAAAGGGGGAACAAAGAATATGTATAAGAAGTTTACTAAAATATTATTACTTATTATTTTACTTAGTCCACTAAGTGTGTATGCTCTAAAAGATAGGGTTACAGTTTCATCAACTGGATGGAATTATGATTATTTTTCAACATACAATTGGAAGGGTACAAGTTCAAAAGAAATGACTAAAAAAGATTGTGAAAAACAAGGTGGAAAAATAGACCCAAATACAGAAGTAGCTGAATGGGTTCAATACCGTGCTACTTGTTCAGCAGAAAAAAAAGGTAAAAAATCTTCAAGTGAAGCATATGGTACAAAAAAAATAAAAGCAGAAGTTACATGTAAACAAAATGTAGTTAAGGCAATGAAAAGTAAAGGTGTAAAGATTACTGTTAAAGATGTAAAAATAAATGGCTCAGGTGTTTACTTAAAACAATATTCAAAAACTAGACCTGGTAAGGATATGGCAAAAAGTGGAAACACTGATAATTATAGATATATGTGTTCTGTTTCAAAAAGTGGAGTAAGTGAAAAAGCTTTACCTCACGAAACACTAAGTGCTAATGGAGAAACTGCATATTGTTTACTTCCTGGTAAACCATTTAAAAGTGGTGGCGACACTTATGTTTTAAAGAAGAGTTTTGATATATCAAATTGTAAAAAAACAACAGATGCATTAGAATGTATGCTTGCACAAACATTTATAGATGCTAAAAATGCAGGCGCAAGTGATATGGCTACCTTAATGGCTTTAAGATTTGTTGCTGCTAAAATGGGACACGGTTCTAGCGGATTCTGGGATGGTAAAAACCTTTTCAACAAGGCAAATATTTACGGAATGACACAAAATTATATTGATAGCAAAGGATACACTGGTTCTACTAAGTCACCTAAAAATGGTATTATTTACTCTAAAGGTCATGCAAGTGAACTTAGTCAAGCAATATCCATATATAATGGAGTTAAAAATGGAAAAGACATGTGGACACCTAAAATTGAGTTAAAATCATCAGAACTCAAGGATGGAGTACTAACAGTTAAAATAGAAACTAATTTTCCAACCGATACTAATATAGATTATATAAAATTATCAAACGGAATGACAGCCGACACCATAACAAAAGAACCTTGTGGTGATAAACTATGTATAACATTCACTGTTCAAATGAAAAGTGAAGACTGTAAAGGTCCAATGGATATAATAATTGGTTATAATAACAGCAAAGATATGATTAGCAAGGTAGGATATTACGTTTCAGCATCAGACCCTAGTAAATATCAAGATGCATGGATTTTTGAACCTGGTCAAGCAGAAGCAAAACTTAAAGATGCTGACTTATGCGATGCTAAAGTTTGTGAACAAGACCCAGAAACTGGAAAATGTTATGGATTAAATGGTCAAGAAATTGATTGTAGTAAAATGGATGAAGAATGTAATAATCATCCAGGAGATTATTGTCCTAATGATGGAAAACCTATAGATGAAATGCCTAGTGACTGTGAAGAATCTAATACTGGAAAATATTATGACAAAGTAATGTGTACAGTATTAAATTCTAATCCTACAGTAAAATCTAAATATTATGTTGAATATGGAGACACTTATGGTGGAGGCTACTGTGAGATGTATTGTAGGGAAAGTAATGAATTCACTTTCATGGATGTAGAAACAGTAAAAGCAGGAAGAAGTTTTAAGCATCACTTAACTGCTAAAGGAATTGATGGTAGTGATTTCAGTGTAGTTGTTGAATCTAAAAGACAATGTGCTTCAGTTATTGACTATGAAAGATGGTTGGGTGATTACAAATCAACAAACGACCAAATATTAGAAATTTGGAATCAATATTCACAGTGGAAAACAAATGCAAATCATGAAATAAATGAACCTATACCATATAGTTGTCCAGGATGTTCTGATACTTGTGGTGGAGGATGTAAAGGCCCTATAGTAAACGGAAAATGTACTAGCTATTATCCTACATATACTGTAAAACACGATGCTGGTCCATCAGGTTTATTAAATCATTATCATACAGTTAATGGAGTAAGCAATAATTATGGATTTACAAATTCAAGAATACTAAATGAGAAAGAATATATTGGAGCAATAGTTAATACTGTACAAAACTCTACTTCATATGATGCACAAGATACACTAGATTATAGTTGTGGATGTAATGGCTTTTCTTGTAATGTTACAACAGTAGAAAGTTCCAAAGTAATTGCAGCAAGACTAAAAATTCAATACGATAACTTGATTAATAAAAGAAAAAAATTAATTAAATATATTAAAAATTGTAATATACAACAAAATACTGAAACATATAACGAAATTATAAAATATGATGTTGGTAATGAAATAGATATAAACTACTATAATGAAGTATATAACGGAGTTCAATATAACAATTTAATTCCACATCCAACAACTATGTTAGAATCAGAAACAATGCTAGAATATGCAGGTTATGGTAACCCATGGATATATGATTCAAATGAATGGAAAGATTACTGTGGAGACTGTGGTGGTTCTTTAGAAGACCTAGGTTCGAGCACTGATAAAGACTTAGTATATTATGAATGTTCTGGTGAAGAAACAAGTGCAAAATGTATAAATAAACCACAAAGAATTCCAACAAATGGTATTGCAAGTGTAAGAGTAAGCAAAACTACAGCACATTACCAAGGAAATGAAATATGTACTCAACTGTTTACTGGAACTGTTGCAAATTCTTCAAATGGAGAAGGGTACTGGGTATGTATGGGAGATAAATTATATCCGACATCTCCTAACACATTAACTGGTAAATATCCTTTAGAAATAGATTATAAAAACATAGGTTCTACAGATAGAAGAAAATTAGCTAAATTTAGAGATGGCAGTCTAACATGTGCGTATCAAGTAATAAATGACTTAAATAAGTATGACTGTGATGATAATTTCCATGAATGTTACACATGTGATGACAGTAAAGAAGACTGTGATCCAATTGATGATGACGATCCAAGAACAAAAGGATTTGGAATGTACTTTAGAAGTGTAGATACAACTGATTTATTTCCTAACTCACAATATAGTCCAACAAAACCTGGTGTGGTAAACACAAGAACAAGAACTATTGGTAGAAACTGGGTAAATGCAATAGATGTAATTAATTCTATCCAATCAATAGAAAATATACTTGAAAAAGAACCACAATATGTAATTGAATTAAATGCAAAAGACATAAAAGAAATTAGAGAATACAATAAAGATGTTAACGATTACTTAGATTATAGTTTAGATTGTGAAGATAGTTATAGATGTTATAGTACATTCTTAACTAAATTTAATAACATAGTAAAAACAAACAATATGAGAAATATGCCTAATGGATCTATATATTTCTATCAAAGGTAGGTGAAGTAAATGAAAGAAACTTATTGGACATATTTAATAATTATACTTGGATTACTTGTAATAACTATAATGATTTTAATACAAGATTTAAGTAGTACAAATGAAGAAGATTATTATTTAACTAGAGAAGTTATGGAAGCAGCAATGATAGATAGTATTGATTATGGGCTTTATATGGAAACAGAAGACATTCGTATAATAGAAAGCAAATTTGTAGAAAATTTTACAAGAAGATTTGCTGAAAGTGTAAATGATAGTAAAGATTATACTTTAGAATTTTATGAGATATATGAATATCCTCCAAAAGCAACAGTAATAGTTAAAACTAAGACTAAAAATTATTCGGTTACAACTGATTCAAGTGTAAACTTTGATATAATAAATGCACTTAGTGGAATACTTGAAACAAAATATTAAAAAAATATAACACTTATAATTGATTTTATAAGTGTTTTGTTTTATAATATTTATTAGAATAGGAGGAGTTATGAATAAGATATTGATTTCATTTAAAAGATTTTTTAGTAATAAGAATACAGTTACTATATTTTGTGTGATAGGAGCAGTTTTAGTTTTGTGGTTTGGTTATAATTATAGAATTAAACAAGAAACTAATCCAATAAGTGTACCTTATGCTAAGGTTGAAATACAACCACGTACACAAATAACTGAAGATATGATAGGTTACGTTAAAATACCTAAAAATATGCTTACTAATAATAATGTAATGAATGCAAGTGACATAATTGGAAAATATGCTAATTATAATACTGTTATTCCTAGTGGAAGCTTATTTTACAAGTCAACATTAGTAACATGGGCTGAAATGCCAGACTCTGCATGGGCTGATATACCTGATGGATACACTGTAGTTAGTTTAAGTGTTAATACTGAAACTACATATGGTAACTCAATTTTCCCAGGAAACTATATTGACTTATATTATTCAACATATGATGAAACTGGTAAACTATTACTTGGAAAATTAATTGAAAGTATTGAAGTATTAGCTGTAAAAGATGCTAGTGGTAACCATGTATTTGAAAATAGTGGCCAATTAAAAGCACCAAGTTCATTAATATTTGCTGTACCTGAAAGTATGCATTTACTTCTTAGAAAAGCAAGTTATTTAAGTGGTGAATTAATTCCAGTTCCAAGAAATAAATCATACAGTGAAAACCCAAGTGCAACTATTGTAAGTAGTGAATACATTCGAGACTTTATACTAAGTCAAACTGTAATATTACCTGAACAAATCGATAACAAAGGTGTTGGAACATTAGAATAATAGGTGACTAATATGAACAATACAATATTTGATCAAATTGATTTTGGACCATTAAAAGAGTATTTGGATAATGATGATATAACAGATATATCATATTCTAATGGAGGGCAAATACACTTAAAAACTCTAACACAAGGTGTTATAAGAGTTGAAAAGCCTGGTGTTGATAATGCACTTATGGAAAAACTTGCCTTCCAGTGCTCTAACGTAATGGGAAAAACTTTTAACATGGCTAGTCCATTTTTGGATGCTGAAAGTGCAGAACTACGTTTAAACTTTGTACATGATTCAATTGCTACAAATGGAATAGCGTGTGTTATACGTAAAACACCAGCTAAGATTAGACTTAATAAAGAAAAATTACTTAATGAAAACTACATTAGTTTACCAATGCATGACTTTTTATTTAAGTGTGTTGAAGGGCATTGTAACATAATTGTTAGTGGTGAAACTGGTAGTGGTAAAACAGAACTTGTTAAATATTTAGCAAGTCATACAAAGGAAAATGAAAAAATTATAACAATTGAAGATACTTTGGAACTTCATTTAGACAGAATATTTCCTCATAGAGATATAGTTGCAATGAAGACAAATAATATAGCAAGTTATAGTGATGTACTAGTTACTTGTATGAGACAGAACCCTAGATGGATACTTTTATCTGAGGTCCGTAGTGCTGAAGCAGTTACTGCAGTCAGAAACTCAATATCAAGTGGACACAACATACTAAGTACAATTCACTCAGATAAAGCTAGTGGTATTCCAATGCGTTTATATAGCTTACTTGAAACTAATTTAGATGTAGAACAATTCTTAAAAACAATACATAGATATATACATTTAGGTGTTCATGTAAAGGGTTATATGAGTAAAAAGTATGGAAGATTCCAAAGAGAAATAGTTGAAGTTTGTGAATTTTATGTAGATGATGATAACGAAGCAAAATGTAATATTCTTTATTCTAAAGGAATGGATGGAGTAGAAGTATATCATAATCCTACAAATAAACTTTTAGATTACTTAGATGCACAAGGTATTTATTTACCAAAAGAAACTTTTGTAAAAGAAAGTAGTACTTTAAAAGAAGTTAAAAATGATACAGTAGAAGTTATTTAAAATGGAGGTGACTTATGTATATAGAGATAATTATAGTATTTATCATCTTTATGTTTCTAGCCTTATATAGAATAAGTGAAGGTGAAAATATTTATAAATATGTTTCTAGAAGTGTATTAGATATATACAATAAATATGCACCTTATTCATTTAAGATGGTAAGAGAAAAAACTAAAGAACTAGGTCAAGAATATACTCCAAGACAATACATTATACAAGTTTGTATATTTGCTGGAGGTGCTGGAATAGTTTCATATTTATACTTTTATAGTATAATAATATCTATATTCTATGCGATTGTAGCAATTATGTTTATTCCTTACTTAGCATATCTTAGATGCAATAGAGTGTATAGTGAGTTCTTATTTGAACAAGTTCAAGTATATGCTACTAACGTAATTATGGAATTTAATACTACACAATCTTTTGTTAAGTCACTTGAAGGAGTAAGAGATAGTGGAGTTTTAGAAGAACCAATGCTTAGTGATGTTAATGAAATGATTAGAATAGCATACTCTAGTTCTACTATAGATAATGCTATTGAATACATGAATAGTAAATATGACTATTATATTATTAGAAATATGCATCAACTATTCTTACAAATTACTAATGAAGGTGCTAAAGATTCAGGTGAAGCACTTGAAGGTATGATGATGGATATAGATAGTTTAGTAGAAAATGTATATAGAGATAGAATAGATCGTGCAAACTTTCATAAACATTTTATTACATTTGGTGTAGCTTTATATTTCTTAGTAGCTCTAATTCAAATATTACTTGGTAATGAAACTTATATGGGATTAGTAAGTTTATGGTATGTAAAACTTATGTTACATGCAATAATAATTATAAACACTTATTTCTTAGTTACAGGAGAAAAATATTATAACGAGGATGTGGGTGCCGAATGATGTGGGAGATAATGGTAGTTGGTATACTTATGGTTATCATGTTAGTTGCCAACGGTAAAATTGATGGTAATAAATTTGTAAAAGATAATAGTAGAATATTTCAGTTACTAAGAGAAGATGATTTTAATTTTCTTGTAATGGCTAAATATGGAGATCAAGTAGATGCAGATGTTCTATTTAATAAAAGAGTTAAAGATGGATTATTTACATTAGTATTTGTATTCTTTATAATGCTAATGATGACTAAAACATTATCTTTCTTAAATTTAATCATATGTTTTGCAATAGGATACTTTATATTTAAAAGTGGATATACAAATTTAAAAAACTACTATAAAAAACACTTACATGAAATAGATTTATTACTTCCTTACTATTTAAAGAGTTTGGAAATATTAATTCAACACTACACAGTTCCAGTAGCACTTAGTAAAAGTATCGATAGCGCACCTAGTATATTTAAAGAAGGTTTAAGAGAACTTACAGGTAGTATTAATGCAGGTGACTCAAGTATAGATCCTTATATGGCTTTTGCTATTAAATATCCTGTAAGAGATTCTATGAGAATGATGAGATTACTTTATAGATTAGGACTTGGTGATCAAGAAAGAAAACAAGAACAACTAATTGTTTTCTCTAGAACAATTTCTAACTTACAAGCTAAAAGTAGAGAAACTAAATATAAAGAAAGACTTGAAAAAATGGAAAAGAAGACTATGGTTATGTTGTCAACTACTGGTGTTGGAGTCATGATAGTATTACTTCTTTCAATAATTAGAACATTTCAAGCAATGTAAAAGCACATTTTGTGCTTTTTTTATATAAAGATTTAATTTTGATGTAAAAGAAGTAAAATTAAACTTTAATAGGAGAGAAGTGATTATGATTTTAGATATTATTTTATTAGTTGTTGGGTTTATATTCTTAATTAAAGGTGCAGATATATTTGTTGATGGTGCATCTTCTACTGCTCAAAATTTTAAAGTTCCAAAAATGCTTATTGGACTTACAATAGTGGCTTTTGGTACTAGTGCACCAGAGTTTGCTGTATCTATGAGTGCACTTGCTAATGGAAATACTGATATGGTTCTTGGTAATGTAATTGGTAGTAATATTTTAAATATACTCTTAATTTTAGGTATTGCAGCAGTTATTAAACCTATAAAAGTAAAAGATGAAACTGTTAAAAAAGAGTTACCTTTAACTCTTTTGATATCAACACTTTTAGTTGTTGTGTTTTTAGACATAAAGTTAGCTAATCAATTAAGTAATCAGATAACTAGATCTGATGGCATTGTTTTATTATTATTTTTTTCAATTTTTATTTACTATCTCATTACACTTGCTTTACAAAAAAGAGATAAAGTAGAGAAACCAAAGTTTAAAATTGGTCAATCTATATTTTTAGTAATAGTTGGATTAATGGCTATTATTGCGGGAAGTAATATGGTTGTTAATAGTGCTTCATCTATAGCTAAGTTATTAGGACTTAGTGAAAGAGTTATTTCTCTTAGTATTATTGCATTTGGTACTTCTTTACCTGAATTAGTTACTACTATAGTTTCTTCAAAGAAAGGTGAACAAGATTTACTTGTTGGTAATATTATAGGAAGTAATATTTTTAATATTTGTATTGTTTTAGGTGTTCCTGTTAGTATATATGGGTCTATTACACCAATTAACTTTAATGTTATAGATTTAATAATGTTAATTTTATCAGCACTTATAATTTATATATTTTCTTGTACTAAAAAAACTGTATCTAAAACTGAAGGGGTTATAATGTTATTCTTGTTTGTTATTTATTATACATTGGTATTTGTAGTGTAAATTTGTCATTTTTTGATAAAAGTGTTATTAAAATTCTTGATAAACTATAAAAAATCAAGTATAATAATAAATGTAAAATATGATAGAGGAGGATGAAATATGAAAGAAGCAACTGGAGAATTAAATATGACAGTTATCACTGTAGTTGCTATTGCTGCTATTGCTGGATTATTCTATGCATTTGTTTGGCCAATGATACAACAAAGTATTGTACAAAATACATGTAATACTATGGGTTCTGACTGGAAAGCAGAAAAAGCTGAAAATGGTGCTACATCTGATGGATGTACTTCAGCAAAAAGTGATAATGCTGGTGGTACTACTTGGCAATGTTGCCCACCTGGAAAAGGTACAAATCCTGCAAAATAAGAAAGAAGGTTAATGTATGAGAGAAGCATTTGGTGGTTCATGGTTACTTGGATTCGTGGCGCTATTCATAGTGCTTTTTTCTGCATACCTAGCTGTATCTATAAACTATACTAAAGCATTTAAGGCTAAAAATAAAATAATTAACATAATCGAACAAAACGAAGGAATGTCAAAAAGTGTAGGAGATGTTCGTAATAAAACAGATGAAGAACTTAATAAAGGCAAAACTACTGAAGATAAGATATATTACTACTTGAAACAAGCTGGCTTCGTTATTGATAAAGAAACAGTAAGTGGTAGATGCCCAGATGATACAGATGACACTACATTATATGCTGGTGGTTATTGTGTTAAAGGTATTTCTACTAGAGAAGGTAAATACTATAAAGTAACAACATTTGTAAAAATAGAATTGCCTGTTATATGGGTCAATATTACAGTACCTGTAAAAGGTGAAACAAAAGTAATATATCATATTAATGAATAGGAGGACTTATGAACGTTATAATTGCTAATAAATATAAAGAAATGCTTATGAATCTTGATATAGAAGTAATTAAGTCTATTGAAGGTGAGTTTGAAGTAAGTGAGATAGTTGATCAATTTACTAATTTCTATTTTGACAGAATGATTCTTGATATAACAGCTATTAAAAACTATCAAAACTTGGACAATTTACAAAAATTAAGTATTAATTTTGATATGAATAAAGTTATTTTACTTTTAGATAATAGTGAAGAAAGTAATACTAAAAATTATCTTTCTAAATTAATTAGTATGGGTATATATAATTTTACTAGGAATGTAGATGGAATAAAGTATTTACTTGATAATCCTAATAGTTATAGAGATGTAGCGCATCTTCATAATGTTGATAATACAGTTGTATATGAAGCAGGTGAAGGTAGTGGTATTACAAGAATTATTGGGGTTAAAGCTTTGACTGAAGGTGCTGGTGCTACTACACTAGTTTATATGTTAAAAAAACATTTAGAAGTTAATTATAGTGTGTGTGCTCTAGAAGTAGATAGAAGAGACTTTAATTACTTTAATGATAACAAAGATATGTATTCAACTAATAATCAAGATTTAGCTAAAGAACTAATGAAAAAAAGAAACTATAATGTTGTATTAGTTGACTTAAATGGATTCGCTGATCCTGATATATGTAATGAAGTTCTATATTTAGTAGAGCCATCTACAATTAAATTAAATAAACTTCTTATGAAAGACAAAAGAGTCTTTGAAAAACATAGTAAAGATAAAATAGTTTTAGTTAAAAGCTTTATATCAAATGGAGAAATGAGCGAATTTGAATATGAAACAAGATGTAAAGTATTTTATAATATGCCTGCATTAGATGAAAGAAAAGAAGTAAATAGGGAAGTAAATACACTTCTTGCAAAACTTGGCTTTGTAAAGCAAAGTACTGGAAAAAACAGTGACGATGGCAAGGGTAAATTATTAGGAATGTTTAAATTTTAGTGTAAAATAATAGATAATATTTGACATTATAAGAGTTTTATATTAAAATTAACTTAGAAAGAGGGAGAAATTATGATGTATATTTTAGGAATGTGTGAAAGTTTAAAAGTTGTATGGACTTTGTTCGGATACGTTATTTGGGCTATTAAAGTAGTAGTACCTTTATTATTAATCATATCTGGTATGATCACTATGGCTAAAGCAGTAATGGAGAAAGATGAGAAAAAAATTAAAGATGCTCAGAATCTTTTAATAAAAAAAGTTATTGCAGCAGTTATTGTTTATTTAGTTATAACTATTACTAAAGTTGTAATTAGTTTAGTAGCTACTGGTGACTGGGAAACATGTGTTGAATGCGCTTTTAATCCATTTAGTGGAAATTGCGAATTTGTTAGAACTGATATTCCTAGTGGTATGTAATTAAAAATGAAATTAGCACTTTTATAAGTGCTTTTTTTATGATATAATACTAAGTAGTGGGAGTGTGTTCTAGATTATGAAAAAAGGATTAACATTTATTTTAACATTTATACTAAGTTTTATATGTATAACTTCTTACGTTAACGCGGAAGATGGACTTAGTTGTACATTCTTGTATGATACAACTAATGAAAACTCTGATAAATCAAGTATAACTTTACCAATAAATTTTTACGGAGATAATTATTTGGGCAATTTTAAAATGACAGTAAAAGGAAAAAGCATTAATAGATATAGTAATGATGGAAACCTTGATGTATCAAATTATCCTTATGTTGAAAAGAATGGCACTAGATATTACATTGCATACTCTGATGGCTTTAATGCGGCTCAAAGTTTTGGAACGAATGATGATGGTAATGTTAAATGGGATTGCTCATTAATTAAAATATACACAAGAGAATCTGAAAGAAAAACTACTAACGGTAATAAAGTAAAAGTATTAGTATTAAGTTCTAATCTAAGTGATGGTAAATTATTAATAGACAAATCAACTACTGAAACAAATTCTGGAAGTACTACATTTAAAGGTGGTTTTGACTTATGTGAACTAAATAGTATAGGTGATACAAAATCAGCTGAACAATGTAGAGCAAAAGGAAAACAACAAAGTAATATCATAATAAATAAAGATGTTAATGGTAACTGGTATGTCAGTGTAGATGGTAATAAATCACTAGTTGATGAAAATGCAAGTGGGAACTACGTATGGACTGGTAATGGCAACTTATCTTATAAAAAAGGGTTTGCAATAACTAAAGAAGATTGGGAGAGTTTAAAATCAGCTATTGAAAACGGTACAAAAGATATCTATGTTACTGCAAAAGATAATAAATTTTTAATAACAGCAAGTCCTGTTAGTGGAGGAGACGCAGCATCTATAAAAGTAAGTACAAACTATTCAGTTAGCGGAGACAATAATTACGCTTGGAATAATGGTAAACCTTCTACATCAATAGGAGCTTGTGTTAACTATTTGGGAAGTGCGAGTACTGAAAATACCCCAGCATATTATTTGAATAAAGCATTTTTTATAATGAAAATAGTATCAATATTAGGAGTAATACTTTTTAGTATGTTAGATTTTGCTTCACAAATCACTGCAAATAAAGACAATTTAATACCTACAGCGAAAAAATGTGGTAGAAGATTAATAATAGTTATTTTATTACTTTTATTACCAACATTTATAGATATGATAGGTAATATAATAGGACAACAAGATATATTATGTGGAATCAAATAAATATGAAAGGAGAATAAATTATGAGCTTTATTATAACAGGATTAAATGTACTCGGTTTTGCAATACCAATAGTATTTGATATACTCTTGTTATTCGATAGTTTAATCTATAGTATAGCAGCGTACTGCTTACAAGCATTCTTTGAAATAGCACGCTTTAATATAAATTCTAACTCAATTAATGGAACTAATGTTGTAGAAGCTATTATGTACAGAGTAATGGTTCTAGGTGGAGTATATGCTTTATTTAGACTAGGAATATCACTAATTAATTACATAATTAATTCATCAGATGCAGATAATGCTAGCAAAAACGGAAGCAAAATAGTAAAAAATACAGTTATAGCTATATTATTACTAGCATCAAGCAAATTTATATTTGACTTTTTATATGATTTTTCTACTTCAGTTATTGATAATGGTACCATACAACAAATAATATATGGTCCTGAAGCTGAATATCCTGACTATAGTGAAGAACAAACATCTAAAAGTTTTGTAAATGGAGTATTCCTAATACTATTCAAAAGAGGAGATGATACAACATTTACTAGTGATGCTGCAAAAGCTGCAGTTAGTCATGTTGCCTCTGGTGAAGCGAGTATACTAACACTTTCAGATTATGCTTATTCTTCAGACTTTCATTACATTCCAATTTTAACAACAGTAGTCGGAATTATGCTAATATACTATTTTGGAAGTTTTGCAATAGAACTTGGAGTTCGATTATTTAAATTATTCATATTACAAGTAATATCTCCAATTCCAATTATATTGTCAATAGATCCAAAACAAAATAAAAAACTTGCTAATTTTGCAAAAACATATTCAGGTATCTACATTTCGATGTTTATTAGAATTTTAACAATTTATATGGCATTTGTATTATTAAATTTAGTAGAAGGAATATTTGGACAACTAGGGAAGTTAACAGATACTGCAACAACTGGTTCCATTTCATTAGATGCAACATTCCTAGTAGAAATATTACTTATTATAGCATGCTTTCAAGCAGCTAAAGAACTACCTAAATTAATTGAAGAAGCTCTTGGTACTAAATTAGGATTAGGTGATGCAGGCAAAGGATTTAAGGCAGCCCTTATGGGTTCAGTTGGAGGAACTCTAGGACTAATGACTGGAGCTGTTGCTGGTGGAATTTCTGGTGGACTAGGTGGAATAGTAGCTGGAGGATTCTCAGGTGCATGGAATGGTGCGACAAAAGGTGCAGCAGCAAAAAATGCTGTAGGACTTGCTGGAACTGTTGTAGGAAATACAAAAGGTGCTCTTGCAACAGGAGCTCGCGTTGCAGGTGCTGGTGGCCTAGGTGCATTTATGTTAGGTGGCGTTGAAAACTTCTTTGGTGGAAAAGGCAGAGATGAGGCAACTATTGCAAAATTTGAAGGTGATATCAAAGAAAAAGATAAGTTAATTGCAGCTACAGAAAAGAAACTAGAAAACTCTAATCGTGCTAATGAACTTAGAAATAATATAGAAAATACTCTAGGAAATGGATTTGTTAGTGAACATGGTTCACTTAATGAATTCATGTCAAGAGATGCAGAACTAAGTAAATTACAAGAAGCAGTTAGAATAAATAATGATAACTTATTCTATAATGACAACCCAGAATATCGTCAAATAGACATAGATAGAGTTGAAAATAGAAAGAAAGAACTTGCAGAAACTTATAACTTAGAAAGAGATAGTTACATTAAAGGAAAAATGGATACATTCTCTGCAGTGGATAGTGTTCCAACATCTAATTTCGATCAAAACTTAAAAGACTTAATCAGTGATTACAATGAATTTGTTGATAAAAATGGATACACTGATAGAAAGATTACTAGTTATGACTCTTATAATAATTCAAAATCTAAAGCAGAAAGCGATAATAGAGAATATCAAAGAGAAATTGCGAAATATGAAAAAGAAAAGAAAGCAATTGAAGAACGAAAGAAAGAATTTATTGAAAGTGACCCTCATAGGAGAAGAAGTCAAAGAGATGAAAAGTATAAACACCCACCAAGAAAAACTAACAATAATTAAAGTAATAAATAGAATTAGAAAGGAAGAAAGAATATGAATAATAATATGTATATAATACCAGCTAATGCTAAGAATGGTAAACTTATATTTAACGTATTTAGAGGTATAGACTTAGTTGTTTTCTTAGCAGGTCTTGGATCATCACTGTTGTTCTTTATAGCAATTCAGTCAACCTCTTCAATAGCATTAATAATTAAATTATTACCTGTATGTATTTGCTCATTCTTAGTAATACCTATAGCATATTACCATAATGTAATGTGCTTTCTAAAAGAAATGTACTTATATTTATCTAATAGAAGAGTTTATTATTGGAAAGGATGGTGTGTGAGAAGTGAGTACAGTGAAAAGTAAGAATACTGAAAGTTGGTTACCTATTAGATCTATACTAAATGGTGCGATTCAACTAGATGATGGAATGCAAGTAACTGGTGTTAAAGTACAACCAAAAAATATATTTATAATGGACTATGATACTCAAAAGAATGTTATATATAACTTAAGAAACTTATATAACACTTTAGATTATGAATTTTCTATTATAGTTGCTGATAGACCAGTAGACATTAACGTTTACTTAAGTCAATTACAATTACTATATAATAATGTACAAACTCCAGTACTTAAAAAATTAGTTATGCAAGACATAAATAAGGCTAACTTATTTATGAGTAAAGAAGTAGGTGTTGCTGATACTGAGTATTATATCTTGTTTAGAGAAAGAAGACCTGAGATAATGCAAAAAAGAATACAAAACTTAATAAGTGGATTAGCAACATGTGGTCTAATGGCTACTCAAACTACTAATGATGATTTGAGAGTCTTACTAGATGGATTTTTAAATGCAGGAAGTAAAACAGAATTTGGGACGGTGATGGGTTCATGAACTTAAAAAGTCAATTAGCGCCTAAAGGGCTAGAATTTAGACCAGGGGATATGGTTATAAGTGGTAAATATTGTTGTTTCTTAACTGTAATAAGTTATCCTAAAATGATAAATGAAGGATATCTTGCAAATCTAACTCAATATTCTGGAATAAAAATAATAATAAAACACATACCAATAGATTTTTCAGTATTAAGTAAAATGCTTAATAAAGAAATTGCTGATATGAAAATGAAATATCAAAATGAACATGATAGAACAATACAAGAAAGAATTAGACAAGACTATGAAAGTATTGAAAACTTTATTACAATGCTTACAAGTACACAGGCTAGAATATTTGACTTCCAAATGCATGTTATGGTAATGGCTGATAGTCAAGAAGAGTTAGAAAATAAGAAAATTCAAGTAAAGAATTATCTAGATGCAATGGGAATGAAAGGGATAGTATTAAGGTATGAACAAGAAAAAATATTAAAAAGTTGCTTACCAATATTCCCAAATTCAGATATAGAAGAAAGAATAGGAACACCTATTCCAAGCATTACAATGAGTGCAATGTATCCATTTGTATTTGATAGTATCAAGGACCCTGGATTATCCTGCTTACTTGGTGTAGACTTTTCTGGTGGTATTATATTATTTAATCAATTCTTATATCAAATTAAGAAAGAATTTAATAGAAATAATGCTAATATGATTATTTTAGGTACATCAGGTAGTGGTAAATCAACTGCTGCTAAGATACTTTTAAGAAGTAACATAAGAAATGGACATAAAATAGTTGCAATAGACCCAGAAGGAGAACTAGAAGACATGACTAGACTTTATGGAGGAGACTTCATTAATCTAGGTTTAGGTGGAGAATACGGAATGATAAATCCACTTGAAGTAATAGTTGACTCTGACGCTGAAGAAGGTGGAGGTAACGCTGTTTTAACTAGAACACTTCAGTCACTTAAAGCATTCATGAAGTACTATAGTCCTGATATAGAAGAAGACGTACTTACCTTATTTAGTGAAGTAGTCCAAGATACTTATAAAAGATACAAAATAGACTATGAAACAGATTTTAGTAAATTTACAAGTGAAGACTATCCAACATTTGATGATGTATATGCTACTATTAAAGGAAGACTTTTATCAATGGTAGAAGCTACTCGTGAAAAAGAAGTAATGGAAAAACTTGAGTTAAAAGTAAGACCTTTAACAAAAGAATTAAGATATTACTTTACTGGACACACTACAGTAGAGCCTAATAGTGACTTTATAGTATTTAATATAAGAGAACTAATGAATAGTGATGCTAATATAAGAAATGCTTTATTCTTTAACATATTAAAGCATGCATGGGGATTATGTCTAGACAAAGACACTAATACAATACTTATGGTAGATGAAGCACACACACTTCTAGCTGATAGAAATACTTTAGGAGCAGAATTCTTAGCACAAGTACAAAGAAGAAGCAGAAAGTATAACACAGGTACAATAATTATTACACAACAACCTACTGACTTTGCAAGTCCAGAAGTAATCGTACATGGTAAAGCAATATTTGATAATGCAAGTTACTATTTAGTAATGGGCTTAAAGAAACAAGCTGTAGAAGATTTAAGTAGATTAATAGACTTGAATGATCAAGAAAAAGAAAGCATAAAAAGATATAATCAAGGAGAAGCACTATTTGTGTGTGGATCACGTAGAATGAGAATTAATGTAATAGCAACTCAAGAAGAGTTAGATTCATTTGGCTCTGGTGGAGGACTATAAGAGAGGTAATTGTTATGACAGAAGAAAATAAAAATTTAAATAATAAAGACATAAGCTCACCTAAAAAAGTGGGCTCTTCTGTCAATAATGAAGATATAAATAGCATAAATTCCAAAATAAATAATACAAAAAGAAATAACTTAAGTTCATCTATGGCTAGTTTGGGTGCTAATACAGTTAAAAACGCAACATCTAACTTAATGGATAAAATGTCTAGTACTGATGAAGAAAAATCTTCAACTTTTAAAAATCTTAATAACACAATTGATAATAGCATGAACACTATTAAAGAAGGTAAAAAACTAGTTAATAAATTAAAAAAAGATAATAAAAAGAAAACAACAAAAACATTAAAAGATATATTTGTTGGTAAAGATAAAAAAATTAAAATATTAGGTACTATTTTAAGTGGAGGATTCATCTTAAAAGTATTCTTAATTATAATAGTAGCAACTGTATTTGCAATGGTTGTACAAAACTTAATGATTAAATTTGGTTTAACAGGAAATGATTCATATGAGGTATTTAATAAAAAATATAATGAATACCTAAGTAGAGAAGATATAGATGATATATTTGATGAAAACGTAACTGACCCATGTGGACCAGTAAGTTGGCTAAATAAATTAAAACATTTTGTAGGAATATATAACCTATCTAATAGACAAGACTTATGTTTATATATAAGGAAATCTCTTGAAAAGAAAGAAGCATTACCAGGCATAAGTACTTTAGGACCAGGATACTTCTTTAGTTCATTCTATTATGCATATGATACTCAAAACATTGATAAAAATGGACATATGTTTATAGAAGTAAAACAACCTGATGATAATACAGTACAAGCTACAGACTTAGATGCAGTTGCAACTCTTTTTGAAACAGGTATATATAAAAAAGAAGATATAGATTACTTACTTGATAATTACATATTAGAATATAACTTTAAACAAGAAGATGTTCACTATTACCAATGGATAGTTGATGAAAAAACAGGACTAGGTGCTTGTTACTCATTTAATGATTACGTTTATAACGAAATAAGTGAAACTAAATTTCAAGCATATTTAAGATTTGGAAGTAATGTTGCTAGTTCTTTCCAAAGAGATAGTAATGTAATAAAAGCGTATGGAATGACTAGTAGTGAATGTTTAGAACAATTAGAGAATGATTTAGGACCCAAACCTAGTCTAGCAATTTATAGTACTAAATTAGATTTAACAACACATGATGAAGAAATATCTACAATTGTTATAAATAATCCATATTACCCAAGATATGATGGAACATATACATATCAAGATGGATTTATTTATAAAACATATCCTAAATATAAAAAAGAATATACAATAGATTTTATCGAAGTACCATTTGATTACAAAGTAAATAGAAATATAGAAGAAATAATGGAATATATTAGATCAAGACAAGACTATACTAATTATGTATTAGGTTATCCAAATACTGTAGTAACAGATTCAAATTCAGGAAGTACTACAAATTGTACATATACAGTAAACGGAACAAACATGAGTGGTATAAAAGTAAAACTAGTACATGCTAAAAACTCAGCAGTTCCAGGAGTAAATACTGGAGATGAAATTGAAGGACAAGAATTAGTTGATTTTGAAAAATATATTTTAGGTGTTGTATATGCAGAAAATGGTTCTGCTCCCGAAGAAGCAATTAAAGCTCAAGCAATCGCGGCCAGAAATTATGTATTAAATCGTGGACATTTAATGGAAGAAAATGGTCAAAAAATACTTAGAATAACAAATTCCACTTATGATCAAACTTATTGTGATCCAGATGCTGGATGTGATAGATGTATCGGAGAAAGAGGTGTTGTAAGTTTATATAAAAGTGGTACTACTCCTAAAGGAAGCACATGTGTAAGTGTAAGTCCTTTACCAAATGATTCATATGTTAGAAAAGCTGTTAAAAGTGTAAGTGGTGTAGTTTTACAAGATAATAATGGAAATACAATAAATACTCCATATACAAGTACCACACAACATGCTTGGAATAAAATGGCAAAAGAAGGAAAGGATTATATAGAGATGCTTCGTCTAACTTATGGAGAAAGTTCTTTATCAAATCCTAGTTGTACTTTTGCAAGTGGAGACTGGGATAACTGGAGACAAGGTGATCTACAATGGGGTAATAAATCAGTAGGAAGTAGTAATATGGCTAGCATAGGATGCTTTATAACTGCACATGCAAAAGCCCTTGCAGCAAGTGGTGCTCAGTTAAAAGTAAATAATTTTAATCCAGGAGTATTTATAGATGTAATAAATGCTAATCATTGTTTAAGCGGTAATAATCTAAATGCAACATGTGCACTAAACGCAGTACTCGCTAATGGTTATGATAGAAATACTGACAGAGTGGGTGTAAGTTTAACAGGAAGTATTGGACAAAAAGCTCTAACTATAAGTAACTATTTAAATCAAGGGTACCAAATAATCTTAAGAGTAAAAGCAGAGCCTAATCAACACTGGGTATATGTAACGGGAGTAAGTGGAAGCACAATTTACATGTCAGATCCAGCAAGCAATGGAAAAACAGTATTACCTACATACAGCGATAAAGGAGTTGTATACATGATAGGTTATAAATTTAGATAAGGGGTAAATTTATGGAAAAAAAGAATAATTTTGAAATAATGATTATTATGTTTTTACTACTATTTTCATTCATAATGTATGGCTTATACTTAGTAATAGAAAAATATTATGAAAAATATACTTATACTTTGATACTTGATCCACTCACTATTTTAGAATGTAAAAAATGGAAATGTATTGATAAAACTAGTAATATAAATGAATACAATAATAAAGAGTATAATGTAAGTGCTGATGGAAAAGATATTGGTAAGTATACATTATATTATGATAATAATCTAGCCAAATTTTATATATTTGATAACAAAAATAATAGTATAAAATATGAAGATAGTTTATATGGTTATAATGGTTCAAATATTAAATCTTATATGGTAAATAGTACTGATATTGGTCAAGATGAAATGTATGATATATTAGGTAAAAATAAATTATCTGTTAATATAAATGATATAAGTTATAGTAAAAAAATAATAGATGATTTTGATAATGATGGAAAATATGAAGAAATCTATACAATTATGAGTTCTATAGAAAGTAGTAATTATTTTAATTATTTAATATATAATGATGAAGGAAAATACAGTATAATCTTTAAACAAGAAAATACTGACTCATTAAAAGTAGGGTCTGGAATTATTAGTAATGTTATAGACATATTTAATGATGGTAAAAAAGAATTTGTTTATAGATTAATATATTATGACAAATTAGGTGAATGTAATATAGTATACAGACTTAAGGGAAACAAATTTGTAAGCGTTAATGAATGTAACCTTAAAAATAATTAGAAGCATATGCTTCTTTTTTAATTATCACTTGACTTTATTATAAATATTTTGTAAAATTATTTTAGAATAGAGGTGGCTGTGATGAAGAAATCACAAATGGATATATCCTTAATTAGTCAAGTAGTTTTATCAGTACTAGTTATAATTATGGGTATTGTTATAATGATATTTAAGAGTTTTGGTTTATTAGATATGGTACTTTATACAAGTATATTATTCTTTATATTTTCTTTCTTTTCAGTAATATGTTACTTTATTAAAAGAAAAGAAGGAGACTATGAAATACTTCTTTTAGCATTAATAAATATTATAACTGCAACTTTTATGTTTGCACTTAAAAGTTATGATAACGAAGTAGTTTTAGGTACTGGTATGGTTATATTTACTGTTTTAATGCTAGCTAATAGATGTTATAAAGTATTCACATTAAAAAGTGAAAATAGTTATATGTGGACAGTTAAATTTATTTGTACTTTCCTAATTGGATTTTTAGGAATGTTAACATGCATTAATTTATATAAAGCTGTTACTGTTCCTACTTTAATGTTTGGATATTATTTTATTAGTCTAGGTGTAATACTAACTATAGAGAGTGTTTTTGAGTTATGTGTAACACAAGATATGTTTGATAAGTTAGTTAATACTGTAGTAGATAGTGAATATAATAATTTAGAAATGATAGATGCAATTAAAAATGAAGATGAAGTAAAAGAAGTTAGTATTAGCATGGAAAAAATGCCTGGTAAAAAAGTTTCTGTTAAGGTAAATGGGAAAGATGTAGGTAAAGAAGTTAAGAAAGAAATTAAAAAAGTTAAAAAAGAAGTAAAACCTATTGAAAAGAAAATTAAACGTGAACTTAAACCAGTTAAGAAAGAAGTAAAAAAGAAAGTTGCACCTGTTAAAAAAGAAATTGATAAAAAGGTTAAACCAGTAAAAAAAGATATTGAAAAAAATATAGTTAAACCTATTAAGAAGGAAGTTAAAAAAGCAAAAAGAGAAGTAGAAAAAGAAGTAGTAAAAGAAACTATTAAAAGAAAAGTTGGAAGACCAAGAAAAGAAAAATAATTGGTCTTTTTTTCTTATAAGAAAATATATTTTATTAAGGGGGGAATATATTATGGATATTATTAAAGTATCTAGTAAAAGTGCACCACAAAAAGTTGCAGGAGCGCTTGCAAATTTATTTAGAGAATCCAATGATTCAGTTGAAATGCAAGCAATAGGAGCAGGAGCACTTAATCAAGCAATTAAAGGTATAGCAATAGCAAGAGGGTATGTTGCACCTACTGGTAAAAATTTAATTTGTACCCCAGCATTTAGTGATATAGTACTTGATGGTGAAGAAAGAACTGCTATTAAATTAATTGTAGAGGCTAAATAAGCCTTTTTTTTCTTTTATAAATGTGGTATTATTATACTAGGGTGTAAATAATATGAATAAAAAGAGTGGTTTTACATTAATAGAAATATTATTAGTTATAGTTATCCTCTCAGTTTTAACAGTAGGTTCCATATTTGGAATAGATGAAATACAAAAGAAAAGTGAAGAAAAAGCTATGAAAGAATTATATGAAACTGTAGAAGAAGCAACTGATACATACATTAGTCAATATGAAGGTTATGTTAAAGAAATACTAAATGGTTCTATGACTGAAAAGTGTACTAGGTTATATACTTTACAAAATGAAGGACTTCTTAATTTTGATTTAGTTAATCCTAAAACTAAGAAGACAATTAGTGAGAATGCATGTGTAATTTCTTATTTGAATGAAAAAGGTGAAATAGTTAATTTTTTTGATATAGATAATACACTTAAAAGTACTAGAATAGAAGTAAAAGTTAACAATGGAATAAGTGATAGAAATGTTAAATATGCTTTTAGAACTGCTATTTTTAATATAACACCAGATAATGGTTATATAGTAAGTAGTGTAACATGTGATAATGGGGCAGTAGGAAATGTTGACGGAAATAAAGTTATTATTACTAACTTTAACAAGAATCAAACATGTGAAGTTATAACTTCATTAAATAGTCCTGGAGAAAATAGTACTCTAGTTGATGCTATAAAGTATTATAATTCAAGAGTTAGTACTAGAACAGAGTTTAATACACTATTTTATAAGAATACAGTTAATACTATATATGAGGGAGAAGAAAATAGTAAAGTTGTTTATTATTTTAGTGGGATAGATACCGAAACAGTCAAAATAAATAACTGGGTCAAATTTGGAGGATTCTACTGGAGAATAATAAGAACAAATTCTGACGGAAGTGTAAGACTAATATATAGTGGACAAAATGAAAATGATGAAAATGATTTTATAAGTAAAGACTGTTATTATAAAGATACAAATGGCAATTGTTTAAAAAACAATGTAGATTATTTTAATTATAATACTTCTAACATTAAAAGTATTTTAAATACATGGTTTAATAATAATTTAAGTAGTTATAATAGTTATATAAGCACTACTGCAAATTTCTGTAATGATACAACTAGTGTGTATTCATCAAATGGAAAAATTTATTATGGGTCTTATCAAAGATTACAAGGTTATTCTCTTATAAATGGAGAATGGTTAAATAATGAAGATAACATTAAACCAAATTATAATTGTACTGGAAGTAATTTAATAACTAATCAAAGTGTTGGTTTAATAAATGCTGATGAAATAGTTTTTGCAGGAGGAAAAGTATTTACTACAATAGAAAATATTAAATTTTGGTTTACTGGAAGTGGTGAATACTATACAATGAGTCCATTTTCATATAATGGAAGTAATGGTGTAATGTTTACTGTAACAACTGATAGATTATCAACTAACTACATGAGTGAAAAACTAAATATAAGACCTGTTATTAATTTAAAAGCCAATGTTAAATGGGTAAGGGGTACTGGTAAAAGAGATTATCCTTTTGAAGTAAGTTTATAAAAAATATAAACTTTTTTCATTTGTTTGCTTGACATATGAAACTTTGTTTGCTATTATATTAATGTTCTTGAATAAAAAGAATAATTTAGTGAATATTAGATAGTGAGGTAATGCTATGGATAAAATAATTATTAAAGGAGCAAGAGAAAATAATTTAAAGAATATTGATATCGAAATACCAAAAAATAAGTTAGTTGTTATGACTGGTGTAAGTGGAAGTGGAAAGTCTAGTTTGGCTTTTGATACTATTTATGCTGAAGGACAAAGGAGATATGTTGAAAGTTTAAGTGCATATGCAAGACAATTTTTGGGAGGAAGTGAAAAACCTGAAGTAGATTCTATTGATGGACTAAGTCCAAGTATTAGTATTGATCAAAAGACTACTAATAAGAATCCTAGAAGTACAGTAGGTACTGTTACAGAAATATATGACTATTTAAGACTATTATTTGCAAGAATTGGTGTACCTTATTGTCCTACACATAAAAATCCTATTAAGAGTCAGTCTATTGAAGAGATGGTTAACAAGATAATGGATTACCCAGAGGGTACTAAGTTAGAAATAATGAGTCCTATTGCAAGAGGAGAAAAAGGAACATTTAAAGATTTATTTGAAGATTTAAGAAAAGATGGTTTTTCTAGAGTTAGAGTTGATGGAGAAAATAGAGATTTAAGTGAAGATATAGTTTTAGAGAAAAATATTAAACACGTTATTAATTTAATAGTTGACAGAATGGCTGTAAATGAAAAGTCAAGAAGCAGACTATTTGAAGCAATTGAATTATCATGTAAGATGGCTAATGGAAAGGTACTTATAAACATACTTGGAGACAAGGAAATACTAATGAGTGAAAACTATGCTTGTCCACTTTGTGATTATAGTTTAGAAGAACTTGAGCCTAGAATGTTTTCATTTAATAGTCCTTATGGAGCATGTCCTGAGTGTAAAGGCTTAGGTGTTAAAATGTCAATAGATGAAGACTTACTTGTACCTGATAAAAATTTATCAATATTAAATGGTGCAGTAACTAGTTTCCAAAGTGGTGAAACATTAAGCATATATTTTAAGAAATTAGATAGTGTATGTAAATACTATAATATTGATTTAAGTAAACCAGTTAAAGATTTAACTAAAGAAGAATTTAATACTATATTTTACGGTTCTAAAGATAAGATACACTTTAATGTTCACACAAGAAGTGGTAGTATTTTAAAAAGTTATGATTACTTTGAAGGAATAATAACTAATTTAGAAAGAAGATATATGGAAACAAACAGTCCTAGTATTAGAACTTGGATAGAAAGTTATATGAAAGAAAATCCTTGTCCAGTTTGTAAAGGTAAACGTCTTAGTGAAAAGATATTAAATGTATTTATTGATGGAAAAAATATATATGACATAACTAATTATAGTATTGGGGACTTAGTTACATATTTTGATAATATTAAATTAACTAAAGAACAAGAGAATATTTCATTCTTGATATTAAAAGAAATTAAAGAAAGATTACATTTTTTAAAGAATGTAGGACTAGAATATTTAACATTATCTAGAAGTGCATCAAGTTTAAGTGGTGGAGAAAGTCAAAGAATAAGATTAGCCACTCAAATAGGTAGTAAATTGAGTGGAATACTTTATGTATTAGATGAACCTAGTATTGGACTTCATCAAAGAGATAATGATAAATTAATTAATAGTTTAAAAGAAATGAGAGACTTAGGTAATACTTTAATAGTAGTCGAACATGATACTGACACCATGCTTGCAAGTGACTATTTAATTGACATTGGTCCAGGTGCTGGAGAAAATGGAGGCTACGTTGTTGCTGCAGGTACTCCTTTAGAAGTGATGAAAAATAAGAATAGTTTAACAGGAAAATATTTAACTGGAGAACTAGGTATAGACGTTCCTAAAAAGAGAAGAAAAGGAAATGGAAAGTTTATTGAAATTAAAGGATGCGAAGAACATAACCTAAAAAAGGTTAATGTTAAATTTCCTAAAGGAACATTTACATGTGTTACAGGAGTAAGTGGAAGTGGTAAATCTAGTTTAGTAAATGAAATTCTTTATAAGAAACTGGCTAGTACAATTTATCGTTCCAAAGAAACTCCAGGTAAATTTAAAACAATTAAAGGAATAGAAGATGTTGATAAAGTAGTTTATATTAGTCAAGATCCAATTGGAAGAACACCAAGAAGTAATCCAGCTACTTATGTAGGATTGTTTGACTTAATAAGGGATGTATTTACAGAAACTAAAGAGGCTAAGTTAAGAGGATATACTAAAAGTAGATTTAGTTTTAATGTAAAAGGTGGAAGATGTGAAGCATGTCAAGGTGATGGAGTTAAAAAGATAGAAATGCATTTCTTACCCGATGTGTATGTTCCGTGTGATGTATGTCATGGTAAAAAGTATAATAAAGAAACACTTAATATTAAATTTAAAGGTTTAAGTATAGCAGATGTTTTAGATTTAAGAGTAGATGAAGCATTAGAAGTATTTGAAAATGTTCCTAAAGTTAAAAGAATATTAGAAACTATGCATGATGTTGGTCTAGGTTATGTTAAACTTGGTCAAAATGCAGTAACGCTTTCTGGTGGAGAAGCATGTCGTGTAAAACTTGCAAAAGAACTTCAAAAGAAACCTACTGGTAAAAGTGTATTTATACTAGATGAACCTTCAACTGGACTTCATATAGATGATATAAAGAAACTTTTGGTTATATTAAATAGAATAGTTGATAATGGAGATACTGTTATAGTAATTGAACATAACTTAGATATAATAAAAGTAGCTGACTATATTATAGATTTAGGTCCTGAAGGTGGAGACAAAGGTGGAGAAATAGTAGTATGTGGTACACCTGAAGAAGTAGTTAAATGTAATGGTAGTTACACAGGAATGTATTTAAAAAAATATTTAAAATAAAAAAATTACTTGAAAAAAGTAGTTTTTTCTTTACTGAAAAATAAGTGAAATATTTAGTTTGATATTGTAAAACTTTAATTTATTTAATATAATAATTATGGAAAGAGAGTGAATGTAATGAATAAAAAAGTTAGAGAAATAGTTAGTTTAATATTAGAACTTTTAACAGGTGCTTTATCACTTATGTTAGCAAGTTATTTATTTAAAAGTTTTTATGTAGAAAGTTTTTGGTATGCATGTTTAGCCAGTATACTAATAAGTGTATTTAGTGTTTATTTAAAACCTTTATTTGAATTTTTAACTTTACCAATTAATATGTTAACATTAGGTCTTAGTAGTCCATTAATAAATGTTTTACTACTTAAGGTAACTAGTTTAGTTTTAGGTAATAAATTTATTGTAAGTGGATGGATTATACCATTCTTTATAGCTATATTTATTAGTATAGTTAATGTTATATTAAACAATTTAATTGTTAATCCTATTAAAGAAAGAAGGTAATTTATGAATCCAGTGGCATTTACAGTTGGAGGTTTTGAAGTTAGGTGGTATAGTTTATTTATTTTATTTGGTATTATTGTTTCATGGATGCTTATAAGTAAAGAAGCAAAGAAGTTTAAAATAGAAAATGATTTTATAACTAATATGCTTTTTTGGGTAATTATTTTTGGAATAATAGGTGCGAGAATATATTACTGTATATTTGAAGATTTTAGTTATTATAGTAAAAACATAATAGAAGTATTTAAAGTATGGAAAGGTGGACTTGCAATACATGGAGGAATATTAGTTGGTGGAATAACATTAATTTTATATTGTAAAAAATATAAAGTATCAGTTTATAGAATGCTTGATATTTGTGCACCATATTTACTTTTTGCACAGGCAATTGGTAGATGGGGTAATTTCTTTAATGGTGAAATTTACGGGTCAGTAACTAGTTATGAAAAACTTCATAGTTTAAAGTTTATACCAGAATTTGTTATAAATGGAATGAATAATGGAGGAGTATATTATACACCTTTATTCTATTATGAATCTCTTTGGTGCTTACTTGGGTTTATTATACTTATAATAATTAGAAAACTTAAATACACTAGATTAGGCTTTACAACTGGTGGATACCTAATTTGGTATAGTATTGGAAGATTTGTTTTTGAAGGGATGAGAAATTCAACATTTAATTTAATGCTTGGTAATATCAAAGTAGCGCAACTTGCTAGTGTAATTATGTTTATTATAGGATTTATGATTATTTTACTTCAGTCAAGAAAGCCTAAACTTACTGAAATGTATAATAGTAAAGAAAAAGTGGAAGTTATTAATTTCTAAGGGGGGTGAAATATATGTATGATGTTATTATAATAGGAATGGGGCCAAGTGGAATGAGTGCAGCTCTTTATGCAAAACGAAGTAACATGAATACTTTAATAATTGAAAAAAATAGTCCAGGTGGATTAGTAAATACTACAAACAAAGTTGAAAATTATCTAGGATTTGGCAGTATAAGTGGACCAGACCTTGCATTCAAAATGTTTAGTCATATAAAAGAAGCAGACATTCCATATAAAATAGAAGAAGTTATATCTATTACAAAAGAAGAGAATGTATTTAAAATAATTACATCTAAAAACGAATACACTTCTAAAACTGTTATTTTATCAAGTGGTAGACAACCTAAGGTGAATGATTTTGAAAAAACTATTAAAAACTTAAATATTAGTAGATGTGCAATATGTGATGCACCACTTTATAAAGGAAAAGACGTATTAGTAATTGGTGGAGGAGATTCTGCCGTTGAAGAAAGTATTTATTTATCTAATATAGCAAATAAAGTATATATAGTTAATAGAAGCGATATTAAAAGAAAAGAAGAATTAACTAGTTTTAAAAATATAAAAGTTTTAGAAAATAGTGTAATAGATGACATTTCGTTTGATGAAGTATATTCTGTTAAAATAAAAGAACAATTAATAAAAGTACATGGAGTATTTAGTTATATAGGTTTTGAACCTTGTAATAATTATTTAAATGCTTTAAATTTGAAACAAGATAACGGCTATGTTGTTACAAATAATGGTGTTACTAATATCGATGGCTTATTTGCATGTGGTGATATAATAAAAAAAGAAGTTTATCAAATATCTACTGCAGTTAGTGAAGGTGCTATATGTGGACTTAAAGCAGGTAAATATGTTAGGAGTGTTAATAAATGATAGTATGTGGTAAAAATGTTGCAAGAGAAGTAATAAATAGTAATTACAATATTAAAAATATTTATTTAAATGAAAACTTTAATAATGGTGAAATACTGAAACTTATAGAAAAAAATCATATTAAACCAGTTTATAAAAGTATGCATGATATGGATAAAATGACAAGGGATGTACATCAAGGTATAATTATTGAATTAGAAGATTATAAATACTTAGATTTCAGTAGTATAAAAAATGATAATGATGCTAATTTTGTTGTAATTTTAGACCATATTGAAGACCCAAGAAATTTTGGGGCTATTATTAGGACATGTGAATGTGCTGGGGTTGATTATATAATTATTCCTAATAAAAGAAGTACTTTAATCACTAGTAGTGTTATGAAAACTTCAAGTGGAGCACTTATAAATAGTAAAATAGTAATGGTTGCTAATTTAAAAGATACAATTGATAAACTTAAAAAACTTGGTTTTTGGATTGTAGGAAGTGATGCAGATGGTGAAGATTATACAAAAATTGATTACAAAGGAAAAACTGCATTAATAATTGGAAGTGAAGGATTTGGACTTAAAGAGATAGTAAGAAAAAATTGTGATTTTATTGCAAGTATTCCTTTAAAAGGTAAGGTAAACAGTTTAAATGCATCAGTTGCAGCAGGAATACTTATATATGAGGTTTTAAGAGGTAAGAATGAATGAATACAATTTAATAATAGAAGCTAGAAATAAAAATGAACAAGCTATTAATCTTTTATTAAGTAAATATTATAATAATATAAAAGCAATAGTATTTAAATATAAAACATATATAAAAAATTCTAGATTAGAATATTCTGATGTTCTTCAAGAAGCATTATTAGCATTCTTTAAATCAATTGAAAGTTATGAAGTTAATGAAAAAATTAAATTTAATACATATTTTAATAGTGTTATTGATAGAAAAATTAGAGATTATATTAGAAAAAACAATAGTAAGAAAGAAAAAGCATTTAATCAAGCACTATCTTTAGAAGATGAAGAAAAGTCTATTTATAAGTTTTTGTCTAATAATGAGAAAAATCCATTAAATTTGTTAATTAATTATGAAGAAGATATTGATTTAAAGAATATGCTTTCTATAGAAGAATATAAAGTTTATGAATTGAAGAAAGAAGGAAAGAGTAATAAAGAAGTTTCATTAATTCTTGATAAATCTATTAAAAGTATTTATAATTCGATTTGTAGAATAAAGGGTAAGCTTGTTTGTTTAAATAAAAGTAATTAGTAAAATATTAAATTGTTGTTTTGATTAAAGATATAGGATAATTGTGATAGTTCTATATCTTTTTATTTACATTTTTATACATTGTTATTTTGTAAATTAGAGGTGTAAACAAAAAATAAAAAAGTAATTTTATGTTTTTTTACGTATAAGTTTATAGGAGGTAAAAAATATGGAAGAAGATTATCTATATAATATAAAGACTGAAATAATAAATGGAAATGCTAAAGTAGCAGCTAAGAATTATCAGATAAATAATGTAAAACTTACAATGAATTATAATATTGGTAAGGAACTAGCAGAAGCTGGTAAACATTATGGAGAAGGTATAGTGAAGAAATATGCAAAGGAATTAACAGAAGAATTTGGTAAGGGTTATAAGACGTCAGAATTATATAAAATGCAGCAATTTTATGAATTAGTTCAAAAAGTCGGTGCATTGCACCGAATATTGACTTGGAACCATTATTTGAAACTTTTACCATTAAAAAATTTAAATGAAATAAATTATTACATTAGTATAACAATAAGAGACAATTTAAGTTATAGAAAACTAACTGAAAGAATTAAGAGTGATGAGTATGGTAGACTTTCAACTGAAGCAAAACAAAAACTTTTAAATGAAGAATCACTAACTTTAGTTCAAAGTGTACCTAATCCAATTGTTTTAATACCTAATAATAATTATGAAGTTTATACCGAAAAAATTTTGCAAGAAATAATATTTGAAAATGTAGAAGATTTTATGCACCAACTTGGAGAAGGTTATGCTTTTATAGGAAGAGAATATAAACTTAACATTGGAGACAAGAAGAATTACATAGATTATCTTTTCTATAATGTATCTGATAACAAGTACTGTGTAGTTGAAATTAAATCAAGGGAATATAGAAAAACTGATTATGGTCAAATAAAAACTTATATGAATTATGTTGATGAACACTTAAAAACTATTACACAAAATAATACCATTGGAATAATCATAACAAAATCAGTAAATAAATTTGAAGCACATTATGTAAAAGATAATCAAGTAACCATAGTAGAATTTAAAATAAATAAAACTATACAGGTTAGTTAGAAGTGATTTTATGAACTAAGTAAAATGTCTTTTTTAAATTATATCTATTTTTTTCTAACTCAAGTGGTATAAAATAATGTTTTTTCTTTTTTTTTCATGGTTTTTAATGTATAATTATTTATGTAGGTGGTTATATGAACTTAGATAGTTTTTTATATGATGATAAAAATATATCATTTACTTCTAAAGATAAAAACTTTGTTACTTTCATAGGAGACATGAATGATAAATTATTTAGTAATATCTCTATGATTAACAAAAATGATTTTGTTACTTTTAATTTTAATAAAGTGAGTAGTAAAACTATTACTAAATATTACAAAAATGTTGGAATAAGTAGTTATTCATTTATAAACTGTTTTCAAGCAGAAACCGTAATTGATGAAATAGCATTTGGACTTGAGAGTTTAGCAGTTAAAAAGAGTGAAATGGAAATAAAACTAAATGATATTATAAACAAGTTTAGTTTTAATGAATACATTTCTAGTAGTCCATATAGTCTAAATACTAGCAAAAGGGCTATGTTACTAATAATTTGTGCATTAGTTACTAACCCTAAACTACTTTTAATAGATAATCTATTATCTTTGCTAGATAAAAATGATTTTAAAAATGTTATTAATAATTTAAAAGAATTTATTAAAAATGGTGGTATAATTTTTAATTTTACTACAAATATTGAAGAAACTATTTTATCTAATGAATTAATAATTACTGACAAAGAAAAAATAGTAATAAGTGGACCAACACTAAGTGTTTTAAACGAAGAAAAAATAATGAAAAGATTAGGAATTAGTTTACCTTTTATAGTAATGCTTAACAAGTATTTAATTGATTATGAACTAATTAATACATATTATTTAGATTATAATTTGTTAGGAGGTAAATTATGGAAATAACTTTTAATAATGTTACATATAAAGAAAATGTAAGAACCCCATTAGAAAAAACATATTTAAAAAATTTTTCCTACACATTTACAAGCGGAAAAGTTTACTCAATAATTGGAGATAGTGATAGTGGTAAAGAAAAAATTGGACTTCTAATTAATGCGGTCAACAAGCCACTTATTGGTACTATTAAAATAGGAAAATATTTAAATGATGGTAAATACATAAAAAATATAAATGGTCTTAGAATGAATGTAGGATACTTAAAAGAAAATCCTAATGAATTTTTATTTAATAAAACAGTTAAATCAGAATTAGAGTTTGGTCTAAAATACTTTAAATATAAACTTAATAAAAAGAATATTAGAATAAGTGAAGCACTTAAACTAGTTGGATTAAATGAAGAATACCTAAAAAGAAGAATTGATAGTTTAAACATAAGTGAAAAAAAGAAAGTAAGTTTAGCAAGTATTTTAATTTTTAATCCTGGTGTAATAATACTTGAAGAACCTAGTATATTTCTTAATTACAGAGATAATGAAAAACTAATTAAATTAATAAAACTATTAAAAGATAAATATAACAAAACTATAATACTAATTAGTAAAGATACTAATTTAAGTTATAAAGTTAGTGATGAAATCATTCTTTTGAATAAAGGGTCTATAGTTTATGCTGGAAATAAAAGTATATTAGAAGATGAAAAAGTTTTAAATAATATTAATGTAGACGTTCCAGAAATAGTAAAATTTATTAATATTAGTAATAAGTTTGATGCTAACCTAACATATACAAGTAACATATTAGATTTAATAAAAGAGGTGTATAGAAATGCAAAGTAATAAATATTTTGGTGAATATTATCCAGTAGAAAGTAGTATTCATAAACTTAGTGTTTTTAGTAAATTAATTACTCTATTACTTATGTTAATACCTATAATTGCAAGCAAAAGTATTGAACTACATTTAGTTATGCTATTCTTTATATTAATCCTAATTTATAGTAGTAAAGTTCCTCTTAGATTTTATTTTGATATAATATATGGACTAAGATATATCTTTGTTATATTTGTAGTAGTATTAGCTTTCAAAGGTTTAGAATTAGAAGATGCAGTACTTTACTTAACAAAAATATTTAATGTTATTACATATTTGAGTTTAATATTTTACACAACTAGTAGAAGTGAAATTAAGTATGGTATAGAAAAAATATTAACACCATTTAATATATTTAATTTGAATATAAGTGGTTTTATAAATACTCTAGTTAACACAATTTCATTTTTTCCACTTCTATTAATAACTAATCATGAAGTATTAGTAAACTCATCCAGTAGAGGACTTGACTATTTTTATGCAGATATTATTTCAAAAATTCTTGCAGTTCTACACTCATTTAAAAGCACATTAAGACTTACTAATAATAAATTAAAACTATTAAAAATAAAAGAAAGTTATAGATTATATAGTACAAAAACTTATAGAACTAATTATAATACAAATAAGTTTGGTTTCATGGATGTTTTATTAATTGGGGTATACCTAATATTTGTATATTATTATTTGTTAGAAAGTGGGTTATTATGAGATATAAGGTCGTTATAAAATATGATGGAACTAACTATTATGGTTTTCAAAAACAAAAAGATAAGATAACTATACAAAGTGAATTAGAAAAAGTATTAAGTAAGATATTTAATGAAAGTATTAATATAACAGGATGCTCTAGAACAGATAAAAAAGTACATGCAAACTATTTTGTATTTCATTTTGATTCAGATAAAGAAAAAAATACTAGTAAGCTAATGATAAGCATGAATAAATTATTACCAGATGATATATATGTTAAAGGTGTGAATGTTGCAAATAATCTTTTTCATGCAAGATATAGTGTAGTTAGTAAAAAGTATATGTATGTTATAAATATGGAAGAATATGACCCAGTTACTAGAAATATTATTTTACAATATGGAAAAAAAATAGACATTAACTTATTAAAAGAAGCAAGTAAATATTTAATTGGTAAACATGACTTTAAATCATTTACTTCAGATAACGAAAAAGAAAGCACTATAAGAACTATTAATTATATTAACTTTGAAATAGATAAAAATTTATGCAAAATATATATAAGTGGAGATGGTTTTCTTAAATATATGGTTAGAAATATAGTTGGACTTTTTCTTGAAATAAATGATGGAATAAAAAGTGTAAATGATGTTAATAAAGTGTTAGAAAGTAAAGACAGAACTAAGTTAGGAAAAAAAGCACTTCCTAATGGATTATATTTAGAGGAGGTAATATACGATGAATAACGTAAATAAAACTTTATGGTGTGCATTAAAATATAATAAAATTAACTTAATAATGAGAATGTGCAACATTAGTAGAGAAGAAACAGTTTTTTTAGTTAAAAAGTTTAATAAATTACAAAGAATTTTAGAAAAAAGAATAAGTAGTAAAGAAAGTATTTATGAAATTGTAGACGAACAAACAGAAATATTTAATTCTTTATGTAATAAAGCACTAGTATTAAAAAAGTAATATTTAAATTAATAATATTTTGTGGTATTATATATAATAGAGGTGAAGTTATGAAAGATATAATTAAGAAAAAAGAAATTAAAGGTATATTAGGTTCATTATTACTTATTGTACTTTCCGTTTTTTTGATGTTAAAACCTATAGAGATTATAGGGTCTCTAATTAAAGTAATTGGTATGATTTTACTAATATGTGGAGTATTTGATTTTGCTAACTATTTTGTTAATAAAAAAGAAGAAAGTTTATTTGATTATGGACTTGTTAAAGGAATTATAGAGATTACTATTGGAGTATTATTTATTTTTAAATATGATTTACTAATTAATTTATTTCCTTGTATATTAGGTCTAATAATAGTATTTATAAACATTTTTAAATTACAAACGGCAATTAGTTTAAAAGAATTTGAAAGTAATTATATGACTGGTGTAATAATATCTAGTTTATCTATTATATTAGGTTTAGTAATAGTAATAAATCCATTTGAAACTTTAGAAGTAGTTATAATAGTTAGTGGAGCAGTGTTATTAATTAGTGAGTTATCTAATATAATATATAGTATATCAGTATTAAAATTTTTTAAGAAAACTGATAAAGTTGTAAAAGATATAGTAACTAAGGAGGAAAAATGAATAATTTAAAATTAAAAAGATGTGAAAAGTGTGGTAGTATAGTTTTAGAATTAAAAGAATGTGAATGTAATGAATGCTTAACTTGTTGTGGTGTTTCAATGAAAGAAATAAATGCATCAAATGAAGAAGTAAATAAACATATTCCTTCATTTTATAGACAAGATAATAAGCTTATTATAAGAGTTAACCATGAGCAAGAAGAAAATCATTATATTGAAGCAATAATAATAAAAACTGAAAACGAAGTATTAGTTCATAAATTTACAAGTGAAGAAGAGCCAGAACTAATCATGGGCTATGAACCTAATATGGAAATATATTCACTTTGTACTAAAGATGGATTATTTAAAGTAGATGTAATTTAATTAGAGAGTATTCTCTAGTTTTTTTATGTAAATACATTAATAAAATATAGACTAATAAAGTATTAAGTGATAAAATGTTCTTGAGGTGGAATATGAAAAAGAATGATAACATTATTTGGGGAATAGTTTTAATTATAGTAGGAATTATACTTGGTTTGAAGGCACTTGGAATATTTGAATTTAATATATTTTTTAAAGGATGGTGGACTTTATTTATAATAATACCTTGTTTTATTGGAATTATTAAACATGAAAGTAAAGCCGGTAGTATTATAGGTTTAATTATAGGAATTATGTTACTTCTTGATGTAAGAGATGTAATTGATACTGATTTATTTTGGAAATTAATTATACCGATGATATTTGTAGTTATTGGAATAAGTATGATTTTTAAAAATTCAATAAGTGAAGGTATTAGAAAAGAAATTAGCGAGTTAGATACTAACGAAAACAAGAATTACTTAACAGCAACATTTGGAGAGCAAAGTATGAGTTATGATAAAGAAGTATTTACTGGTTCAGTAATTAATGCAATTTTTGGAGGGGTAAAATTAGATCTTAGAAATTGTAAAATTAAAGAAGATGTAGTAATTAATTCCACAAGTATATTTGGTGGAGTAGATATATTAGTACCAGATGATATAAACATAAAACTTATAAGTACTAACATATTTGGAGGTGTAGACAATAAAGTTAAAAGAGAAGTTAATCCTAAATTTAAAACTATTTATATAAATGCAACTAATATATTTGGAGGTACTGATATTAAATGAATACATTTCAAAGAATTATAAAATATGCAGCTTTAGCACTAGCTTTTTCAATAATAGTTTCGATTCTTTCTCTTCTATTTGGGTTTATTAGTAGTATATCTGAAATATTTGAAAGTAGTGTAAGTACTGATATAAGTACTAAGATAAGTACTGATTATATAGGGAGTCAAATTAATTCATTAGAAATTGATTTAAAAGAAGTTAGTCTTTATATAATTAAAGGAAATAGTTTTAATGTTAAAACAAATACTGATAAAATAACTAGTGAAGTTATAAATGGCGAGTTAAAAATTAAAGATAAAAGTAGTAAGTATTCTAAAAACAAAATAGTAGAATTAACTATTCCAGAAAATGTTATTTTAAATGAAATAGATATAGAAGTCGGATTAGGTAAAAATAATATAGAACTATTAAATGCAAATAATATTAAGTTAGAATTAGGTGCAGGAAAAATGACTATAAATAATATTAATGCTTACACTAATTTTGAAGTTGATGGAGGTTCTGGAGAAATTAATATAATGAATGCAAATGTATCAAATATGGAAATTGATATGGGTGTAGGACTTACTACTTTTGAAGGTACTTTAAAAGGAAATAATAAAATAGAAGCAGGAATTGGAGAACTTAAAATTAACTTAAAAGATAGTATTGATAATTATAGATTTGATGTTAATAAAGGAATAGGTAGTATTAAAGTAAATAATAATGAAATTTCTAATAATACTATTTATGGAACAGGAGTAAATTTGCTTAAAATAGATGGGGGTATAGGAAGTATAAAAATAAATACAAAATAAGAGTTTTTAGTTTACAATAACTCTTTTTTTTTGTATAATATTTCCAAGGAGAGGGTATTTATGTTAAAAGATATTACAAAATATTTGGAACAAATTTTTAAAGAGTTAGATTTAGACAATTATTTAAAAATTTCTAGTAGTGATAAAGCAGATTATCAAATTAATAGTGTTTTTATGATTGCTAAAGATAAACATGTTAATCCAAAAGAAATAGGAGAAATGATAGAAAGTAAAATTAATGAACAACCAGATGTAAAAGATTACTTTAGAAAAGTAGAATTTGTTATGCCAGGATTTATTAACTTATTTGTAAGTGATAAATTAATTAATAAACATATTAATTCATACATAACTAATGGATTTGTAGAAAAAACAGATAGTAAAGATGTTTACTTTTTAGACTATGGTGGACCTAATGTTGCTAAACCATTACATATTGGACACTTAAGACCTGCAATTATTGGGGAAAGTATTAAAAGAATTTTAAATTTAAAAGGCTATAAAACAATTGGAGATGTTCATTTAGGAGATTATGGTTTACAAATTGGTGAAGTAATTTATGGTCTTAAAAAAGAGAATATTCCACTAAGTGAATTAAATATTGATTTATTAAATAGAATATATCCAGAGATGAGTGCACTAGCTAAAAGCGATGAAGAAGTATATAATGAATGTAAAAAAATTACAAGTGAATTACAAAAAGGTAACATTGAATACAAAGAATATTTTAAAAAAATAAAAGAAGTTAGTGTCGATGATATAAAAAGATTATATAACTATTTAGGAGTAAGTTTTGATTTATGGCTTGGAGAAAGTGATAGTGAACCTTATATACCTAAATTAATGAATGAACTAGAAAGTAGAAATCTTATTGTAGTTGATCAAGGCGCTAAAATAGTTAATGTTAAACAAGACACTGATAAAAAAGAAATGCCACCAGTAATAGTAGAAAAAAGTGATGGTTCTGCAATATATGCAACAACTGATTTGGCTACTATAATGGAAAGAGTTGAAAAATATGACCCTAAATATATTTTATATGTAGTGGATGCAAGACAAAGTTTACATTTTGAAGGAGTATTTAGAATAGCTAAGATGCTTGGCTATGATACAAACTTAGAACATATTCCATTTGGTACCATTAATGGTAGTGATGGAAAACCATTTAAAACAAGAAGCGGAGAAACATTAAAACTTGATGAATTAATTAAAAATACAAAAGAAATTTTCTTAAATAAACGTGAAGAAAATAAGAGTATGAGTGAAGAAGATTTAGATAAAATAGTAAATGCTATTATTAAATATGCTGATTTACAAAATAATAGAGAAAAAAGTTATAATTTTGATATATCTAAATTTAGTGATGTTAGTGGTAAAACTGGTCCATATATTCTTTACAGTGCACTACGTATTAGAAAAATTATTAATTCATTTAATTATAATAAAGGAAATGTTAGTGAAGTTATATATAATGATATAGATAGAAGTTTAAGATTAAAATTATTAGATTTTAATAAATACTTAGATAAATCTATAGAAGATAGATTACCTTCTATAATAGGTGAATATGTTTATGATTTAGCTAACTTATTAAATAGTTTTTATCAAAATATTAATATTAGTAAAATTACTGATGAGAACATGAAGAACGACTACTTAAATGTATTAGATTTATCTTTCAATATTCTTAAAGAATGTTTAGATTTATTAATAATAGAACTTCCTAGCGAAATGTAATAATAGAAGGGAGAACTTACATGAATAATGTTTATGAAAAAGTGTTTGAATCAAACAATATAATATTTGTTAAGATCAACGAAAAACTTATAAACGAATATTTAGATTTAGTAAATACACCTAGCATACAAGACTTAGTAAATTCTAAGAGAAAAGTAATTAGTTTGGAAAAAGAATTAGAATGGATTAAAAGTAAGATAGAAAATAATGATTACGTTTTTTCCATGTTAGAAAAGGATACTAATATGTTTATAGGTAATGTAGAATTAATGGATTATGATGGAAAAAGTGCAGAACTTGCTATATCAATTACAGAGGGTATGCAAAATAAACATTATGGTCAAGAAGCAATTACTACAATGATTAATTATGCATTTAATGTATTAGGACTAGAACAACTTAATGCAGTAGTATTCTCACATAATGAAAGAAGTTTACATTGTTTAGAAAAGTATGGTTTTGTTAAATATAAAGAAGTTAAAAATGTTAAACAACTTAATGAAAAAGAAATAGATGATGTTTATTTAAAATTAAATAGATAAAGTGAAATAGTATTAAATATAATACAAATTAGATTTGCATTCAAGAAAAAAAGTGTGCTATAATAAGTACACTTTTTTGAGTTGTTCATTGTTCTTCAATTAAAAATAACATTCAAAATAAAAAAACTATAAGAGGAGGTGCAACTTATGTTCAGCAGTTTAAAGAAAATTATTTTAGAACAAAAGGAAGAATTAGTTGAAATTTTATCGGAAACAGAAAGTAAATCAGTAGCACTTCAAGAAATAGAGTTGAGTATAAATGCACTTAATGGTAATAATAAATATGTTGAGAAAAAAGTTGAAAGTATTGCATCATATTTGCCTATGAATTTACCATTATATTCTTTAATTACATATACAATAATACCAAGATTATGTTCGAATGTAAGTTATTATAAGCCATCAGCAATTTCACTTGAAGTATCAAAAAAAAATACACAAATTATTATATTTAAATGAATATAATATACATTTATTTGAAGGAACAAGAGCAGATTATAATGAAGTTATTGCTAAAAGATCGAATGTTGTAATATTTGTTGGGAAATACGAAAATTCATTTGAAATTTTAAAAAAATTATGAACAATAGCACAAATATTATTATAAATGAATATAATGATAGCAATACTTTTGATAATATTTTTTATACACAAATATTCACTGATAAAAAAATAATTATTTTTGGGGAAGAAAATAAAATAAAAGAATATGAAAGAAGTTTTGAAAAAAATACACCAAAGATATGTGAGAAAATTTTTTGCTTTTTAGAAGAAAAATATTTATTTGAAGATGAAAGAGATTATGCAAAAGCATTGATTGCTTTAGCAAATAACGATCTTTTATATTTTGGAAAGAAATTAAAATATGAAAATCCTAAACAAGATTATAGTAGTATAGTAAATAACTTAGATGATGGCTTATTGAAAAAATATGTATATAAAAAATAATTATTTTAGTTAAATTTATAAATATTTTATAATATAAAATCTAATATACAGGGAGGTTAAACAAATGATAAATATTTATAATAGATTTTTTATAAGAAAAGAAGTTAATGGTGTGACTTTGTATGACTTATTTAATGATATTTATGTATTTTTCGAGAAAGTTGATTACAAAAAAATGTTGACGTTGAATGATAAAGAAAAATTAAATTTTTTAAAAAATAACATAGATAAAATATCTAACAATATTACTTTAACTTTTCCGTTTAGAATTAATTGGTTAGTAGAAGAAAAGTGTAATTTGAATTGTGTTTATTGCTATGCAAATGACAAAATGTTTTTACGTGAAACTAAAGAAAATATATATGTAATATTAGAAGCAATAAAAAAACTTAATGTTATAAATGTTGGACTTACAGGTGGAGAATGTACTATTAATCCATATTTAGACTTAATAATCGATGAGTTAGGTAAAGAAAGTATAGTCATTATAGACACAAATGGAACTTTAGATAATTTAACTAATATTATTCCTAATTTAAAAAATGTTAACTCACTAGTTAGAATATCCATTGATTCATTAGATAAAAAAATAAATAATCTAGTTAGACCAGCAAAAAACAAAAATATTGATACATTAGAAAAGATAGAAGAAAATTTGAATAATTTGCTTAATAATAAGATAAATGTATTAATTCATACAGTAGTAACTAAATATAATTTTGAAGAATTAGATCTGATAGCTTACTATTTAGAAAAGAAAGGAATAAAAAGATGGCATCTATATGACGTAACATATTGCGAAAAAAATAAGGAAATTTATGATAATATTCATGTAAATAAAGAAGAATTAATAGAAAAATATAATTGTTTATCAAATGAATATAAAGGAAAAATTAATATTACTATAGAATATTATGATAAAATATCAGAAAGTTGTACAGTTCCTATGATAGATTCTGTTGGAAATTTCTTTTTAGATACAATTTATAATGGCATAAAATATGTTGGAAACGATCCTAAATCACCAACTCTCGAAGAATATATGAAAGAGTTGAATTGTGTTGGACATGCTAAAGAATATCTTTACCTTCCGCATCAAACAGGAAATGTTATTAAATAATTATTGAAAACATTAAGTAGTTATTATATAATAAATTTGTAAAGGAAAGATGTTATGAAGGAAAGTAAAGATAGTACAAAGAAAGTAGGCAGACCAAAAAAAGAAGTTGAAGTAAAATCAACTGAAACAAAAAAGGAACCTAAAAAAACTCCTGCGAAATCACAAACAACAAAGAAAGTAGGTAGACCCAAAAAAGAAGAGACCACTAAAATAAATAGTAGTAATGAAATAGAAACTAAAGTAGTAAATTCTAATATGAAAAACAAAATTTTTAATGGAATATTATTATTAGTAACTATGTTATTTATTTTAAGCATGATAGCCTTATGTGTTAAATATATTAAAATTAATCAAACAAAAAGAGAATTAGTTAATAGTGTTGTAACAAAAAGTGATAAATTGAGTGTTAGTGAGGAACTTAAAAGCATTAAAGATAAATATTCTAATGATGAAATTATAGCGTTACTCAATTTAGATAATTATGAATATAGTATACCTATTGCTAAAAATAAAGATAACAACTATTATCTAAGTCATGCTCTTGATAAAAGTACGAGTATAATTGGAAGCACATTTATGGATTATAGACATAATAGTGATTCTAAACAAATAAATATATATGGACATAATTCTGTAAGATATGAAGTGCCTTTTAAAGAATTAGAAGGTTATATAAAAAAAGATTATTATGAAAAACATAAATATTTTGAATTAAAGATAAATAATGAAAAAAGAATATATGAAATATTTAGTGTAGGTGTAGTGGAAAAAAGTTCTAAAGAAGAACATATGCAGTTTAATTACAAGACAGATGATGAATGGGTAAATCATTTTAACAGATTAAAAGATAAGAATTTATATGATATTAACGTTGATGTTTCAGGTAAAGATAGTATTTTAATATTACAAACTTGTTTATTTGGAAGATATAGTAATAAACTATTAACTATATCAGGAAAACTTATTTATGCAAAATAAAAAGGCTCTTATTGAGCTTTTTTTAAATATTTATTAATAAAAAAAATAGCAACCTTTGGTTAGAATATGAAATAATATATCTAACCAAAACCCCCTGTTGCTTTTATGGCTCTATATAATACCACAATTGTTTGTAAAATGCAAATTTTTTTCAAGAGAAAAAATGATAAAAAATTTGAAAAAGATGGAAACTATAAATATAAAAATTCTGGTACATACGGTCGAACTGAATATACAGTTAGAGAAAGATCGGATGGCACAAAGGATGTGTATATAGTTTCTGACTCTGGTAAATGTCATTCACATACTTTAATTGATGAGGATGGAAATGTAATTGAAAAATATCATGAATATTTAGATTATTATTCTGAATTAATGAATGAAAGTAATATTCGTAGAAAAGTTTTGAGAAAATAGTTTAATTTTTTTAAAAAGTGTGCTATAATAAGTACACTTTTTATTAAGGGGGGAAGTATGAATTATTACATTGACTTTCAAGGCACCTGTTGGCTGGTTCAATATTTAAATTTTATGAATGTGGACTATGATAAAAATACTTTTTATAAATTTTTAGCTTTAAATAGATTTTTAAGATATAAAAAATGTATTGAATTAATTAAAAACAAAACTTTTTTGGATAACAAGCCATATTTATTCTTACAATTAATGAATTTTGACGGAAGTTTTTTTGATATAGAAGATATACTTCAATATGAAATCATTGGGGATTTAAACGAAGAATTAACTGATGAAAAAATATTATCCAATAATGAGAGAACTACTATGATATTACTTGAAATGTATGAAAATGATTTAGATTACGAATCAATTATATTCCAAAATTTTTTTAATGTATTTGGTAATTTAACCATTATTAAATCAAAATCACAAAATGAGTATTCATTTTTAACTTTTTTACCTGAACTAAAAAGTGGATGTTATGAATTAACTAATTCAAGTTTGCTTTATGATAAAAACAAGTATATTTTTAATTCATTAAATAGCCCTTTAGAATTTATTGATAAGGAACTTTCTTTAAATAAAAAAGTCTTGATTTCACTTGATTTAGGAAAATCAATTTATATTGATAATACATTGATGTTTCCAGGAAATATATCCGAAGATACTTTAGAAAAATTTTTAAACATAGATAATCACTATTATATAATTGTTGACAAAGTTTTAGAAAATGGCAAAAAATATTATAAAGCTTTCAGTGGGTATAATGACACTAACGAATTTTGTCTAATTGAAGAAAAATATTTAAAAATGTATATTAATCATATAATATGTGATAAAATTATAAGTGAAAAGAATGAGAAAATTGATATTTTTGAGTTTGAGGAGTGTAGTTAATATGATGGAAATATCTAAAAACAATGAAAAATTAAAAGAACTAAAAAAATTAAGAAATAAGGGCACTGATAATTTGATGGTTGTGGAAGGACTAGATGTTATTAAAGAAGCAATTTTAAATAATGCTCAAGTTATAAGTGTTTTCTATAATGACGAAGACTTAAAAGAAGAAGGTAAGTTATTACTAAAAAATTGTAAGAAAATTTGTAATAATTTATATAAAATTTCAAATAAAACTTTTGAAAGTATAAGAACAAAAGAAAATGAAGTACCAATTATTTTAGTTATTAAATTTAAAGAGTATTCTTTAAATGATATTGATACAAATAAACATAAGTTAATTTTAGTTAATGACAGAATAGAATTACCAGGTAACTTAGGTACTATTTATAGAAGTGCATATGCATGTGGTGTTGATTTGATAATTAATGTAGACCCAGTTACTACTATATATAAAGATAAGTTTTTAGCTAGTTCTAGAGGATGCGTGTTTAGTGTTCCAACAATTAATACTACTTATGAAAAAGCACAAAAAGCACTTTTAGAAAATGGTTATGATATATGTTTATGTGAACCAGTTAATGGAGTATCTTATACTGAAAAAGAGTATGACAAAAATACTGCAATTGTTGTTGGTAATGAAAGATTTGGAATTAATAGTAAGTGGTATGACAATAAAAATAGCAAAGTTTTTATTCCAATGAAAGGTGGTATTAATTCCATAAATGTAGGAGTAGCCGCATCAATAATTATGTTTGATGCTGGAATTAAAAAGAGGAAAATATGAAATTAAGTAAATATGTTTTAAAAATTCCATATAAATCAAAAATAATATTATATAATACAGTTAATGATATGATAGTTTTATGTGATTACAAAGATTTTTTAAACAAAAAAAGTAAAGAAATATTAAAAGCAAATGGTTTTTTTGATAATGATAACGAATTACTTCAAAAATATATGAAACAAATCACTAAAAAAAGAACTCAACTTGATATCACTATTAGTTTAACCGAAGGGTGTAACTTATGCTGTAAATATTGTTCACAAAGTTCGGTTAAAAAAAATTCTTACATTACCAAAGAAGTTTTAGACGATATTGTAGAATACGTTAAAATTTGTATAAAAAATTATGGATATAAGAGTTTATCTATTCATTTGTTCGGTGGGGAACCTTTATTAATGCAGAAAGAAATTCTTTATTTAAATGATAAATTAGAAAAATTAAGTGTACCAGTAAATTATTACATGGATACGAATGGTGTTTTACTAAAAAAAGAGTTTATAAGCAAATTAAATAATATTACTTTTTGCATTACTTTGAGTGAAAAAAGTGACCATGACAATTTAAGAATAACTGAAGGGAATATTGGAACTTATGATATCATAATGAAAAATATTAAAGATGTTCAGGATGTATTAGACGTTTCTCATAAAATGATGATAAGATATAATGTTAACCATTTAAATATAAATAGATTAGAAGAATTTTTGAAAAAAATCAAGGATTTTAAAATAACTGATATAGTTGTAGCTTACACTGATAATTATGATAATAATGTTAAAACTAATGAACTATCATATATGCAATATAAAAAATGGAATTCAACAAAAGTTATTCCGTTATTGATTAAGTATGGTTATCCAGTTGAATTACCAACATCAAGTTATTATTGTAAGGGGTATGAAAGATATTCGTTAAAAGTATTTTCTGATGGAAGAATAGGTATGTGCAACGCATACGATATTAATAAAACAAAAACAACTTTAAATGAGGTTATTGAAGATTATAAAAAAACTCACATTTTAAAAGAAAGTTTTAAAGAAGAAAGAAATTTATCTAAGGTTATAGATAATCAATGTAAGAAATGTAAATATTTATATATATGTAATGGTAAGTATTTTTGTAGGGAAAAACCATGTGAATTTTTGGACTGTGATATTGAAAAATATATTAAAACTTATGTAGAAAATACTTTAAAATAATTAATGAATATAGTATAATACAATTAAAGAGGAGGAGAAAAGGTATGAAAGTAGTTAAAAATGCTAACAAAAAATCTAAAATTAATGCTGCTGGATGTGGTTCAGGAAAAGTGAATAGTAGCCATTGTTCTTCTAAAAAAACTAATTAATTAGTTTTTTTAAAACGTTATCTTACTATTTGCATTATATGTAAAAGTGTGCTATAATAAGTACACTTTTTATTAAGGGGGGAAAGTATGAAAGAAGAAATAACTAATTATCCATCAAAAGAAAAACCATGGTTAAAATATTATGATTATGATACTGAAAAATTAGAAATTCCTAAAATGTCAATTTATCAAATGGCTAGTTTATATAATAAAGATAGACTTGATAATATTGCATTAGATATTAGAACAGGAAAAAATAATTTCAAAAAAGGTGTTACTATAACATATCGTGAATATTTAAAAAGAATGAGAGAGTTTGCTAAGTCTCTTAGTTTACTTGGAGTAAAAGAAAACGAAATTATAAGTTTAGTTCTTCCAAATATAATTGAAAGTAGAGTGTCTATTTATGGCTCTAATATTTTGGGTGCAACTCCTTATGCAATTACACCACTTTTGGCGCCAGAAAAATTTAACACAATAATAGAAGAAAATAATATACAAAATATTTTTATGTTTAGTATGTTCTATGAAAAATATAAAAATGTTTTAAATATTAGAAAGTATAAAAACGTCATATTTTTAGATGGAATGGAAACTATGCCAACATTCTTAAAAACATATTTAAGATTTAAAAATAAAATTAAAGTACCTACTGGAGATAATTTTATATCTTATGAAGAATTTATAAGAGAAGGAAAAAAATCAAAGAAAGAAATTACACCTTATTATGAAGAAGACCATACTGCTATAATTGTAGGTACAAGTGGTACTACTGGAGTTCCTAAAGGAGTATGTTTAACTGATAAAAATTTAAATGCTGCTGCAACAAGTCACATTAGTACTGGATTATTTGAAGAAAATGATGTATTTTTAGATGTATTACTTCAGTCAATCGCTTATGGTGTTTCTGCAATGCACTATACTACATGTGGTGGATTAAAGTCAATACTAATACCTGAGTTAGTAACTGATAAATTAGCATATCTATTAAAAATAACTAACCCAGACCATTTTCTAGGTGGCCCAATTCACTGTTTAAATATAGCAAAAAGTGAAGAGTTTAAAAGTGGAGAATTAAAACCAATTAAAAATTATGTTTCTGGTGGAGCAACTTTAAAGAAAGAACTTGAAAAAAAACTTAATAAAGTTAGTGAAGACTTTAAAGAAAATGGAACTAGAAGTGACTTGTTTGTAAGACAAGGATTAGGTTCGACAGAAAATACTGGTGGTGGTTTATATCAAATGCCAGGATCTTATAAATTTGGTAGTGTTGGAATTCCACTTCCATTAAATACAATTGGAGTTTTTACTCCTAAAACAGATATAGAACTACCTTATAATACTATGGGTGAATTATGTATAACTGGTCCATGTGTAATGAAAGAATATTTAAATAATGAAGAAGAAACAAACAAAGTTCTAAAAAAACATAGTGATGGTAAAGTGTGGCTTCATATGGGTGATATAGGTTATATAGATAAAGATGGATGTTTTTTCCATAAACACAGATTAAGTGATATATTTATGAGAAGAGGATTTAATGTACATCCAGGTAAAATAACTGAGTTATTAAATACAATTCCTGAAATTAAAGCAGTTGGAGTAATTGTAGTAGAACATCCAATTGAAGAAATGGTTCCAATTGCCTGTATCTCATTATATAATGAATTTGATAATGATAAAGTAAAAGAAAAAATAGAAAATATTTGTAGAAATAATTTAGACGATATGGCTATTCCCTATGAGTATGTTTACATGGAAGAATTACCTTTAAACGCAGGAGGAAAAGTTAACTTACCTGTACTAAAAAGTATGTATGAAGAAAGAAATAGTTTAAAACTTAAAAAATGAAATTAATAGTTTCATTTTTTTTCTTAGTATAGTATAATTGTATCATAAGGAAGTGCATAGAATGAGTATAGTGAGTTTTTCAATTTGTAGTTTTATATTCGTATTAATGTTTATAATATTTTATTTTTCAAAAGAAAGATTAAATACATTAGATACTAAAATGTATTCATGTATTTTGGTAACAAATATAATTGGAATAATGATAGATGTTTTTGGCTATTTCGTTTTTAAAATATATGGATCAGAGTCTTTTATTAGTATATTAATATCTAAGTTTTATTTAGTTTATTACTTCTTATGGGCTTACTTCTTTCTTTTATATATATTTGTCATATCTTTTAGAGAAAAAACAGAATATTTATTACAAAAGAAGTTCACAAAGCCATCAATTATTTTAACATCAATAATTATTTCCTTTATTGTATTAATAATGCCAATTCAAATAACTTATAAAGATAATGTTGCTTATTCAAGTGGATTAAGTGTAAATATGGTTTATGGCTTGTGCTTTATAATGGTAGGTATAATGCTATATTGCTTGTTGAGAAATTTAAAGAAAATCAGTACAAAAGAGTATATTCCACTTTTAACATTTATGGTTTTATCCACATTCTGTATGATTATTCAAAAAACTTATCCAGAAATTACCCTTATGTTAATGTGTCATTCAATAGTAACAAGTTTAATGTACTTCACAATAGAAAACCCAGATGTTAAAATGGTTAAAGAACTAGAAGTGGCTAAGAATGAAGCAGAGAAAGCAAATCATGCAAAAAGTGAATTCTTAAGTAGTATGTCTCATGAACTTAGAACGCCACTTAATGCAATAGTCTGTTTTAGCGAATTATTAGAAAGTAAAGAAGGCTTAGATAGTGAAAGTAAAGACTTCGCAAAAGACATAGTAAGTGCTAGTCATAACTTGTTAGATTTAGTAAATGGTGTACTTGATATTAGTAAAATTGAAGCAGGTAAGATGGAACTTATAAATAAAGAATATAATTCACAAGAATTATTTAATTCACTTAGTACAATGGTAATTCCTAGAATTGGAGATAAACCAATTGACTTTAAAACTGTTATAGCAAGTGATATACCTCCAGTACTTAAAGGTGATACTGGTAAATTAAAACAAATAATATTAAATTTACTTACAAATGCAGTTAAATATACTGATAAAGGTTTTATAAAATACAGAATAGAGTGTATTAATGACTTTAAAAATAATCAAACTAAATTAATAATAACTGTCACTGATACAGGTCGTGGTATTAAAAAAGAAGATATTGATAGATTATTTAAGAAGTTTGAAAGACTAGAAGAAGACAGAAATACTTCAATTGAAGGAACAGGTTTAGGCCTTGCAATAACTGAAGGTTTAGCTGAATTAATGGGTGGAAAAATAACTGTTATTTCAGATTATGGTAAAGGTTCAACTTTTAAATTTGTAGTTATTCAAGATATAGTAAATGTAGAAATAAAAGAAAAAAGTAGCAATACTATAAGTTTTGACTATAATACTTTTGAAGGGAAAAAAGCACTTATAGTAGACGACTCAAAACTAAACTTAAAAGTAGCTGAAAACGTTTTAAAGAACTTCTTAGTTACTACCGAAAGTGTTACAAGTGGTTTAGAATGTTTAAGTTGTGTAAATAGTAAAAAGTATGATATAATATTTATGGATATAATGATGCCTAATATGAATGGGGTAGAAGTATTAAAAAAACTAAGAGAAAAAAATATAAATACTCCAGTAATCGCCTTAACTGCAGATGCAATAGAAGGTCAAGAAGAAAAATATATGAGTGAAGGCTTTGATGGGTACATATCTAAACCTATTAATAAAGAAAAATTAAATTATGTATTAAATAAATATTTAGGAGGAAAATAATATGAATGGAGAATATTTAAAAAGTGCAGGAATTAATTTAAATGAAGTATTAGAATTTTGGGGAGATATTGATGCTTATTCATCTAACTTATTAGAGTTTTTAAATTCAATTGATAGTAGAATTGAAGACTTGAAAAGTTATAAGGATAATAATGAAATAAGTAATTATACAATGTTAGCACATAGTTTAAAAAGTGAAGCAAGATACTTGGGATTAAATGAATTATCAAGTATTTTCCAATTACATGAAGACAAAGGTAAAGAAGGAAATTTTGACTATATAAAGTATAATTTTAATGAAATAGAAGGTGCTATTAATAAGGTAAAGACTAATTTAAAGGATTTTGTAAAAAGTACTGGTATAAAGAAAAATTTACTTGTAGTAGATGACTCTAATATAATAATTAATTATATAGAAAATATAGTAAAAGATGAATATAATGTAGTAAGGGCTAATAATGGAATTGAAGCTGTTAATAAGTTAAATGATAGTATTTATGCAATGCTTCTTGATATAAATATGCCTAAAAGTAATGGAATAGATGTACTTAAATATTTAAATGATAATGATTTAATTGATAAAGTGCCTGTTGTAATAATTACTGGTAATGATACTAAAGATGCTATTAAAGAGGTAATTGGTTATCAAGTATTAGATGTTTTAAATAAACCATTTAGTGTAGACAACATTAAAAGAGTATTATCACTTATAGAAACTTTTCATGGTAAAAATGAGTAAAGTTAATTAATTTAACTTTATTTTTTTTTGCATATGTGTTATCATTAACAATAGGAGGAGGAATTATGAAAAAATTCAAAAAATTAATTTTTACTTTTATATTTGCAGTATTATTAATGCCAGTACTTAATGCAGCAAGTGTGAATGTAAATACAGAAGAAGAACTATTAAATGCTGTTAAAAGTGATGGTACTATAGTTCTTAATGATAATATAACATTAACTAAGCCTATAATAGTTAATGGAAACAATGTTATAGTTGATTTTAATGGTAAAACTATTACAATTCAAGATACGTCCATTAAGTTATACAAGGGTAAACTTGAACTTACTGGAAAAGGAACTATTAAGGATGTAACTAAGAAAAACGGATGTACAATTTGGGCTTATGGTTCAAATGATGCAAAAGATACTGATTACACAACTTTAAATGTTGGTAAAGATATTACCATTGATACTACAGAATGGGGTGTATGTCTTGCTAATGTTGATAAAAGTAATAAATCTGCATATGGTTTAACTTTAAACCTTGATGGTAAAATTTTAAGTTCTGGTAAAGAAAGTGGCGGAATGACAATTTTTGGTAACATAAAAAACGGATGTTCTTATGACAAAAAATGTGATTTAACAAACGCTCCAGTTGTTAATATTGGAAAAATAGCATACATAAAAGCTGATGGTGATGTTGCTTTATATGGTGCTGGATTAGGTACTTGGAATATTAATGGCGGTACTTATGAAAGCAAAAGTGCAATAGGTATTAAAAGTGGTAAATTAGTTATAAATGATGGAACATTTATTGCTACAGGTGACCCTAAAACAGGAGAGCTTTATGGTAACGGAATATATTCTACTGGTACTGCTCTTCAAATAGAAAACAATAAAGGTTATGCTAGTAACATGGAAATCATTATTAATGGTGGAACTTTCAAAAGTGAGAAAGGTTTAAGTATTTATCATTACCCACCAAATGATTCATTTAACGCTTTAAATTCTATCACAATAAATGGTGGAACATTTAGTGGAGATATTACATTACTTAAAAATGATAACGTAAGTGTAACAAATGGTACTTTCTCAACAAAAACAGTAGAAAGTTATATTCCAAATACATATACTATGGCTAGAAAAGCTGAAAATGAATATGTTGTTAGTAATATTGAATTCCAAGAAGTTGAAGGATTAGAAGCTAAAATAACTAGTAATGGAATAGATAATAAATTCTATGCTAAACCTGGTAGTAAAGTAGTTTTAACATTTACTATTGAAAACAATTATTTCTTAAAGGGATTAACTGTTGTAGGAAAAGATGGAAGCGAAACAAAAGTAGAAGTTACTGATAACTCATTTGTAATGCCAGAGTATGCAGTTAAAATAATACCTGATGTTATTAGATGTATTAGTAAAGAAGGAAATATTGTACAAATAGATAAAGAAATTACATTTAATGAAAGTATAGATGCTAAATTGGTAAAAGATTTAAGTGAAACTTTCTTAGATAATACTAATTCTGGACTTGCTAACGTAATAAATAAAGAAAAAATTGAAGCAACTGATGAATCTATAGTAGAAGTTGAATTAGAAACAGTATTAACTTCTTATGATGAAAAAAATAATACATTAGTATATGATATTAAACCAATATACTATGTAGATGGACAAAAAGTAGGAACTTTATCAAATGATGCTATTACTGGAAAAGTTAAAGTTAATTTACCTGTTCCAACTAGTGTTAAAGATACTCATGTAAAAGTTCTTCATAAATCTGGTGATAAATTAGTAGATGAAAAATCTTATGAGATTAAAACTACTGAAGATGGTAAAAAGTATATTACTATAGAAACTGATAGTTTTTCAACATTTGAATTAAGTTTCTATACACCAACTGAAGTAAAAAATCCAACAACTGCTGACTCAACTTTAGGATATAGTTTATTAGCTCTAATATCCTTAATTGGTATGGGTTCTGCTTATGGACTTATGAGAAAATCATTTAATAAATAAAATGTAAAGAAAGTGTAATGCTTTCTTTTTTTTGTTTACATATTATTCTTTTTAATATATCATTTAAATAGGTGATTAGAGATGGATAAAAATAAGAAAAAAGAAATAGTTAAGATGTTAATTAATCAAAGTATTGATACGGAAGATGAAAGTGAATTAATAGATTTACTTGTTGATAAGTCTATTGCAATGGATGTGGATAAAGTAGATAAAGATAATGAAAAGTTTGGAGATAAACTAGCAGATAAATTAACAGAAGTTGCAGGTTCTTGGAGTTTTATTATAGGATTTAGTTTATTCCTAATAATATGGATACTCTTAAATGTTTATGTGTTTATAAATTTAGACCCTTATCCATTTGTATTTTTAAATTTACTTCTTAGTTGTATAGCTGCTTTACAAGCCCCAATTATTATGATGAGTCAAAATAGAAGTGCTAAAAAGGATAGCATGAGAAGCAAAAATGACTATAAAACTGATTTAAAAAGTGAATTAATATTAGAAGACTTACATGATAAAATGGAAACTATATTAAAAAATCAAAAGAAAATATTAAAAGAGTTAGAAAAGTAATATAAAAATAAAATAATCATAAGAAGTATTACTAAATAAATAAGCGTGTTCGCTTGTTTTTTTTAATTCATAATGGTAGAATACTACTTGTATTATATTCTTAAGTGAAAAGAATAAAATTAATATTTTGTTTAATCATAAAGAAAGGAGGAATATTATGTTTAATTTAGTATCAAAATATACTCCATCCGGAGACCAGCCAAAAGCAATAAAAGAACTTGTAAGTGGTATTAATGAAAATAAAAAATATCAAGTACTATTAGGTGCTACTGGAACAGGTAAAACTTTTACAATAGCAAATGTTATAAAAGAAACTAATAAACCAACTTTAGTGCTTGCTCATAATAAAACACTTGCTGGACAGTTGTATGGAGAATTAAAAGAATTATTTTCTGATAATCGTGATGAATACTTTGTATCTTATTATGATGTTAGCGCTTTTCCTATGTTATCTAGTGTTATTTAGTGATAAATCCACAAAAATAGGACTAAATAAAACGAAATGGACTAGATAATACTGAATGTTAAAATAGAATTTGTGACTTTTATTCGTCACAATTAGTTTCAATAAAAAAATAATGTATGAAAGGAGTAACATATGAGTAATATAACAGTTGGTAATGAAAAAAATATTTTATTTTATAGTGATGAAAATGGACAAACTAAAGTAGAAGTAATTCTACAAAATGAAAATGTTTGGTTAAATGTAAATGCAATAGCTACTCTTTTTGATGTACAAAGACCTGCTATTGTAAAACATATAAATAATATATATAATGATGAAGAATTAAGTAAAGAATCAACTTGTTCCGTTTTGGAACAAGTTCAAATCGAAGGAACACGAAGTGTTAAAAGGCAAAAGATTTTTATGCAACTGTTCAAAATAAATTTCATTACGCTATTACAGGAAATACTGCTGCTGAAATTATTTATAATAGAGTTGATAGTAAAAAAGCGAATATGGGATTAACGAATTGAAACAGAAAAGCTAGAAAATCATTAGAAATAATTACATTATGAATTGAATTATTAACCATAAAAATATGTAAAATTTTGATAAAAAATAATATAGGAGGTGACTACATGTTTAAATTAGTATCAAAATATACTCCATCCGGAGACCAACCAAAAGCAATAAAAGAACTTGTAAGTGGTATTAATGAAAATAAAAAATATCAAGTATTACTAGGTGCTACTGGAACAGGTAAAACTTTTACGATAGCAAATGTTATAAAAGAAACTAATAAACCAACCTTAGTGCTTGCTCATAATAAAACACTTGCTGGACAGTTGTATGCAGAATTAAAAGAATTATTTCCTAATAATCGTGTTGAATACTTTGTAAGTTATTACGACTACTACCAACCAGAAGCTTATGTACCAAGTAAAGACTTGTATATTGAAAAAGACTCTTCAATTAACGATGAGATAGATGAACTTAGACATGCTGCAACTAGTAGTCTACTAAAAAGAAGAGACGTAATAGTAGTAGCAAGTGTCTCATGTATATATGGTATAGGAGAAGTAGAAGAATACAAAAATAAAATGCTTTCTTTATCAGTGGGGGATACTATTGACAGAGATGAGTTATTAACTAAATTAGTAGATATGCTTTATGAAAGAAGTACACTTGACTTTAAACGTGGTACCTTTAGAGCGCATGGAGACACTATAGAAATAATTCCAGTATATGAAAGAAAAAACGGTATTAGAATAGAATTATTTGGAGACGAAGTAGATAGAATAAGTGAGTTTGACACATTAACTGGTGTTATATTAAAAGATATGAAAAACGTTAGTTTATTTCCAGCAAGCCATTTCGTTGTTGGAGACGAAAAACTAAAAGAAGCCATTAGAAGAATAGAAAGAGAGTTAAAAACTAGACTAGAAGAATTAGATAAAGAAGGAAAACTAGTTGAAAAAGAAAGACTTAAACAAAGAACTATGTATGATATAGAAATGCTTAAGGAAACTGGATTTTGCCATGGAATAGAAAACTATAGTAGACATATGGCTCTTAGGGAAGAAGGCGAAACTCCTACAACTTTGATGGATTTCTTTCCAGAAGATTACTTACTCGTAGTAGATGAAAGCCACGTTACTTTGCCACAAGTTAGAGGAATGTATAATGGAGACAGAATGAGAAAAACTACTCTTGTTGATTATGGTTTTAGACTTCCAAGTGCATTAGACAATAGACCATTAAAGTTTGACGAGTTTACAAGTAAAATTAATCAAGCAATATTTGTAAGTGCAACCCCAGGAGAATATGAGTTAGAATTAGTTAATAATAAATATGTTGAACAAATAATAAGACCAACTGGACTACTTGACCCAGTGATTGAAGTTAGAAAAACTGAAGGACAAATAGATAACTTAATTGGCGAAATTAACGAAAGAATAAAAAAGAATGAAAGAGTACTTATTACTACTTTAACAATTAGAATGGCTGAAGAATTAACAAATTACTTAAAAGAAGTTGGTATTAAAGTAACTTACTTGCATAACGAAATTAAAACATTAGAAAGAATGAATATTATAAGAAATCTGCGTTTAGGAGTAATAGATGTAGTTGTAGGAATTAACTTGTTAAGAGAAGGTATAGATATTCCGGAAGTTAGTTTAATAGCTATAATGGATGCTGATAAACAAGGTTTCTTAAGAAGTACAAGAAGTCTTATACAAACTATTGGAAGATGTGCAAGAAATGCGAATGGAATTGTTATAATGTATGCTGATAAAAATAGTGATGCTATGAATGAAGCAATAAGTGAAACTAAAAGAAGAAGAAGTGTACAAGAAGCTTACAATAAAGAACATGGTATTGTACCTAAGACTATAATTAAAGAAATAAGAGATAACATCAGTAACTTTGAAACTTCTAAAGAAAATAAAAAGACTAAACTTAGTCCTAAAGATAAACAAACTATGATAAGAAACTTAGAAATTGAAATGAAGAAAGCAGCAAGTGAGTTAGATTTCGAGCGTGCTATGGAACTAAGAGATGCTATGTTTGAACTAAGTACTAGTGATTAATTAAACCTCATAAAAGAGGTTTTTTAATTTTTATACTTTACATTAATTGCGAAAATTAATTAAAATCACTAGAACTCAATTGTGAAATGTGATAATATATTTATTCGTGGGAGTGAGTTATGAAGAAGTTTTTAGAAGATAAATTTGTTAACAATTTAATATTTATGACAATAATATTATTTGTAATTGAAATGATGTTTAAATTACTTAATAATTTTAATCTATTTACTTGGTCTAGTTTAAGAATACTTTTGAGTGTAGCATTAATAAGTTTATTAGTTACCTTTATAAGTAGTTTATTTAAGAAAAAATGTATAAGAAATATTATTAATCTTACATTTATATTTATCTATTCATTATATACTTGGTTACAATTAGGTTTTATTAATTTTTTGGGTGTATATATTTCATTTAACACAAGTAGTCAATTTGGAGCAGTAACTAACTATATAATAGACTATTTAACTACTTTTAAATGGACTTATCACTTAATATACATACCATTTATACTAAGTATTTTGTATTACATACACTTAAAAAATGAAACTTATAACAGGATTAATCTAAATAAAAAATATTTATTATTAATACCTATAACTTTAATATTTTCCTTAACTTATTATTGTACTCTTAAATTTGATTTTATGCAAAATAAGTACCAAACTAAAAGCAATATTTCTTTATTTAAGAATCCTTCAGTACCAACAATTGCTGTACACGAATTTGGTCCAGTTGTATTTGGTATAATAGATCTAAAAACATTTTTATTTCCAAACGATGAAACTATAGATATAAGTATTTTTAATGATAACACTGTAGAAGAAAATAGTAAAAGAGAAGTAAGTCCTGTACTTAATGAACTCTCTACTAAAGATGAAGGAGAGTATAACTTACTAAACTCATATTTTGCAAATAATGAAGTAACTGACTATAACTCATATACAGGAAAATTTAAAGGTAAAAATGTAGTAGTTATTCTTATGGAAAGTGTAAATGAAGGAATTATAAATGAAGAATACTTTCCTAACTTTTATAAACTTTATAGTGAGGGATGGCACTGGACAAATAATTATAGTCCAAGAAACTCATGTGCTACCGGTAATAATGAGTTTAGTTTAATGACTGGTTTATATTCAATATATAATACATGCACTTCAAACACTTATAAAGATAATACTTATTTTGAAAGCATATTTGGACTATTCAATAATGCAGGATACACTACAAGAAGTTTTCATGACTATACCGAGTGGTATTACTATAGAAATACAATTCATGCTAACATGTATAGTGGAAAATACTTAGATATAGACGATTTAAATATGTCTATTAAAGGAATATATGGAGAATGGCCAAGTGATGAAGTATTCTTTACAAATGTATTTGATAATTTATTAAATACAGACTATAATACACCATTTATGGCATTTTTAACAACTGTTACTACTCATCAACCATATATTACTAAAAGTGAATATGGTGACTTACATAAAGAAGAATTTATGTCTAAAGGTTATAGTGCCCCAGTAAGTAGATATTTTAGTAAATTAAAAGTTTTAGATAATGCTCTTGGAATAATGATTAATAGTTTAAAAGAAAAAGGAATACTTGATGATACCGTTATTGTTTTAACGGCTGACCATTATCCTTATGGACTAAAAGACTCTTATTTGAGTGAATTTATTAATCATGATTTAGAAGACTATGAAAGTGAAAGAACTCCTTTCGTAATATATAACCCAGAACTAGAAAGTACTGAATATACCGAATACACCTCATACATCAACATAATTCCAACCTTAGCAAACTTAATGGGAATAAAATATGACCCTAGACTTTATATGGGAACTGACATACTTAGTGATACATATAACTCTAGAGTAGTTTTTGCAGATGGCTCTTGGAAAAATGAAATAGCCTATTATAATGCTAGTAACAGTTCTATGAAGTATTATACAGATGAAGAATATACAGTAGAAGAAATACAAGAAATTAATGAAAAAATTAATATGAAGTTAAGTTTAAGTACCAGTGCAATTAAAACAAATTACTTTTCATATCTAGAAAATAAAATAAATGAATATAATAATACTGAACTAGAGTAACTTTACAAAATGAATAAAAAGTTATATAATTAGTTCATTGGAAGAAAGATAAATATGAAAAGAAAATATATAGATGAATATAATAAAATAACTGAAAATATAATTAATGATAAAGATTTTATAATTACTAAAAATGATATGCATCATGGACTAACTAAATATGACCACTTAATAAATGTAAGTAAATGTGCTTTTATGCTTGCTAAAATATTTAATGCTAACGTAGAAGTTACTACCACTGGAGCACTTTTACATGATTTATTTTATGGTGGAAGAACAGACAAAGAAGAAAATAGTTACCTAAATCATCCATACACTGCAAGTATGAATGCAAAAAAATATTTTAATGTAAGTATAGAAGTACAAAGATGTATAGAAACTCATATGTTTCATCATGTCATAATTAAAAAGATATTTCCATTTATTAATAGAAAAGAAAAAGCAAGTATTAAATTTAGTAAACCAAAAAGTAAAGAGGCTTGGTTAGTTAGTATTGCTGATTTATTAGTTAGTATAAGAGATAGTAAATTTTTTATAAAATATAAAGCTAGTGTAGCATATCTAATGATAATTAGTATATTTTTGCAAAAATAGTATTTTAAAATAAAAAGTTATATGGTATAATTTAGTTGTTAACTTGTGATGAAGTAATTAGTAGTTACATATTAATTTTATAGAGAATTAGTGCTTGGTGAAAACTAATAGTTAATATATAATGAAATCAAATCTTCTAGGTTAAATCGGGTAATTCCGTTATAATAAAAGAGTATAGAATAATTCTATGAATTAAGGTGGCACCGCTTATATAGTCCTTAAGTCATGGAATTTTTATTTTTAAAGGAGAGTGAATAATGAGAGAAGAAAGTATTGAAGTGGGAAGTATTTGGAGACATTTTAAAGAAAATGTTATAGAAGTAATATGTATATGTAAACATACTGATGACTTAAGCGAGTTAGTAGTATATACTCATGATGGCGATATATGGGCTAGACCCATAGAAATGTTTTTAAGTAATGAAGACATAAGTAGTAGAATTGATAACACTACAAAACAAAAATATAGATTTGAAAGGATATAAAAAAATGATAGATATTAAATTAATTAGAGAAAATAAAGAATTAGTAAAAGAAAATATTAAAAAGAAGTTTAAAGATGAAAAATTACCTATAGTAGACGAAATATATAACTTAGATATAGAGTTTAGAAATGCTAAAAAAGAAGCAGACACATTAAGAGGAGAAAAAAATAACTTAAGTGATAAAATTGGATTACTTATGAGAGAAGGTAAAAAAGATGAGGCTTTAGAAATAAAAGAACAAGTAAGTATAATGAATAGTAAAATTAAAAGTCTTGAAGAATTAGAAACTAGTTTAGAACCTAAAATTAAAAGTCTTATGTATAAAATACCTAATATAATTGATAAAAGTGTACCAATTGGAAAAGATGACTCTGAAAATGTAGAAATCGAACGTTTTGGAGAACCTGTTATTCCTTCTTATGAAATTCCATATCATGCAGATATATTAGAAAGTTTAAATGGACTTGATAAAGATAGTGCAGGTCGTACTAGTGGAAATGGTTTTTATTATTTAATGGGAGACATTGCAAGACTTCATGAAGCAGTAATAAGTTATGCAAGAGATTTTATGATTAATAAAGGGTTTACTTTCTGTGTACCACCATTTATGATTAGAAGTGATGTAGTTAATGGAGTTATGTCATTTGAAGAAATGGATGCAATGATGTATAAAATCGAAAATGAAGATTTATATCTAATTGGTACTAGTGAACATTCTATGATAGGTAAATTTAAAGACCAAATAGTTAAAGAAAGTGATTTACCTATAACTTTAACTTCTTATAGTCCATGTTTTAGAAAAGAAGTAGGTGCTCATGGTATAGAAGAAAGAGGAATTTATAGAGTACATCAGTTTGAAAAACAAGAAATGATAGTATTAACTGATAAAGAACATGGTATGGAGTGGTATAATAAAATGTGGAGTTATACTGTAGAATTCTTTAGAAGTATGGATGTACCTGTTAGAACACTAGAATGCTGTAGTGGAGATCTTGCTGACTTAAAAGAAAAAAGTTGTGATGTTGAAGCATGGAGTCCTAGACAAAAGAAATACTATGAAGTTGGAAGCTGTAGTATTTTAGGTGATGCTCAAGCAAGACGTTTAGGTATTAGAAGTAAAGGAGAAAGTGGTACTAAGTTTGTAACAACATTAAATAATACAGTTATAGCATCTCCAAGAGGACTTATTGCAGTTATAGAAAACAATTATAATGAAGATGGAAGTATAAATATTCCAGAAGTTTTAAGGCCTTATATGGGTGGAAAAGCTTTAATAAAGTAATAAATAATAATAAAGTCACGTACTATTAAGTAGGTGGTTTTATTTTGAAAAAATATTTTGAGTATATTGGACTTATAATATTTACTGGATTTGGTTTTTTCTATACCAATAAAGTTACTGATTTAATGAATAGTAAAGACCCTTTAATGATAGAAATAAAAGAGTTTGCAAGCAATAATAATACCTTATGTAAAGAAGGATATGTTACTAAGGAAGGTGTAGTATTAGGTAAAAATGGAAAAGAAGTAGACTACACCTTAACATACTCTAATATGCAAGGAAAAAAGTTTGATGAATTAGATGTAGTATATAAAGAAGTTGACTGTAAAATAAATTTAAATAGTATTAAAGACAATTATATTATTAAAGGTAATGAAAGTAAGAATATGATTAGTATTTTTATTAAAATAAATGATAACAGTTTAGTAAAAGATATAGTAAATATCTTTGATAAAAATAATATTAAAGTAAATTTAATAGTCAATAATTTAAATAATATAAATGAGTACTTAAGTTATGTTAAAAACGGACATTATGTTTTATATAGTGGTGAAAGTAATAAAGATTTAAAAGAGTTTAAGAGTACTTTAAATTTAAAAAATAACTACTGTATAAGTATCAATAGTAATAGTACTTTAGATAATTGTTTTAAGAATAATTTTTATGTTTTAAAAACTAATAATATATATAAAGATAATATTTTATATAATACAAAGGCTAATTTGGAAAAAGGGGAGTTTTATGTTTTTTATGAAAATAAGAATACTTTAGAAGAAATAAGTGCATTAATAAAATTTGTTAAAGGTAAAAATATAGATATAGTTAATATAAATAAACTTTTAGAATAATTAAACTAGCAAAATCAAATGTATTATAAAATTTAGTCATTAAAATACGTTGTTTATTTTGTACAAAAGTGTTGACATTTTGTACTTTATATGGTATAATTTATCTATCAATGGGGATTTGGTAGATACAGATAATATTAAACTTCTTCCTTATTGGAAGATTTTTTAGTTATATAATTGACTAAAAAAAGAATATGCTGTATAATAAATAAGTGAAATTCACAAAGGGGGTATTTAATATGAATAGTGAATTAATGGAAAAATTAGAAAGTTTGTTAAATAAGTTTCAAGAAAGGGCTTTATCTTTAAGAGAAGAATATTCTTTAGTAACAAGTATTGATAACGACTTAACTAAAGAAGATATTTCTAAAATTAAAGAAATAAAAGATGATTTAAGTTGTTTAAGTACTAAAATTACTGATTTAACTAGTGATATTGATAAATATAAAAACTATGATAAAGAAGTTAATAAATTATCAAGTCTTATAAATAGTTCAAGTGATGAAGGTGTTAAATATCTTATAAATAAAGACTTACAAGAAGCAATTATTAAAGAAGAAGAATTTGCTAGTTATTTAGAAAAGAAATATGGTTTAGTTCAAACTAATGATAAAATCAAACCTAATAACGAAGAGCAAGAAGAAGAGAAAAAGAAAGGTTTTAATATAAAGAAACCAAGTAAAAAGACAACTATTTCAATAGTTGCAATACTCGCAGCTTTAGGTCTTACAGTTGGTGTTTTAAAAGGATGTGCTAATAAAAACAATTCTTTAGATAATCAAACTGAAATAACTGATACTTTAGATAATGAAACAAATAATGAAGTAAAAGAAATTTTGGAATTTGGTGACATTAATGATGAAGAACAAGTAAGCAAAAGAGCAGATAAAATTATGAATGAAATCAATACTTTAGCTCCAAATAACGATTATACTATTGATGAAATAGAAAATATTCTTAAATGGATTAATGGTGGAGTAGTAAGTGAAGTTTCTCAAGAAGATGGCTTATTTGCAATTACTAGAGTAGAAAACTTAATGAATAAAGAAAATCAAGAAGAAGTTAGTAAACCTTTTGATATAAGTAATTTCTTCTTAGATGGAACACAAGGTAAAAATTTAGCTAGTAAAATATATAATGCTAAAACAAGTTTAATGAGTACTAAGGGTAGTGAAAACTTTAAAACTAGTGCTGAAGAGTTTACTAAATTAATGGTTAATTCTTGGGTACTTAATGGTACTAATAATGAAATAAGTAGTTATGTATTAGAAACTAGTGGTATGAAAGCCTTAATAGATACTTACTTCTTAAATACTTATGCTTATATTGATATTCCAGTAGAAGTTAGTGTTATGGATGCAACATTTGATTTAGACAAAATAGCAGATGCTGTAAATGAAGCTAATTGTAAAACTACAGTTACTGCTGATAATGGTGAAACATTTGATACATATATGAATAAATTTAGTTCAGATATGATAGGAATGATAACAGAAGCAACATTGAATAAACAAAATAGTAATAGTTTAACATTAAAATTAAATTAGTTAGGGGGAATTAATATGTATAGTAGTGAAAAAAATCCAGGATTTAACTGGAAAGATTTAGTAATAAAAGTCGTATTTGTATTCTTATTTATAATCTTATTAATGTGGTTATTTAAAAAGAGTACACCTAATATGACACCATTCTATAGTAATGTATTTAGAGAAAATGTTAAATACATGCAAGATGCAGCAGAAAGTTATTATACTAATGAAAGATTACCTAAAAATATAGGTGATTCTGCAGAAATAACTTTAGCAGAAATGATTAGAAAAAACATGATATTACCTTTTGTTGATAAAGATGGTAATGAATGTGATACTAATGCTTCTTATGTACAAGTTGTTAAAAACAAAAATGATTATACTTTAAGAGTTAACTTAGTATGTCCAACTGAAAAGAACTTTGTTGAAAAAATATTAGGATGTTATGATTATTGTGAAGATTGTACTGAAGAAGAAAAACCACTTATGGAAATTGAATATCAATTTAAGAAAGCAACATCAAGTACTAAGAGTGTTTACAGTTGTCCAAATGGAGGAACTTTAAAGAATGGTATTTGTTATGTATATGGTAGTGAATCATATAAAGCAACAGAGAAATCAACTAGTGGTGAATATTATTGTCCAAATGGAGGAACTTTAAGTGGTAACTTATGTTATGTAACTAAAGAAAACTCTTATAAAGCTTATAGTAATTCAAGTAGTGGATATTATACTTGTCCAAATGGAGGAGAATTAGTTGGTTCTAAATGTTATGTTACAACTAGTGGAAGTAGTTATGATGCTAAAATAATTAATTATACTTGTCCAAATGGAGGATACCTAAGTGGTACAATGTGTATAAAGTCAAGTGGTTCAAATTATCCTGCTACACCTAGTACAAGTAAGGGTGATAGTTATGCAGCTACACCTAAAACTGATAAAGTAAGAACTGTTATTGGTAATGCTACACCTAAAACTGGTAAATCTTATTTAAATGGTACTTATACTAAAAAGCCAAGTGGATATACTTGTTCAACTAGTAAACAATATATATGTAGTTCAAGTTCTAATTGTCCAGGATATGTAACTGTTTATACTGGATGTTATAAAACAACAACAACTTACTCATGTTCAAGTGGAACATTAGAAGGAACTCAATGTGTTAAATATACTAATAAAACAACATATAGTTGTCCAAGAGGTGGATCACTAAGTGGAACAACATGTTATTTAAATAATGGTAAAACAACATATAGTTGTCCAAATGGAGGTACACTAAGCGGAACAATGTGTGTATTTAGTAGTTCAAGTTATTATGCTACACCTGACTATAGTTGTCCAAATGGAGGTAACTTACTTGGAAGTAGATGTTACTTTAATGGTAATACTACAAGTTATAATGCAAGTTATATAAGTGGTGCAAGTACAAAATACTGTGATTATGGGGACAAATTAGTTGGTGACAGATGTTATTATACTAAGAGTGAGTCATATTTAGCTAATAAGACAGAAGGTAAAAAAAGTTATGAATGTACTAAAGGTGGAACATTTAATAGTAATGATAAAACTTGTAGTGTATCTGTATTAAAGAGTCAATATAATGCAACTAAGACTACAAAAACATCAAATGGTTATATCTATAAATGGAGTACTAGTGAAACATTAGAAGGATGGACAAGAACTGGTGCTACTAGAGAAGTAGAAAAGAAGAAATAAGCCTTGTGCTTATTTTTTTTGATGTATAGACTTTTTATGTGAAAAATGGTAAAATAATAATGTTTATTAAGAAAGGATTTAATATGAATAAGATGAGTATTAGTAAAGAAGATACACTTGTTATGAAGCTGATTCATTATTTTGTTACTAATGAAGACTATAGACCAATAGTAGTACATGGTGTACAAAATGAAATTTGGTTAGAAAATTTAGACAATGATATTCCTTTGATAAGAATAAATTCTAATTATATACATAATGAAGAGCAATTAATGAGTGATTTAAGAAAAGTAGAAGTTATTAGAAAAACTATTAAGAAAAAAACATATTCATTTAGAAGTAAAGTACTCAATTTACTTATGAATACTAGAGATGAAGTTACTCTAACAGAAGAAGAAAATGTTTTAAGTATTAAAGTTAAAAATATAACAGAACTTAAAAAGAATAAATTTATAAATGATTATTTTCCTAATTTTAAAGAGAAAGTGGTTAGTAAAAATAATGGTATAGTTGATGTATTAGAGATGACTGAAGAACTAAATAAAAAAACAATTAAGGAAGATAACGAGTTAGCTAAGATATTTTTAAAGAAAGATCAACCAATTGTAACATATTCTATTATATTACTTAATATTATAGTATTTATGCTAAGTTTATTAGATTATAATATGATAATTAATTGTTTTGCTAATTATTATGTTAATGTTAAAAATGGTGAAATATATAGATTATTAACTGCTTGTTTTGTGCATGCTAATTTCTTACATATATTCTTTAATATGTATGCATTATATTATATAGGACCAATGGTAGAAAAATATTATGGAAAACTTAAATATTTACTTATATATTTAGGTAGTGGAATAATGGGAAGTTTATTTTCTGTAGTATTAAGTAATAATGTTAGTATAGGTGCAAGTGGCGCGATATTTGGTCTTTTTGGTAGTATGTTATATTTTGGTTATAAATATAGAGCTACTTTAGATGGATTTGTTAGAAGTGGTATTATACCTGTATTATTTATAAACTTAATATTAGGATTTATTGTTCCAAATATAGATGTATATGGTCATATAGGAGGACTTGTTGGTGGATTATTATTAAGCTATATAGTTGGTGTTTATAGAAAATGTAAGAAAAAGAATACTATAAATGGATTAATTATAATAACTATATTAATTGCATCTTTAAGTTATATGTTGATTATTAAATAAAGTACTTGAAAAGAGTACTCTTTTTTGTTATACTTTTATTAGTTTAAGAGTAGAAGGAGGATATAAAATATGACTAATAATTTTGTAAATGAAACAAGTTATATATCTTCAACCATAGTACAAAATAAAGTACTTGGGGGGGGGGTTATTATCTTCTAACTAACTTAAATAATATAACTGTAATATTATATGGATAGAATAAGTCTATCCATTTTTATGTTGGAGGAAATAATGAACAAACAAGAACTAAATAAACTAGTAGGTAAAAATATAAAGAAGTATAGGTTACTTTATAATACTAAAAATAAAGATAAAATAACACAAGTAAAACTAAGTGAAATTTTAGGTGTTCACATGAGTTTAATTGGTGCTTTAGAAAGTGAAAACAATAGTCATGGTTTATCAATTTATAACTTATATCAAATAAGTAAAATATTAAATGTAAGAGTAGATAAATTCTTCGAGGAGTAAGATATTATGAGAATAATTAATAAGTTAAAAACAAAAAGTGGAATGTTTTTAGGGATTATAGTTATGTTTAGTATAGTGGTAGGCCTTTCTTACGGAACATTTATTTTTAGTACAGGTAACTATAGAAGTACGTCTATGCTTATAAGTAATTTGTTATATGGAATAGATATAACTACTACTGGAGGAAATGAAACAATAAATGCAAAAACAGTTACTTTACCTTCTGGTAAAACAAGTACAATACTTCTTAAAATTACTAGTTTAAATGATGTAGAAAGTAAGTATGGTGTATCATATAAAATAAATAGTGGTACAGGAAGTGTAAAATATTCAAGTAATACAGGATGGTTACCAACTGGTAAGATAAACAAAAATGGTACAGGAACATATGAAAAAGTAGTAAAAATAGTAATTGAAGCAACAAGTGATTTAAGTGTAGAATTTAATGTTGATGGAGGATATACTTATAATGATTTAAATAGTACTAAAGAAGGTTATACAAGAGTAACAGAAATGTATGAAGGAATAACAGATTACACTGAAAGTTTAAAAACAATAATAGAAAATGAAACAAGTAATAATATCTATGGAGGAGATGCAATAAATAACTATTTACAATACCCAGAAGATACAGATACAACAAAAAATATTTGGAGAATAATAGGTTATTATGAAACAGTTAGTGGAATAAAAATAATTGCTAATCCAGTTAAAGAAACAAGTACAACTAATATAAGTACAGAACTAACAACATTCTATAATACATTAACTAAGAAAAGTGATTATGTATTAGAAACAAATAAATTTAGTTGTACAGGATTAAACTGTACAACAAGTACATATTCAAACGTTGGATTATTAAATACAAGTGAATACTCATACATTGGAGGAATAAATTCATACTTAAATGAAAATGATTATTATGTTATAGATGGTACAACTGTTAAAAACATTACAAGTGGAAATATTACAGAAGCAAGTACTACAAGTAACTTAAGGCCAGTAATATATTTACAAAGTGATGTAAAAGTAAAAGGTTCTGGTACAATAACAAATCCATATAAACTAAGTGAAAAAGGAGATGTAGTATTTGCAAGTGCAACACTAAATGGAACTTCTATTAGTTTTCCAAAAGAAAGTGATCCATACATTCCTAAAACTGTAACATGTACAAATGGGTCAGTAGGAGAATGGAATACAGAAAAACAAAAAATAATATTAACAACAGTAAACTTACCAACAAGTTGTGTAGTAGATTTTACTGAAGGATATACAGTAACATTAAATGTTATAAATGGATCAACTTCCCCAGTTAGTAAAGTAGTTGGAAGAGATGGTGTAACATCATTTACAGTAACACCAAATGATGGTTATAAACTAGAATTAGAAAGTGACACATGTGGTGGAACTCTTACTGATAACTTATACACAATAAATAATGTAACAAGTAATAAAACTTGCAGTATAACATTTAAGAAAAATGGAACATCACTATCAACTTTAATACAAACAAATGCAGTAAATGAAAATGGATATAGATATGAGGGAAGTGACCCAAATAATTATATACAAATGGAGAAGACTGATGGAACAAAAGAGACATGGAGAATAATAGGCTTATTCCCAGATGGAGTAAATGGAGAGAATGTAATAAGAGTAAGAAGACATTATGAAAAAAATAATTATCCTACTATGGCTTATGATGAAGAGAGGCTTGCATATATAGAAACAAGTGAAACTAATAAAAATTTGCTTGCTTATAATGATATCTTTAATAAAAATTATATTGCTGCTCCAGATCCAAATTATTGTCCAGGTTGTGGAAATCATTTTCCAAATACAAAGATGTATAACACTTTATCAAGTACATATAAACTAACTAACTATAGTCATACAGTAAACTTTAAGATGCATCTAGGAACGAGTGAATCATATACTTCACTTACATCATCAGGCTGGTTCACAGCAGAAAGAGGAAATGTACCAGGATATACAGCAGCAAATAATTATAATAATTCTGTTTCCTTTATAGGAAGTGTAGGACTAATATATCCAAGTGATTATGGATATGGAGTACTTGCAAGTGACTGTCCAAGAACAAAAAAACTATATAATTATCAAGATACAGCAGCATGTTATGATAACAATTGGTTATTCCAAGGGGGGAGTCAAGTTCAATGGTTAATAAGCCCTTCTGCTTCATATGCTGACAATGCTTTCCTTATCAGCTACTACGGGTTTGTCGGCTACAACCACTACGGTAACGACTTCGTGAAGCTTGCTTTGGCTTCTAGCCCAGTTATGTCTCTAGAATCTGGAGTAATGGTAAATGGCTCTGGTACAAAATCAGATCCATATAATATAATAAATTAATAAGTATAAGCAGTACAAAATCTTGCACTTTTGCATTTTAAAAAAGTATTTGTTATAATTATCAGATGGAGAACTTATGAAAATAATTCTAATTGAAAATGTAAACGTAACAGGCTCAGGCACACAAAGTGATCCATATGTGATGAATTAAAAAAGGCGAAGTAGTGATACTTCGCTTATATCATATAGAGGTTAGAATCTGTTTCCTCTATTATACCTGTGTTTGATTCTAACTTTCTAAGTCTTTGGTCTAATCTTCTAATTTGTCTTTCTATTTTAGTGATTCTTTCATCATACTCATCAACATATCCACCTGTATTATAATTGTTTTGTACTTGATTATTTGGAACAGATCCCATAACATTTGGTCCATATGCTTGATAATTTTGATTTATGCTGTAACCTTGAGGTGGAGTATAAATCATATTTGGTTCTTGAAAACCACCTGCCTGATAATTAGAATAAAACATGTCCCTATTTGTTTTCATAAAAGTTTCCCCCTTAACTACAAATATTATATGACAAATAAAGATAAATTGTGTATAATTGTATAAGAGGAGTTGTGTTATGAGATTAAAACATATAAAAGGTTCTGAAGAAAAAGTAAGTCTTAGTAAAGTAGTTATTAAAAATCCTGAACAATATAAAGGAAAATGGAAGAGTGTTTTTAATAATAAAAATAAGATTTATTTAGAAATTGGTATGGGAAAAGGTTCTTTTCTAATTGAACATGCTAGAAGAAATAAAAACGTTAATTATATAGGATTTGAAAAGTATCCTAGTGTTCTTTTAAATGCTCTTGAAACTATAGAAAATGAAAACCTTACTAATATTAAAATAATATGTGCTGATGCTTATAAAGTAGATGAAATATTTTATAAAGAAATTAGTAAATTATACTTAAACTTTTCTGACCCGTGGCCTAAAAAGAGACACATTAAAAGAAGATTAACAAGTGATGTATTTTTAAAAAAATACAATTCAATATTTAAGGGACTTAAAGTGATTGAACAAAAAACTGATAATGATGAATTATTTAATTTTAGTTTAGAAAGTTATAAACTAAATCATTATATAGTAGTTAAAAAGAATACTAACTATTTTGATGATATAAGAACAGAATATGAAAATAAGTTTATAAGTAAAGGTAAAAATATAAATTATGTAAAAGTTATTAAATTATAGTGTAAACTACTGTAAATTAATTTTACAAAAAAAGACACTACCAATTTTATGTAATTTTTGTTATAATAGGAGTAGAAATGAGTGTGATGTTATGAAAAAGATTTTAATTTTGTTATCAGTTTTTATAATATCAGGTTGTTCACTTCAAAATAATAGTAGTGATTTAACAAATGTTAAAGAAGATATTAATGATATAATTACTAATAATAGTAAATATACAAACACTAGTGGAATAGGCTTTAAATACTATAAACCAAGGGATTTCTCATTATTAGAAGATAAAGATTTTAATCATGTATTACTTAATAATGGAAATAAATATTACTTAAATATAGATATAAATGCATATAATAGTAAATTTAAGTCAGAATATCAAATAGATCCACTTTTATACTATAGTGATACTATTAGTAATGGAGATATATTTGGATATATTGAAGTAAGAAAAGGAAAAAATAGTTACTTTTACTTAAAAATGTTGTATAATTATAGTTGTATAGAAGTAAGTGTAAAAGAAAATGAATTAAATAGTGCAATTAATTCTTCTATGATAATATTATCTTCTATGAGATATAACAATAATGTTATAGCATCTTTTATAAGTAATAAGAATACTGCTGGTAAAGAAAATACTTATGAAATTAAGAAACCAAATAACAAGAAAGATGATAGAAATATTTTAGATGTATATGAGTATGACTCTTATACTGAGTAAGGAGAGTGTATTATGGGATTATTTGGAAAAATTAAAAATATATTCTATGATGAAGAAATTATAGAAGTACCTGAAGAAACTGTTAAGAAAGAAGAAAGACCTAAAATTGAAGAAGTTAAAAGTGTTAGAAGAGAAGAAGTTATTTCTAGACCTAAAGAAGAAGTAAAACCAGTTACTCCTATATATACTGAGCGTGAGTTATTTAAGACACAACCGGTTAATACTTTTAAATTTCCTATGGTTGATGAAGAAGATGAAATTAAACCTACTAGAGCAAGTAGAACTATGTCTTATGAAGAACCTAAAAGAAGAGAAAAAGAGACACCTAGAGAAAACAAGTATGCTGATTTATTTAAAAATAAGACTAATACTAAAGAACCTGAAAAGAAACCAGAAAGAATTTTTAAACCTAGTCCAGTTATAAGTCCAGTTTATGGCGTTCTTGATAAAAATTATACTAAAGAAGAAATAATTGAAAGACAAGAAAGCAATAAATCATTTAATAGGGTTACTGAACCAAAAGAAATGAATTATGATGCTGTTAGAAGAAAAGCATATGGTACTTTAGAAGATGAGTTAGAAAATACTTTAACAAAACTAAGTGAAAAAACTACTGAAACTGAAACTGATATAAAAAATGATACTAAGAGTATAGAAGACTTACTTAATGAAATAGAAGGTAACAAAAGCATGTCTATTGGAGAAATAGAAGAAAAGATTAAAGACAAGATGGAAGATGAAGAAGAAAGTAAAAATGTTAAAGAAGAAGACTATTTGAGTAAAATAAGTGAAGAAGCTTTTAGTAGTGAAGAAAGTGAAGAGGGTGTTAGTGATAAAACTTTAGAACATGACTTATTTAACTTAATAGATTCTATGTATGAAGAAAAGAAAGGAGAATAATTTATGGGACTAAGCGATGCATTACTAATTGTGCTATATATATCATTAATAGTATTTGTAATATCTTTAACTGTATTTGTCATAAAATTAATTGGTACTGTAAATAAGACTAACTATTTACTTGATAATTTAACTAAAAAAGCAGAAAGTTTAGATAAACTATTTGATATAATTGATTTTACTACTAATAAATTTAATCAAATTGGGAATACTATAGTAGGATACTTAATGGGAGCAGTTAATAAAATATTTGGAAAAAAGGAAAGCGAGGAAGAAGATTATGAGTAAGAAAAGTGGAATGGGTAAATTTATTTTAGGAGCAGGATTAGGTGCAGGATTAGCACTTCTATTTGCGCCTCAAGAAGGAAGCAAAACACGTCGTGAATTAAAAATTAAATTTAACGAATTAGTTGAAAAGGCTAAGTTAATTGATACAGATGATGTTAAAGCAGATATTCTTCAAAGAGTGGAAGAATTAAGAATGCAAGTAAAAGATTTAGATAAAGAAAAAGCTTTAGAAATAGCTAAGAGTCAAGCTAAAAAAATAGAAAAGAAAGCTAATGAATTATATGAAGTTGCCAAAGAAAAAGGAACACCTGTAGTAGAAAAAGCAGTTAGTGAAGTTAAAGATTATGCACTTAAAGCTGCTAAAGAAGTAGTTAGTAAACTTGAAAGTGAAGAAGAAAGTAATAAAAAAGTTAATAAAAAGAAAACTGTTAAGAAACCTAGTTCAAATAAATAACTAGGTCTCTTATTTTTTTATGTGTTATTATTGAAAAATATAATAGATAATATTAAGAATAAAAATAATTCTTTAAATAATAAAGATAAAATAGTAAGTATGTTTTGTAAAGAAGGAAAATACAAAGATAATGTAACAATAAGTAATGTGCTTGATAATTATAGTTGTCCATTATATATAAGTTATATGATTGATACTTCAGGTGAAACACTTACTTCTAATAATATAAATGATCTAATTAAATTGAGTGATGGGCTTATTTTTGAAACATATTATTATTTTAATCATAATGATATAAGTAATGTATATGTATAAACTATTTTGTTAATAAATGTAGATATAACTTATTTTTTCCAATTACATTACTTGATTATTTAGAAGATAATATTCCAGAAAAAGAAAAGGATATTGTTAAAACAAAAAAGAAAAATAGGATGGTAAATAAAAGTAAAAAGGATAAGCTTGATGAATTAGAGAGTTTATATAAGGATGGAGTTATTACCGAAAGTGAATATAAAGAAAGTAGGAGTAATATATTAAGTAGTTAGTTTTTTAACGTTAGTAAGTTTTTAATTGACAAAATCGAGGAAAAATGATATAATTTTCCTAGAAAAAGGAAATGAATATATATGAATAATTATGATAAAATTTTAGATTATGCTAGAAAAAATAATGGATATATTACTCAAAAAGAAGCAGAAATTATGGATATTAATAGTACTTTTTTATGTAATTTAGTAACCGATAAGAAATTAGAGAAAGTAGAAAGTGGAATTTACAAATTGCCTAAGTATCCTATTGATAACTTATATATTTTATCTAAAAGTAGTAAGAAAATGTGTTATTCACATGCTACTTCTTTGTATTTGCATAACATGTCTGAAAGAATTCCATTAGTTTATGATATTACTGTTCCATACAATTATAATGGTAAATTATTAAATAATAGCAATGTTTCTTTAAGATATGTTAAAGATGATATTTTTGAGTTAGGAATAATTGAAATTAAAACGATTAATGGTTTAAATGTCAAGTGTTATGATATTGAAAGAACAATTTGTGACATTATTAAAGATAAGAATAAAATGGATAAAGAAATTTATTCAAAGGCATTAAAAAATTATGCTAAAAGTAAAAATAAAAATATTTTAAAACTAATTAAATATGCTAAGAAAATGAATATTGAAAGTGAGGTGGTAGAATTAATGGAGGTATTATTATAGTGAATTCTGATAAATTAAATTATATTATAAAGAAAAAATCAAATGGAAATAACAATATTACACATCATTTACATCAAATGTTCTTTTTTGAATGTGTATTAAGAAGAATAGAAGTTAGTAAATACAAAAACAATATTATATTAAAGGGCGGAGTGTTACTTTCTTCTATAATAGGTGAAGATTTAAGAACAACTAAAGATATTGATACAACTTTAAAAAGTGTACCATTAAACAAAACTAATATACAAAATATATTTAATGAAATACTAGCTATAGATATTAATGATAATGTTTTATTTAAAATTGAAAATATTAAAGATATTAGAGATGAAGATGAATATGGTGGATTTAGAATAAATGTGAAAGGTGAATTTGATAAAATTAAAACTAATTTTTTCTTAGAAGTTACTACTGGTGATATAATAACTCCTAAAGAAATTATGTATAAATATAATTCTATATTTGATTCAGATGAAATTAAAATATTAGCATACAATATTGAAACTATAATTGCAGAAAAATTTGAAAGTATAGTTAGTAAAAATATAACTACTACAAGGGCAAAGGATTTTTATGACATTTATATGTTACTAAATAGTGATGCAAATATAAAAGATATAAATTTATTGTTAGCTATTAAAAATACATTTAATAAAAGAAATACTTTATTTGATATAAGGGAGTTTAAAGAAATAATTGAAATAATAAAAGAAAGTGATAAATTAAGAAAAGTATATAATGATTATCAATTAAAATTAGAGTATACACATAATGTTTCTTTTGAAGATACTGTTGATGCCTTAGAAAAAATAGTAAATATTTTGGAAAGAATGAATGTAAGTGTGTAATTTAATTTGAATACAAAATATTTTACAACCAGTTAAAAGTATGTTATAATTTAATTGTTAACTTATGATGAAGTTATTAGTAGTATTATTAATATTTTTTAGAGAGTTAGTGGTAGGTGTAAACTAACAATATAATAATGTGAATTACAAACTTTTGAAGTTAATAGGTAACGCGTTATAGTTAAGAGTATAAATTAAGGTGGTACCACGGATTATTTCGTCCTTTAGGTATTACCTTTTTGTTTTGAAAGGGTGAAATTTATGACATTTTTTGAAGAATTAAAATGGAGAGGTATTATTAAAGATGTATCAAGTCCAGAATTAGAAAATCTTTTAAATAATGAAAGTTTAACTTTCTATTTGGGAACAGATCCAACGGCTGATAGTTTACATATTGGACATTATGCATCATTTGTAACAGCAAAGAGACTTATGTTACATGGGCATAAACCAATAATATTAGTAGGAGGAGCAACTGGTTTAATTGGAGATCCTCGCCCTACTGCTGAAAGGGAAATTATATCTAAAGAAACAGTTGAAAAAAATATTATAGGTTTAACTAAACAAGTTAAAATGCTATTAGATGAAAAGTGCGAAGTAGTTAATAATTATGACTGGACTAAAGATATTACTTTCTTAGATTTTTTAAGAGATATAGGTAAATATATAAATGTTAATTATATGCTTAATAAAGATATTATTTCTAGAAGATTAGATACTGGTATAACTTATGCTGAATTTTCTTATACATTGCTTCAAGGATATGATTTCTTACATTTATATAAAAATAAAAATTGTGTTTTACAAGCAGCAGGAAGTGACCAATGGGGTAATATTACTACTGGTATAGAACTAATAAGAAAGATTTTAGGGAAAGAAGCTTATGGATTTACTATGCCTTTAATACTTGATAAACAAGGAAAGAAGTTTGGTAAAAGTGAAGGTAATGCATTATGGCTTGATAAAGAAAAAACTAGTCCATATAAAATATATCAATATTTAATTAATAGTGATGATACTAAAGTAGAAGAATATTTAAAAGTATTTACTTTTTTAAGTAAAGAAGAAATAGAAAGTATTATGGAAGAACAAAATAAAGCTCCGGAATTAAGGTTGGCTCAGAAAACACTTGCTTTTGAAGTAGTAAAAGACTTACATGGAATAGAAGAAGCGCAGATTGCAAGACAAACAAGTATAGATATATTTAGTGGAAAAATGAATGATGAAATGCCTACTAAAAAGGTAAGTAGTAGTGAAATAAATATATTAGATTTACTTGTAAGTACTAATTTATCTCCTTCTAAGAGTGAAGCTAGAAGATTAGTTATTCAAGGTGGTATAAAAGTTAATAATGAAAAAGTAAGTGATCCAAATGCTTTAATTAAAATAGATAATACTATTGTTAGTAAAGGTAAAAAAACAATAATAAAAGTAGTAAAAATGTAAAACTCTTAATTTAGAGTTTTCTTTTTAATTATTTTAAAGTATAATTGAATTAGGTGATAATAGTGATAGAAAAGTTAGAAAATAAATTAAAAGATATAGGTGAATTATGTAAGTTAATACTTATCTATTTAGGTATTCCTATGTTTTTTGGAATATTTGCAAATAACAAAGTAATATCTAATCAAACATTAAGTTATTTAGCAAATATTATAATATGTATAGTATACATAATAATGTATTTTAATATGTTTAAAACTGAGTTTAAAGAGTACTTTAAAAACTTCTTTACTAATATTAAAACTAGTCTTAAATATTGGGGTATTGGTGTACTTGGAATGTATTTATCTAATTTAATTATAATATTTGGTGTATTTAATGGTAAAATGGCTACAAATGAAACATTGAATAGACAGGCTATAGTAGGTAATCCTATAATTGGTTTTATTTGTATAGTATTAGTAGCACCTATAGTAGAAGAAATGATATTTAGATATGGTTTTAAAAAAGTAATAGGTAAAAACTTTATGTTTCCTATAATAAGTGGTCTTGTTTTTGGTAGTTTACATGTAGTAATACATAAAATGGCTACTCCTTTAGAATTACTTTATATAATACCTTATTCATCACTTGGACTTGCTTTTGGTTATTTATATAATAAAACAGATAATATATTTAGTACAATAGTAGCGCATATTATGCATAATTATCTAAGTTATATGGTTATAATACTTTCTGCAAGTAGTTTATAGGTGTAATTATGGAAAAAGAAAAAAAGAGTATTAAAACTAAATTAATAAATATTTTTATAGTATTAGTAATAATAGTAATAAGTATTTTTATGTATGCAAAGTATTATGAAACTACTAAAATTATAGTTAATGATGAAAGAATAATTAGTGAAAAACTACCAAGTAATTTTAGTGGTGTTAAAGTAGTTTATTTTACTGATACATTAATTGGAAGTACTTTCAATGTAGAAGATGTTAATAATCTAGTTAATAATATAAATTCTTATAAACCTGATATTATATTATTTGGAGGTAACTTGTTAAATAAAAATGTTAAACTAGATAAGAAAATATTAACTAGTTTAACTAAATTAGACTCTAGTCTAGGTAAGTATTTTGTAATGGGATACTTGGATAGTGAAGAAGTTAGTACATCTTTAGAAAGCATTGGTTTTAAAAAGTTGGATAATATAAGTGAATTAATATATAATGATAGTATTACTCCAATATGTTTATATGGAGTAAGCTCATATAATAATGGTAATTCTAAGTTAGATGAATTAACTAAATGTGAAGGACTTTATACTTTAGTATTTACTCATGAAGGAGATGTACTTAGTAAAATAGAAAAAAATAAATATAACCTTTTTGTAGCAGGTAATAGTTTAGGAGGAGAAATAAATATTCCTTTCTATGGAGAATTATATAAATTTGAAGGGAGTAAAAAGTATTATAAAACTATTAAAAACGATAGTATTTATATAAGTAATGGGATAGGTACTATTAAAAGTTTTTTAAGATTTAATAATTATCCAAGTTTTACTCTTTTTAGATTAAAAAGTACAGTCACAAAATAAAACTCCTCATAAAATACTTTAGAGGTGAATTTATGTATAATAATTATTATCAAAGAGGTTTTTCTTATAAGAAAGATAATAGATTTGTACCATTTGCAGGACCATTCTTATTAGGAGCACTTACTGGTGGAGTAGCGGTTGCTGCAGTAGGACCTAAACAATATCAATACTATTATCCACCAAGACCATACTATTATCCATATTATTATTAATTTAAAGGAAGAGTTATTTTACAGGTAGTACCTTTACCTAAAATACTATCATAACTAATTTCTCCTTTATGAGAAAGAATTATCTCTTTACTCAAACTTACTCCTAAACCAGTTCCATTTTCTTTAGTAGTAAAGAAAGGAACTAAAATATTATCTAAGGTATCTTTATCCATACCTGATCCATTATCTTTAACAAAGATATATAAATAATCTTTATCTTTAAAAATTGTAGTTGATACAAGTCCCATATTATTTGGACATGCTTCAACTGCATTTTTAATTACATTAATAAGTACTTGCTTAATTCTATTATAATCTATGTTTATTTCAATATTAGCTTCTATATTAAAATTATATTTTACATTCTTAGCATTAAAAAATGGAATTAGTACTTCTTTAATATCATCCATTAAATCATTAAAAATAACATTACTAGTATTAATTTTAATCTTAGTAAATTCCATAAAATCACTAAGTAAATTAAGACTTCTATTAACTTCACTTTTAATAATCTTAATATACTTAGTACTTTTTTCTTTATTATTAACATCAAACATACTTAAATATCCTTTAATTACTGCAAGAGGATTTTTAATTTCATGAGTAATTTTAAATAAATTAATTTTCATATTCTTATCTTTTTCAAATTCTTTCAAATTCATATGTAAATTAATAACATTTTTTGATTCACTTAAAAAATAATTTAGTATTTTAATTATTACTGTAAATATAATAAAAGAGTGAATATTATCTATTAAAAGCATTTTACTATAATTCATAATAGTATTTGCTATTTGAAACATACCTACTAATATAATAGTATTATTTATGAATATATTATCATTTTTATTAGATTTAATATATTTATTAAAACTTAAATATAAAAGAAAAAACAACATAAAAGTACTAATCATATTATAATTTAAATAATTAATAGTATAATTAATAATAATTATATTTATTACAATAGAAGTAAATTTTTCTTTATATAAATAAGTTAAAATTAAAGGTATGATAATACTTACAAATCTATAATTAAATGGAATATTCTTAGTATAAAACATTGCTAAATATAAAGAACTATAAAGAATTAATTTTAAAACTATACTTCTTTTTTTTCTTTTCATATTTTGACTATATATAACAAAGTAATCATATATTAAAAGAGGAAATGTTACCAAAATAGCACTTATTATTAATTCCATCCTTATCACCAATTTAATAATAACATAGTTGTTTGTCAAAATATGTCGAAAAATGTCGTAAAGTATCAAAAAAAGTAGAAATTAATTCTACCTTAAATCTTTAATATATTTTTTTAGTTGTTTACTATTAGGACCAATAATAATTTTTAATTCATTATCAATTTCAACAATTCCTTTAGCACCTAATTTTTCAATACCATCTTTATTAACAACAGAAGTATCTTTAACTTTAACATTAAGTCTACTCATATTGCTTTCTACATTAATTATATTATTTTTTCCACCAAGATACTCGATTAACTTATTTATTTTAATAGTAAAATCTTTTTTATTAATTCTAATAACTATAATAGATATCAGAATTAGAATAGCAAATATAATTAAATATTCAATATATAATATATCCATAAAATCTCTCCTAATAGAATTATACTATATTTAAAAGAAAAAATAAATAAAAACTTTAATAGTGTTATTTATTTGCTTAGTAAAAATTATGACAATATTTTATAAATTATTGAAATGACTTATGTTTTTTGGTATACTTATACTTAGTTAGAGTAGATAAATATGGAGGATATGTATGAAAAAGAAATTGTTTGTATTATTAATTCCTTTAGTATTAATTATTATTAGTTTAGTACCAAGAAAAGAAAATAAAGAGTTAGTATCTAATACTAATAATTTAGTTAGTTTTACAGTGGACGGAGTAGAAAGTAAAACCATGCCTACAAAAGGTAGTGGGTATATTGCAAATAAGATTACTTGTAAAAATGGTAGTATTATTACTTTTGATAATGATAACTATATAATAGAAGTAGAAAAGTTAGAAAGTGCTGATGCATGTAAAATAGATTTTTCAAAAGAAAAAGGAAGTAATACAGTAACAGTTACGATAAGTGACACAAGTAAAATAGATAGTACAAGTAAAACAACAACAGAAGGCGGGAAAGTAGTATTTTATTTAACTGGAGAACCTGAAAGTATTACAGGTGGAGAATACACATTAAGTTCTAATAAATTAATAGTTAATAACATAATATCAAATATTAATTTAAATATAACAATGAGTAAAACATTATATGATCAATTACTTATTGATAATTCTAGAATTAAAGAAAGAACAAAATTTAATATAACGTTTACCGAAACAAATACAGGAACTTTATATAAAGCAACAGAAAGTATAGCAGGTAATACTCCTAAAGATGTATACTATTTTGCAGGAGATGCAAAAAACAACTGGGTTAAGTTTGGAGGTTTCTATTGGAGAATAATAAGAACCAACTATGATGGAAGTATAAGACTATTGTATTCAGGAACAAGTCATAATACAACTGAAGGTTATATAGGGAAAAGTGCATTTAATAGTACATTTAAAGATCCAATGTATGTAGGATATATGTATGGAACAAGTGGGTCACTTGATTCAAATAGAACTAATACAAATAATAGTACAATAAAAACATATATAGATAACTGGTATAATAATAATCTATCAAGTTATTCAAAATATATAAGTACAGAAGCCGTATATTGTAATGATAGAGAGTTAGCACAGGGGTCAACTTATAAAACAGGTAACACAACTTTCGACTATGCACCTAGAGGAAGACTGGATACTAATAAGACACCAGCTTATAACTGTACAAATATCAAAGATGCATTTTCAGGAAGTAATAGTGAAGCAAAACTAACATACCCAATAGGATTAATGACAGCGGATGAAGTAGCATATGCTGGAGGAAAAGCGTTCACAAACTTACCTAGTCCATATGCATGGTATTATTTAAATAGTGCAGGAGGAAGTATAACAGGAAGTACTTATTGGTATTCCTTGTCCCCTATCTACTGGTATGGCTCCTTCTCGTGGGTTTGGGGCGTTGCTGGTTCTGATAACACTGGCTACTTGGGCCGCAACGACGTACTCGGCTCGTTAGCTGTGCGCCCTGTCATTTCTCTCAAATCTTGCACTCTATATAGTACAGGAAATGGAGCACCTGAGACACCGTACGAAATAGTCTTAGATCCGGACATTTCTTGCTAAAACCCTGTAAATACTGGGCTTGCGAATCGTAAACTTCGTCCGAACATGACCAACAGAACACAAAAATTATTAAAATTTGTATTTTTACAAGTATAAATTGAAACTGCGTTTTAGTTTATAATTTATTTGACTTTTAAAAAGTGTTCTGAAGCTAGATGAAATAGTGAATCTTAAAAATCATACAAAATGGCACTTGAAAAGAGTAGCCTTTTTTGTTGTACTTTTATTAGTTTAAGAGTAGAAGAAAGATATACATCATGACTAATAATTTTGTAAATGAAACAAGTTATATATCTTCAACAATAGTACAAAATAAAGTATTAAAGAGGGGGGGGTATTATCTTCTAACTAACTTAAAAGAAGAAAATTTTTTGCATGAAATAAAATGGATAGGTGAGGTCCACCCATTTTTTGAGGTGAAAGTTTATGCAAAAGAAACAAACTATTTTAGTTGTTGCTAGTTTACTAGTAGTAGTACTAAGTGTCACACTAGCATACTTTACAGCACAAATTATAGGAAAGGAAAAGCTGTTTCAGTAAGTAGTGCTGACTTAAAAATAATATTTACTGATAGTGATAGAAGTATAAGCAGGTCTAATATAGAACCAGGATGGACTACTTCAAAAAAGTTTACTGTAACTAATAAAAGTAATGAAACATAATGGTGTAATTGAAGAAAAGTATAATATAGATGGCAACGCATGTTCATTAGCAGTAAGACCAGTAATAAGTATAAAGGGTAATAGTGCTTACAAAAGTGGAGATGGAAGTGCAAGTAATCCTTATGAGATAGAAATGAATTAAAACTCATTTCTATTTTTTTCACAAAAGATACATAAAATAATCACATCATTAACAATAAACTATAGTAAACTTGTAAATGGCTAGTGTGATAATAGTTAAAGAAAAATTTAAAAGAATAGTTATTAGGTAAATTCACTCACAAAATATTTATATTTACATAAATTAATAGTGAATATAAAGAAGGGGTGGATTATATGAATAATAATAATGGTTATAGTAGATGTAACCAAAATAGTAATGAATGCGAAAATAATTGTTTACAAGAGATATTGCAAGTAATAAATGTTCTTCAATCAAATGCATGTCCTGAAAATTGTTTGAATTCTTGTGATAGACCTGCACTTGGAGGAGGAAGTAACTGTGTAGTATGTAATACTAGACCAATTATGCTTTATATGTGTGGAAGTAATGGAAAACCTTTATCTATGCCTACAACTAGAACTAATACTGACTGTACAGTAGAAGGCACTGCTAATTGTTCAAATGTATTTAGAGTAGAAAAAGTAGATGGATGCTGCTGCACATTTAGAGTACTTGCAGCGAATACTGATACTACAAGTCCTTATCCATATGTAGCAACTGATTCAATATTTACTATGAATATTAATTGCTTATGTTGTCTAAGATGTTTAAATGATACTTTTGTAGAATGTATATGTAGTTAAAGTAAAAAAGATCCTAATGTTGGATCTTTTTTAGTGTTTTAATGTTTACAAATTCATCATATTCTAAAAATGCATTTTGTAAAGTATTCTTATTAATATATAAACCAAAACCGCTAGGTGAAGTATTAAGTATTACATCTTTTAATTCTTTATTTGCTTTAATATATAAGTAATACTTTAATAAAGAAAATTTGTTTTTAATATCAGATAATCTTACAAAATGGTTTTCATCAAATTTATAAAGTAGTTCTCTTTCTAAATAGGTAAATGATTTTAATGTGTTAGAATAACTTGTACACATTTCTATATTAGCATAAACAAAATTCTTTGAATTCATTTGTAACCCTCCTAAAACTATTATAAAATATTTATAAGTGATAAACAAGTGAATATTTTAATAAAAGACTTGACTTTTTAATAAATATTATTTATTCTTTTATTTGACAAGTGATAATTAAAAGGAGAAAATTATGAAAAATTTAGTTATTGTGGAGAGCCCAAGTAAAAGTAAGACAATTGAGAAGTATTTAGGAAAAGATTATAAAGTTACAAGTAGTAAGGGTCATATTAGAGATTTAGCTACAAGTGGTAAATATGGCCTTGGAGTTGACTTAGAAGATAATTTTAAGCCTAATTATAAAGTTATAAGTGGTAAAGGTAAGTTAGTTACTGAACTTAAAAAAGAAGTAAAAAATAGTGATTATGTAATACTTGCTACCGACCCAGACCGTGAAGGAGAAGCAATTAGTTGGCATTTATTAGATACATTAAAACTAGGTGATAACTATGGAAGAGTAGTATTTAATGAAATAACAGAAAATGCTATTAAAGAGGCTTTTAAAAAACCTAGAAATATTGACATGGACTTAGTTCATAGTCAAGAAAGTAGAAGAATATTAGATAGAATAATAGGTTTTAGATTAAGTAAACTTATGCAAAGTAAAACTGAAGGAAAAAGTGCTGGTCGTGTACAAAGTGTAGCATTAAAACTTATTGTTGATAGGGAAAGAGAAATAGAAAACTTTAATAGAGAAGAATATTATACAATAGATGCTTATTTTAATGATTTTGAAGCTACTTTAACTAAGTATAAAAATAAAAAGATTGAAATAAAATCACCTGTTTTAAAAGATGAAATATTAAGTAAATTATCTAATGCTTTTAATATAGAGAGTGTAGAAGTTAAAGAGAAGAAAAAAAGTAGTAAACTTCCATTTACAACAAGTACACTAACACAACTTGCTAACCAAAAACTTAATTTCAGTGCCTCAAAAACCATGAAATTAGCCCAGGCTCTTTATGAAGGAAAGAAACTTGGTAATGAAACAGTTGGTATAATAAGTTATATGAGAACAGATAGTGTTAGATTAAGTGATGTGTTTACTAAAGATGCATTCAGTTTTATTAAGAATAATTATGGAAGTAAATATGTAGGACATGTTAAAAAGACTAAGGAAAAAGAAAATGTACAAGATGCACATGAAGCAATACGTCCAACTAGTATTAATAGAACACCAGAAAGTATAAAAAATTATTTGAGTGATGATGAATATAAACTATATAATTTAATATATGTTAGAACTTTGGCTAGTTTAATGGCTGATGCTAAATATAATAATACTAGTGTAGTATTAGATAATAATGATTACAAATTTAATGCTAGTGGACAAGTTAATACTTTTGATGGGTATTTAAAAATATATAAAGAATTCGAAACAACAAATGATAAAGTATTACCTGACTTTAGTAGTTATAAATCAAGTGTAATTGTAAGTAAAGAAATAAAAGCAAATAGTCACTTTACTGAACCACCTGCAAGATTTAAAGAAGATACTTTAATTAAAGAGTTAGAGAGTCTTGGAATAGGTAGACCTAGTACTTATGTTAAAATTATTGAAGTATTAAAAGAAAGAAAATATATTAGTATGGAAAATAAGAAGTTTATCCCTACAACTGTTGGAGTGCAAGTAACTGATAAATTACAAGAATATTTTAGCAGTATTATAAATGTTAAGTATACTAGTGAAATGGAAACAGACTTAGATAAAGTAGCAGAAGGAAAGTATGTATGGTATGAACTATTAAATAAATTCTATAAAGACTTTGAACCTCTAGTAGAAGAAGCATATACTAAGATGGAAAAAGAGCGTCCAGAAGAAACTGGAGAGTTGTGTCCAGTGTGTGGTAAACCCTTAGTATATAGGCATGGTAAATATGGAAAATTCATTGCTTGTAGTGGATACCCTGAATGTAAGTATATACCTAAAGTAGAAAAGAGCGCTACTGTTATATGTAAGTGTCCAAAATGTAGTGGAGATATAATTGTAAAGAAAACTAAAAGAGGAAAAGAATTTTATGGATGTAGTAATTTTCCTAAATGTAAGTATGCCAGCTGGGATAAACCTACTGGTGAAATATGTAGTAAATGTAAAGAACTTCTAGTTATGAAAAAAGATAGTGTAGTTTGCCCTAATTGTGATAAATAACTTTCTAAGAAATTAGAAGGTTTTTTATATAAAATTTTGTTGAAAAAACAACTATTTATTAGTATAATTAAATTATGATAAGGAAGGGTGATTTATGAAAAAAGTTTTATTAATACTTTTTAGTTTGTTTATAGGAACTAATAGTTTGTTAGCAACTAATATGACAAGCGAGGATACTATTAAAGAGGATTTAAAGTGTGCTTATAAAAGACTAGATGTAGCAGATACATTTATAGTTAATACTGATAAATTTAAATGCTCAAGTGGACTATGTTCAAGTAGTGACTTTAATAAGATAGGAATACTTAATACTAATGAGTATGAACGGGTAGGTGGGATTACTTCATATTTAGTAAATAGACAACCATTTGTAAGTTTAGGAAATAATGGGTATGACGTAATTACTCCAAGTGAAATAAAATATCAAGAAAGCAATGGAACATTAAGACCAACTATGTATGTTAAAGAAATAGTGAAAGTAACTGGAAGAGGAACTAAAAATGATCCTTGGAAATTTGTATATCCTAACTATAAGGTTAAAATTAATATAGTTGGAGGAAATATTAATGGACAAAGTAATTATACTGAAATACTAAAGACTTTTGATAAGGAATATGTTATTAATAAAGGGCCTAACTATTATATGAAAGATGTTAGTAAAGATGTTAAATGTAGTGGAAAAGTTAACTACAACTTTACTGATAATAAGCTTCAACTACTTAATGTAGAAAGTGATGTTACTTGTAGTGTTAAATATACAGTTAATAAATATTATTTAGCTTTAATTTTAAATAATGCTACAAGTAGTGAAAATAACGTATTAGTTAATGCTTTAGAAGATAAAAGTATTAGTATTAATCCAGAAGAAAATTATGCATTTACGGGAGCAAACTGTACAAATGGTCAAACATATCAATATAGTAATAAAACATTTACAGTTAAATCAATTAATAAAGATACTACTTGTACTTTAAGATACGAAAAAGTAAGAAATGTAGAAAGTAATACAGATGGAGAATATGTTGTACCTGCAAGTGGTTACTACCTAATGGAAGCCTCAGGTGCTAAAGGTAGTGGTAATGGTGGAAAAGGTGCTTATGTAAGTGCAGAAGTATATTTAGTGAAAGGCCAAACTATTAAATATGAAGTTGGAACTAGTACTAATGGTGCTGCTAGTATAGGAAGTGGTTCTCATGCTGGTGGAGGAGCTTCTAGATTTAAATTAAATAGTGAATACTTTATTATCTCTGCTGGAGGCGGAGGCGGAAGCAACGGTTCACCAGGAGGAGAAGGAAATGGACTTGGTGGAGTTAACTCAAGTGATTCATCTAAAAATGGTAAAAATGGTGTAAGTGGAAGTGGTGGTTCTTCAGCTGCTGATGCAACAGTTTGTACTAGAACAGGTACATGTGGAGGCGGATGTAAAAGATATGAAACAACTTATAGAAGATGTTGTGAAAGTTATTCCCCACCACATGAAGAATGCGTTAATGGTGAAGTAGAATGTGGAGACGCATTTTGTGAAAAACTTCCATCAAGTCAACAAGGTTCATGTTATAGAAAATGTGGTGAAAACAATGGAATAGGTAAAAAATGTCGAACAGTCGGAGGCGGTTGTGAAAGTTATGGTACTTGTCCTCACGAAAGCTGTGCAGAGTATTATCCTACATATTCTTGTTGTACTAGTACTTCTACTAAAAGTGGAGACTCTGGTAATGGTGGAAAAAGTGTAATAAGTAGTAAACTAAATAATAAAACTATTACCATTAAACAAAAAGTAACTGGTAGTAATAATGGAAATGGTAAAATAAAAATAAGTTTTGTAAGGGAGTAAAGAGATGAAAAAAGTTATAATATTGTTTGTAGCATTAATTTTATTAACAGGATGCAAGGAGTGTGAAAAATGTACTCCTTGTGAAAAATGTGAAACCGAAACTAAAGTTACACATGAGGAATTAAAAGATATATTAATAAGTTATGGATATTATGTTTATCAAGATGGTATTTTTGCTAAAGATAGTAGTGATATAAAAACTTATGAAATAAATATAAAAGATTTATATGAAAGAAATAAATACGATATTATTCCTTTTATTAGAAATAATTGTAAATTAGAAACTACTAAAATAGAGTTTACTATTTCTTCATTAGAACCATTAGTTTTTGAATATAATCCAATATTAGACTGTGAATAGTTGTTATTTAATAATTATTGTGGTAGAATATATGTGAATTGGAGGCTTATATGAAAAAGAAAAATGGTTGGGGATTCTTAGAGTTTTTCTTCTTTCTTGGGTTATTTATAGTATGCTTATTAGTAACAGCATATGCTTTAAGAAAAGTTGGACTTTTAAATGAAGACTGGAAATTTGTAGACTTTTATGATAAGGGTAAAGATAGTAATGAAAATGATATATATAAATATAGTGACATTGAAACTAAATTAATTGATAGTACTAAAAAATATATTAAAGACTTCTATAATAATAATCTAGGAGTAGATACTCTTAATATAAAAATAAGTTCTCTTATTAGTAATAATTATATAAGTGAAGTAAGAGATAAAGATGGAAATTGTACTGGATATGTTTCTGTATATAAAGATGATAATAATGTAGTAATATATACTCCTTACCTAAAGTGTAAAAATTATGTAAGTAATGGATATGTTGAAAGGCATGATGGGTAATGAATAATAAGATAATTGTAGTGTGGGGTATTATTATAATTATACTTGTTTCTATTATTTATTATATAGGTATTACTTATCAAAATGAAATAAAATATATTAGTTTAAAAGAAGAAGTAAAAATTGCTGTTAAAGATTATATTAGTAGTGAAAAAATAACTAAGTATCCTTTTAAAATAACTACTGAAGAGTTAGAAGAAAAGGGATATTTAAAAGAATTAAAACTTGGTAATAAGCTTTGTGCTGCTGATATAGAAGTAACTAAAAAAGTGTTCAAGAGTTATGATATAGAATTTACTTGTGTAAATGTGGAAAAGTAATTGATACTTTTTCTTTTTTTTGGTAAAATAAGATTATAAAGTAGGTGTTAATAATGAAATACGAACTATCAAAATCATTAAAAAGAGGAAAAAATGGAATAACTGATTTTACTCCAATAATTGCTTTAGTTATAGTTTTAACTATTGTTATAACATTTTTTATAATTTTCTTTAATGTAAGAAATAATAAATGTTTAGAATTAGAAAGTTCTATTATGGATGAAGCATATAAATATGCAGAACTAAATGGTTTACCTACAGTTAATGGAAAAAGTGTTACTGTTAATTTAGGAAATTTAAGTGAGATTAAATTTAAAGATAAGATAGTATGGGGTACTGTAAAAATTACCAAAGTAAATAATGATTATGTTAAAACTTTTAATATTAGTAATGCAAGTTATTGTAATACTTCTAAGAGATATAAAATGAGTAAACCTACAAGCAAATATCCTAAAGGTAAAAGCTTAGTTGATGTAACTACTAAATATAATTTTGTTGATGTAAGTTATAATTATACTCCTTGGTCAGATTTTATTGAAAGTTCAAAAATTAATACCAAAGAAGATAAAACTTATAAAGTACTATTACCACTTGATTTAAAAAAATTACCAAAAGTTAGTGAAGCAGCAAATATCTTAAGTTGGGAAGTAGAAGAAAAAGAATATTATAAATATAGAGATAAAAAATGGAAATGGTATATAAATCAAAATAGTGAATACTCAGGTTTTTCAAGTGAACAACCAAGTGGATATGCTAATAAAGATAGAAAGACTGAGATACAAGCAGAGCAAACTGAATGGTCAACTAATTATCCTGAAGAAAAAAGTTATAGAAAGATAAGTACTCAAACTGGATATAAATTCTATTATGAAGATGAAAATGGTAATAAAGTTTATTATAATGAAGGAAAATATGTTCCCAGAATAAATGATGATGAATTACGAGAAAAATATAATAAAAAAGAAAAAACTACTGTACTTATGTATAGTTATGTTGACTCTATGTGGAAATGGTATAATGGAGTAGAAAGAATATATTCAGGTTATACTAGTTTACCTAATTACCAATATAAATATAAAGATGAAGACTTAATGATTTATACTAATTGGTCTAGATTTAGTACTACTTCATATTTAACTAATGAAAATATGGCTTACAGAGAACAGATAACTGATATGCATAAAAGGTATCGTGCTTACTTTAGTTTAGAATCTAACTTAAAATTAGATAATTATGTAACATTAGAAGAGTTAGAAAGTAAAGCAGGTAGAACTATTGAAGAAATGTTAAATGATAAATATGTTAAAGTATTAACTAAATATGAATACACTTATGGAAAGTAGGTTTAATAATGGATTAAAACTTACAGAGTAGTAATAAAAATATAGATAAAAATAAAATAATTACAAATTATATGAAAGTAGAACTTAACTATGACCCATTTAATGTTAAAGAAGAGATTAATAATTCTAATATAAAAAAACAAATAGTACAAAATAAACTACTGTAAAACAGTGGTTTTTTATTGACTTAAGAGGGATTTTGTGGTATATTTATATGGACGTAAACAACTATTATTTTAATTTTATTTATGTTTATATATGAAGGAGGCGTTTTTATGAATAAAATAAAAGTTTTTAGTTTGGGTGGATTAAATGAAAATGGTAAAAATTTATATGTGGTTGAAATAAATGGTAGAATATTACTTTTTGATGCAGGACTTAAATATGCTAATGAAAAAATGTTAGGAGTAGATTATGTTATACCTGACTTTAGTTATTTAATAGAAAATAAAAAAAGAATAGTGGGGCTATTTATAAGTCATGCTCATTATGAAAACATGGGTGCAGTAACTGACTTATTAAAAGTAATACCTGACTTACATATATTTGCTACTAATTATACTTCTAAAATTATAGAAATAGAAGCATTAGAAAGTGAAGTAAAAGTTAAAAATATGCATATTATTAAACCTCATAGAAAAATAGATTTTAAAGAGTTTAGTGTATTTCCTTTTAGTGTAAGTCATAGTGTACCAGAAAGTGTTGGTTTTAGCATTAATACTCCAAATGGCGCTATTGTATATATGACTGACTTTGTAATAGATAGTACTATGAAAGATAAATATGATATGGATTTAGGTAAACTAGCATATATTGGTAAACAAGGTGTACTTCTTTTAATGAATGAAAGTGTATTTAGTGAAAAACAAGGATTTACTAGTCCTAATCATAAACTAGATAAATACTTTAAAGATGCAGTTGAAAAAAGTGAAGGAAGAATTATATTTAGTATATTATCACTACATTTATTAACTATTCAAAATATATTTGATGCTATAAAAGGTACTAATAGAAAAGTAGTTATAATGGGTAAATACTTACAAACAGTTATTGACATGGCTATTAAAGAGGGATACTTACATGTATTACCAGGTGTAATAGGTGACTTAAGAAACTTAAAAGATAGTGATTCAGTAATACTTGTTAATAATGATAGAGAAACACCTTATTATAACTTAAGTAGAATAGTTAATGGATATGATAAATATGTAACTTTAGAAAGTACTGACTCAATATGTTTTGCAGATCCATCTTATGAAGCACAAGAATTAACTAGTGTTAGAATAAAAAATGATATTGCAATGCATGGAGTTAAAATATATGATGTACCAAAATCTAAAAGTGTAAGACTTCATGCTTCTAGTCAAGATTTAATGCTTATGGTAAAAATATTTAATCCTAAATACTATATGCCTATAAAAGGAGAATATCGTTATCAAGTAGGTAATGCTAAACTTGCTTTATCTGTAGGTATGCCTAAAGAAAATATACTACTTAAAGAAAATGGAGACATAGTAACATTTATTGATGGAGAATTATCTAATGATTTTAAACATATACAAGTAGATGATGTTTTAATAGATGGTAAAAGTACTAATGATGTTGGTGAGTTAGTTTTAAAAGATAGAGAAATGCTTGGTAAAAATGGATTAATTGTTATATCTGCAACTGTTGATAAAAAGACTAAGAATATTAAGAATGGACCTGAAATTTTATCAAGGGGTGTTATTTTTGATAAAGATAATAATAGTTTAATAGATGAAATTAAGAAAAGAAGTTTAGAGATTATTAAAAATAATGTTAATGGAAAATATGCAGATTATGCTAAAATAAGAACTGATGTTAGAGAAGATGTGGGTAATTATTTATATAAGTTAACTGAAAGCAAACCAGTTATTTTAACAGTTATCCAGGAGGTATAGTATGATATATTTAGACTATAGTGCAACAACTCCAGTAAATGAAAGTGTACTAGATAGTTATATTAAAACAACTACGGAGTATATAGCTAATGCTAACTCAATACATAATTTAGGTGTTAAAAGTAAAGAATTAATGATGAAAGCTACTAAACAAATTGCTAATATGTTAGGATGTAACTTTAATGAGATAATTTATACAAGTGGCGCTAGTGAAAGTAATAGTACTGCAATTAAAGGAATAGCATTCAAATATGCTAACCGAGGTAAACACATAATAACAAGTTATTATGAACACAAAAGTGTAGTAGAAAATATGGATTATTTAAGTATTTTAGGCTATGAAATTAGTTATGTTAACTTAAATAGTGATGGAAGTATTGACTTAAAACATTTAGAAAGTTTAATAAGAGAAGATACTATATTAGTAAGTATATGTGCAGTAAATAGTGAAGTTGGATTTAAAGCACCACTAAAAACTATAAGACAAATTATTAATAAAAAGAATAGTAAAGTAGTGTTCCATAGTGATATGACTCAAGCACTTGGTAAAATTCATGTTAACTTAAATGATGTTGATTTGGCTAGTATGTCTAGTCATAAAATATATGCTCCAAAGGGAATTGGTTTACTTTATAAAAAGAATGGAATAGAAATAATTCCATTAATATATGGTTTAACCGATAATTGTCCTTATAGGGGCGGAACACCAGCACTTCCTTTAATCGTAAGTTTTAGTAAAGCAGTAAGGCTTGCTATTGAAAGTTTAGATGAGAACATAAAGAAATGTGAAGAGTTAAACATTATGTTAAAAGAAGGACTTAGTGACTTACCAGTTAACATAAACTCTAATAATATATGTGTTCCTCAAATACTTAATTTAAGTCTTAAAAAGATAAAGAGCGAAACTTTTGTAAGGGCTATAGAAAAAGATGGAATATATATAAGTACCACTACAGCTTGTTCAAGTAACGAACCATCTAGCATACTAAAACATATAACTAGTGATAAAGAAGTAAATTCTACTAGTATAAGAATAAGTATAAGCCATTTGACTACAAAAGAAGAAATAAATAAATTTATAGTAAGTTTTCATAAAACATATAAAGAGTTACTATTAAAGGAGTAAATGTATGAAAGAAGTAATAATGATTAAATATGCAGAGTTAACTACTAAAAAAGATAATAGAAATTTCTTTATAAATACTTTAGAAAAGAATGTGTTATCTTGTTTAGATGGATTAAATCCAACTATTAAGAAAGACTACTATAGAATGTTTATATATGTTAGTGATATAGAAAGTAGTATTAGCAAGCTTAGTAAAGTTTTTGGTATTCACGAAATAGTAAGGTGTGTGTTTACAGAAGACGCTAGTTTAGAAAATATTGAGAATATTAGTAAGACTTTGATTAAAGAAGGAAGTACATTTAAAGTTATTACTAATAGAAGTGATAAAACGTATCCAATTAATAGTATGGAGTTATCTAGAATGGTTGGTGCTTATTTACTTAAAAATGTTCCTAACTTAAAAGTGGATGTGCATGAGCCTAGTACTATAGTTAATATTGAAATAAGAAGAGAAGGAGTATATTTGTATTCCAGTGGAATACCTGGAATGGGTGGCTATCCTACAGGTACTCTAGGCAAAGCACTTCTTATGTTAAGTGGCGGAATTGACTCAGTTGTTGCTGGTTTCTTAACTATGAAAAGAGGAGTTAAATTAGATTTTCTTTATTTTGAAAGCTTACCTCATACAAGTTTAGAAGCAAGAGATAAAGTAATTAGTCTTGCTAAAATACTTAAGAGTTATGGGAATACTGGAAAATTATTAGTTGTACCTTTTACTAAAATTCAAGAAACTATTTATAAAGAAATGAAAGGTGACTACATGATTACTATGATGAGAAGGCAAATGTATAAAATTGCTACAAAAGTTGCAAAAATGAGAAATGCTAATGCGATAGTAAACGGGGAAAGTATTGGTCAAGTAGCAAGTCAAACATTAACTAGTATGAAAGTAGTAAATGATGTAACAAATTATCCTATAATTAGACCGCTTGCAAGTTTTGATAAGTTAGAGATAATGGATATAGCAAGAAAAATAGGTAGTTATGATATAAGCATACTTCCTTACATTGACTGCTGTACTGTGTTTGTTCCACCTCATCCAGTAATAAACCCAAGACTAGATGTTGCAAGAAGCGAAGAAGAAAAGATGGATGAAAGTTTACTAGATGAAGCTATAAAAAATATAATTAAAATTGATTTAAACGAAGAAAACCTAGATAATGATTTACTTTAGGTTTCTTTTTTTGAAAAAAAATGATAAAATTAATACGAAGGAAAGTGATTATATGAAAGATAAATTTAATTTGACTTTAGAAGAAAATGTATTTTTAGCAAAAAAACAACTTGTTTCAAGTATTTATATGGGAGCAAAAATAGAAGGTTTAAATGTTACATTTCCTGAAACTCAAACTATTTTAGATGGAGTAAATGTGCCAAATGTTAAATTAGATGAAATAAACACAATACTAAATTTAAGAGATGCTTGGAAGTATGTACTTGATAATATAAAAGAAGAAGTTACTTTAGACTTTATATTAAAAGTAAATTCGTATGTAAGTAGAAACGAGTCATTATCTTGGGGAGAATTAAGAACAGGTAATGTAGGTATTTCAGGCACTGATTACATTCCTAAAATTCCAGAAGAGAACGTAGTTAAAGAAGATATTAAAAAAATATTAGAAATTTCAGATATAACATTAAGAAGTATTAAATATATGCTTTATGGAATGAGGAGTCAATTATTTTGGGATGGTAATAAAAGAACAAGTATGATTATTGCTAATAAAATAATGATTATGAATGGAAAGGGTATAATTTTAGTTAAAGATGATGATTTATTAGAATTTAACAAACTCTTAACAGAATATTATACTACTGGAGTAGATATTAAGATAATAGAATTTTTATATAACAAGTGTGTTTATGGTTTAGAATAATAAATATACTTATAATATTAATGATAAGTAATATGTAAATCTTTTTATATATAAATTTTACAAAAGAAATTAAAGTTTTAAAAGCAAAATATTTGCTTTTTTTCTTTATATTTTTCCTTAACTATGGTATTATTTAAATGTATGAAAGTGAGTTGATATAATGATTAGTATAGAAAAATTAAAAGATTATGCTAAAAAGTTAGAATTTACTATGGAAGAAGATGAATATGTTACTTTACAAAGTGAGTTTGAAATTCTTTTTAAACAAGTAGATAAAATTGAAAAAATAGAAGGCTTAAATAACTATGAAGTGATGACTCATCCTTTTCCTTTAGATAATGCTTATTTAAGAAGTGATGAAGTAGATATGAGTTTAAGTGTAGATGATGCACTTAGTAATGCTAAAGATAAAATGAGTAACAGAGTTAAACTTCCAAAGGTGGTGGAATAATGAATATAGAAGAATGTTTAGAAAAAATGAAAAATAATGTAAGTAGTGAAGATTTATTTAAAGATGCAGTTTATAAGTCAAAAAGTGTTATGGAAGAGTTGAATCCTTACGTTACAATTATGGATAAATATGAACATATTCTAAGTGATAGTTTAATTAATGGAGTACCTTATGCACTTAAAGATAATTTTAGTACAAAAGGAATACTTACAACTGGTTCAAGTAATATATTAAAAGATTACATTCCACCATATGATAGTACTGTTTATAAAAAACTTAAAAATGCTGGTGCTGTCTTGGTTGGAAAAACTGTACTAGACGAGTTAGCAATGGGAGGAAGTGGGCTTACTGGACACACAGGAATAGTAAGAAATCCATGGGATACAACTAGAATAAGTGGAGGCTCAAGCGCAGGAAGTGCAGTTGTAGTTTCGCGTGGTATTGTTCCATTTAGTATAGGAAGTGATACAGGTGACTCAGTAAGAAAACCTGCTAGTTACTGTGGTGTAGTAGGTTTTAAACCAACATATGGACGTATTAGTAGATATGGATTATTTCCTTTTGCAAGTAGTTTAGATCATGTAGGAATATTTGCAAGAAATGTAAAAGATGTGGCAACTGTAACAGACATATTAAAAGGAAAAGATGAGATGGATATGACTACACTAGAGAGTGATAATATTAGTTATAGTGAAAACCTAACTAATGACTTAAAAGGTAAGAAATTCTTCTATATTAAAGAAATAGTAGACAAAAGTTTATATCAAAATAGTCCTGAAACTTTAGAAATATTAGATATATTCTATAAACAGGTAGAAGATATGAGGTCAAGAGGTGCTAGTGTAAGTGAGTGTAGTATAGATAAAAAACTTCTTGAATGTATATATCCAATATACTTTATAATAAGTTGTGCAGAAAGTACAAGTAACAATAGTAACTTAACTGGTTTCATCTTTGGTAATAGAATGGAAGGAAGTACTCCTGAAGAAATAATGATGAATACTAGAACTAAAGGATTTGCTGAAATGATTAAGAGAAGATTTATAATAGGTAGTTATGTTTTGGAAAGAGAAAATCAAGATAGATTATTTAAAAATGCTTCTAGAGCTAGGAATATGATAGTTACTAAAATAAATGAATTATTTAATACATATGATGCTTTGATACTTCCAACAAGTGGAAGTATTGCACCTAAAATTAATCCCGAAACAGAGCCTGATAAATTAAGTAGTGAATACTTGCTTCTTGAAAACCATTTATGTATAGGTAACTTTGGAGGATATCCTAGTATAAGTATTCCAAATGGGTTTGTAAATAATATGCCAACAGGTTTATCAATTACTTGTAAACAAAAAGAAGACTTAAAATGTTTAAGTATTGCTTATTCTATAGAAAGTACTATGAACTATAAAGACATAATAAGTGGAGGTGAACTATGAAATTAGAACCAACTATTGGACTTGAAATACATTGTGAATTAAATACAAAAAGTAAGATGTTTTCTGGAAGTAATAACTTTTATACAACTATTCCTAATACTAATATAAGTGTAATAGATTTAGCTTTTCCTGGTACATTACCTAGGCCTAATATAGAAGGAGTTAGAAAATGTTTAAAACTAGCACTTGCTTTAAACTCTGAAGTACCAGATGAAGTATTGTTTGATAGAAAAAACTATTATTATGCTGACTTACCTAAAGGATATCAAATAACACAAATGACTAAACCTTTTGGAAAAAATGGTTATATTGATATAGAAGTTAATGGAAGTAATAAAAGATGTTTTATACATCAAATACACTTAGAAGAAGACTCTGCTTCAATGACACATGAAACTACATATAGTTTAATAGATTATAATCGTGCAGGAGTACCTTTAATTGAAATAGTTACTGAACCAGTGTTTACTGGAATAGATGATACAATAGAATTTCTAGAAAATTTAAGAGATATTATAAAATATATTGGTATAAGTGAAGCCTCTAATGAAAAAGGTCAGTTAAGAGTAGATGTTAATATAAGTATGAAAGAAATTGGTAGTAATGTTTTAGGAACAAGAGCTGAAATAAAAAATATTAACTCATTTAATAGTGTTAAAGAAGTAATAGAAGCAGAAATAAAAAGACAAACAGAAGTATTAACTAGTGGTGGAATAATAAAACAAGAAACTCGTAGATGGGTAGATACTGAAAAGAAAACTGTTTCTATGAGAGATAAAGTAGATGCAATTGATTATAAATACTATGTTGAACCTAATATACCAAGAGTAAAACTAACTGATGAGTTTTTAAGTGATATTAGAAAAAGTATTCCAGAATTACCTATTAGTAGAATGAATAAATATATTCTTTTAGGAATAAATAAAAAAGATGCTAAAACTTTAGTAAGAGATAAAAGCATAAGTGATTATTTTGAAAAAATGTTAGAGTTAAATGTTGATCCTACTATGGCTAGTAACTGGATTACTGGTAAATTAATGGGTTACTTAAATGAAGAAAAGAAAAGTATACATGAAATATTTATGAGTCCAGAAATGCTTGCTAGTTTAATTAATATGGTAAGTAAAGGTAAAATAAGTAGTGAACAGGCTAAACAAGTATTTAATTATGTTTTTGAAGAAGAAAAAACACCTAGTGAAATAGTTAAAGAAAAAGGTATGGAACAAGTAAGTGATGAAGGTGCTATTAGAGATATGGTTAATGAAGTAATAGATGAAAATCCTAATCAACTTGCTACTTATAAAAGTGGTAAAACTAATATATTAGGCTTCTTTGTTGGACAAGTATTAAAGAAAAGTGGTGGAAAGGCTAATCCTAGTATAGTTAATAAAATTGTTAATGAAGAAATTAATAAAAGATAGAAAAGGAAGTGTAATATGCTAAATGTAGTTTTATATGAACCAGAAATACCAGCAAATACTGGAAATATTATGAGAACTTGTGTTGCAACTGATACAAAGTTACACCTAATTAAACCATTAGGTTTTAGTTTAGAAGATAAATATGTTAAAAGAAGTGGAGTAAATTATATAGACAAGTGTGATTATACAGTTTACGAAAACATTGATGACTTTTTTAGCAAAAACAAAGGGACTTTCTACTTTCTAACAAGATATGGTACTAAGCCACATACTAGTTTTGACTATTCAAATAAAGATGAAAACATATATTTCTTCTTTGGAAAAGAAAGTACTGGAATTCCTTTAGACATACTAAAAGACCACTTAGATAATTGCATGAGAATACCTATGACTTCTAACGTGCGTGCATTAAACGTAAGTAACTCAGTAGCAGTAATGGTTTACGAAGCATTAAGGCAACTTGACTTTAATGACTTACTTAGATATGAACCTCATAAAGACAAAAATATAATAAAAAATTATGAAAAATAAAGTAAATTTTTAAAAATATATTTTGAATAAATAAAAAAGTATGATAAAATTATATTATAGATAAGAGGTAATGATATGAAAAAGAAAACCAAATTTATAATTGTTTCAACTGTAATAACTTTATTAGTTGTAATGTTAATGCTTTATTTAAATGAATTATTAATTAATTCTAGTAAACCCCAAGGCTATTTAGTAAAAACAGTGAAATCTCCAGATAAAGTATATAGATTAAATTCATACCGTTATATGAGTAACAATAAATGGAGCACAGTAGTGTTTTTATATAATAACGAAACACTAAATGCATACAAAATTTATACATCCAGTGAAAAAGACACAAATATTTCATGGATAAACAATAAAAAAATAAAAATAAATGATACAGAATTAAAAAATTACTATTATAAAAAGTAACTAGCGATTAGTTACTTTTTCTTCTTTAACATTTTCTTCAAAGAGTTTATCCATAGATATCTCTAAAACAGTTGCAATTCTATATAGTGTTTCAATAGAACAACCTCGTTTACCTTTCTCACTTTCAAGTCTTCTAATAAACTCAAAACTTCTGTCAGTATAAAGTGCTAACTCTTCTTGAGTATATCCTTTTAATTTTCTATACTTTCTTATATTTAAAGATATAATTCTCTTGATATCTTTATTAAAATTAAACTCTTTATATGTGTATGCCATAAAAACCACCTACAATAATTTTCTCATAAAAACATATAAAATTATGTAGTCAATAAGTACCTTTTACCAAATTTTGGTAATAAAAACTTAATACTTATAACTTCTGTAGTAAGTAATATTATTTAAAAATTAAATACCAACTAAATAATATAATTAACTTTATAACATATACTTAATTGGTGAACAATATGTTTCAAAGTATACAAAATAGTAGAATAAAAATAATATTTTTAATAGTAACACTTATTTTTTTATTAGTAGTAATAAAAGTATTTTATATACAAGTAATAGAATATAAAAAATTAAACACCTTAGCAAATAGTTTATGGAGTAGAAACCTTCCAGTCGGAGCCGATAGGGGTAGAATACTGGATAGAAATGGAAAAGTAATTGCTGGAAACATCACAACTTCAAGTTTAATTTTAGTACCAAATCAAATAGTTGATAAAGAATACACTTCAAAAAAACTAAGTGAAATAATAGGTGTTAGTTATGAAGAAATGTATAAACATGTTAGTAAAAAAACATCTATTGAAAGAGTACATCCTGAAGGAAGAAATTTAAGTTATGAAATATCTAGTAAAATAAATGATTTACATATTGATGGAGTTTACTTACTTAAAGAAAGTAAAAGAAGTTATCCATATAAAGAAGTATTATCTCATGTAATTGGATATGTTGGAATAGATAACCAAGGTTTAAGTGGATTAGAACTCTTATATGACGAATACCTAACAGGTACTCCTGGAAGCATTAAATACTTTTCAGATGGTAAAGGTAAAAGACTAAGTATGGCTGAAATATATGAAAGTCCTACTAATGGAATGGATATAAACTTAACAATTGATTTAGACTTACAACTGGCTTTAGAAAGTGAACTAAATAATGCTAGTACTAAATACAATATGGAAGGTGCTATTGGAATAGTAATGAATCCTAAAACAGGTGAAATACTTGCAATGAGTAGTAGACCTAACTTTGACCCAACTAACTATCAAGCCTACAGTATAGAAACAATTAATAGAAACTTACCAATTTGGAGTAGTTATGAACCAGGAAGTACTTTCAAAATTCTTACATTGAGTGCTGCACTTAATGAAGGAAAAGTAAACTTGTTTGAAGATACATATTACGATACTGGTGGAATAAAAGTAGGTGGTAGTACTCTTCATTGCTGGAAAGCAGGAGGACATGGCTTTGAAACGTTTCTTGAAGTAGTAGAAAATAGTTGTAACCCAGGCTTTGTCGTACTTTCAAACAAACTAGGAAAAGAAACACTTTTTAACTATATAGACAAATTTGGTTTTGGTAAAAAAACAGGAATAGATCTAAATGGAGAAAGTAAAGGAATAATCTTTTCATTAGATAAAGTGGGCCCTTTAGAACTTGCTACAACTGGTTTTGGTCAAGGAGTAAGTGTAACCGCCATTCAACAAGTTACCGCAGTAAGTGCCATTGTTAACAATGGAAACATGTATACACCATTTGTAGTAAAAAGCATAAGTGATTATGAAACAGGTACAATTCTTAAAGAAACAACTCCTACTTTAAAAAGTAAAAACTTAATTACTAAAGAAACAAGTGATATGGTAAAATATGCTTTAGAGAGTGTAGTAGCAAATGGAAGTGGACACAATGCTTACATAGAAGGTTATAGAATAGGTGGAAAAACAGGAACAGCCCAAAAAGTAGGAAGTGATGGTAAATACATGGTAGGTAATTACATCCTTTCATTTATTGGTTTCATGCCTGCAAACGACCCAGAATATGTTGTTTATATAGCAATTGACGGAGCAAAAGGTGCAACTCAATATGGTGGTTCTACATCGGCTCCCATAGCAAAAAGCATATTTAATTCAATAATTAGTTTATATGACTTAAAAAGCACAACAAATGGTATGCCAAGAGAATACTTTTGGTATGAAACAAAGTACGTCACAGTTCCAGACGTAAGAGGTCTTTCTCTAAAAGAAGCAAAAACTCTACTTACAGGCTTTAATTTAGAATACACAGGAAGTGGAAAAACTGTAGTAATAACAAACCCAGAACCAGGTAAAAGAGTAAAAGAAGGATCCCTTGTAAAGTTAATGTTAAATTAATTAATGAAACACCAAAATATTTGAAATTTTACTTACATAAATGTATAATTAAAAGTGAGAGGAGTGATTTTGTGCTTATATTAGCTAAATCCATTTTGGGATTAATGATGGGATTCTTTTTATCAGTATTTGCTGGTTTAATCTTATTACCTATACTAAAAAAACTGAACTTTAGACAAAGTGTATGTACTATGATAACTGAAAGACACTTACAAAAAGAAGGTACACCTACAATAGGAGGATTAATATTTATAATACCAACTATTATAGCAATGTTACTTTTATATATAAGAGGTTCACTAGAAATAACTAGTTCTCTAATAATTATATTATTTGTATTTATTTCATATAGTTTACTAGGATTAGCAGATGACTTAAAAAAGATAAAAAGACACCACAATGATGGATTAACTGTAGTACAAAAATTAATTGTTCAAATAATTATTGCAATAGTTTTCTTCTATATTTACATGAAAGATGGAGGAAGTACACATTTAATAGTTACTTCACTAAATTTAGATGTTGACTTAAAATGGGCATATGGATTCTTTATATTATTTTTATTAGTAGGTTCATCTAATGCAGTTAATATCACAGATGGGGAAGATGGTTTAGCTGGGGGATTATCCGCAATAGCATTTTTATCTTTTGGTATTATTTCATGGGGTAGTAATTGGATACAAGGTTATCAAGAAATTGCTATATTCTGCTTTATATTAGTAGGTAGTTTATTAGGTTTCCTAGTTTATAACACACATCCAGCTAAAGTTTTTATGGGAGATACTGGTTCACTAGGACTTGGAGCAACTCTTGCTGCAGTAGCTATTCTTACAAAGCACGAATTGTCACTTGCAGTAATAGGTGGAGTATTTATTGCAGAAACATTATCTAGTTTTATACAAATAATAGCAATTAGAAAATTTGGTAAAAAAGTATTCTTAATGGCACCTCTTCATCATCACTTTGAACAATTAGGATGGGAAGAAACAGATATAGTTAAACTGTTCTGGATAGTTGGATTTATGTTAGGAATGGGAGCTATATATTACGGTGTTTGGTTATAAAAAAATAGAACATTTGAATAAAATGTTCTATTTTCTTTTTACTTAATTATTAAATTGTTATCTTTATAGTCAACAGTAACTATACTATTAGATTTAATTTCGTTATTAATTAACTTATTAGCAAGAAGTGTTTCTAGTTTATTACTAACAAGTCTTTTTAAAGGACGTGCACCAAATGCTTCATCATACCCATTATCTATAAAGTATTTTCTAGCCCCTTCTGTTAACACGATTTTTACATTGATATCAACTAATCTACGCTCGATTTGTTTAACTATATTATCAAGTATTTCACTTAAATTATCTTTACTTAACTTATTAAATACAATTATTTCATCAAGTCTATTCAAAAATTCTGGTCTAAAGTATTTAGTAAGCTCACTAGTTACTTTATTACTTTCTCCATTTAAAATATATTCACTTCCCACGTTAGATGTCATAATTATGATAGTGTTTTTGAAGTTGACACATCTACCATTTGAGTCAGTTAATCTTCCTTCATCTAATATTTGTAAAAGTAAATTTAACACATCAGGGTGTGCTTTTTCTATTTCATCAAACAAAACAATAGAATAGGGGTTTCTTCTTACTTTTTCAGTAAGTTGTCCACCTTCTTCATACCCAATATATCCTGGTGCTGCACCAATAAGTCTTGATACTGAATACTTTTCCATATACTCACTCATATCAATTCTAATCATGTGTGCTTCGTCGTCAAATAACTCATATGCTAGACTTCTTGCAACTTCTGTTTTACCTACACCAGTAGGACCTAAAAACATAAATGTACCAATAGGTCTATTAGGATCCTTTATACCACTTCTTGAACGAAGTATAGCATTGCTTACTAACTTTAATGCATCATCTTGTCCCTTAACACGTTTCTTTAAGTTATCATATAAGTGTAAGACTTTTTCTTTTTCACTAGAAATTAACTTTGATAAAGGAATATTAGTCCATTTACTAATTACATTAGCAATGTCTTCACTAGTAACCACGTCAGATAAAATCCCTTCTTTACCTTTCTTACTTAACTCATTAAGTTTTTCATTTAATTTAGGTAATACTTCATTTTTAATTCTAGCAGCAGTTTCTAGGTCATAATTATTTTTAGCATTCTCAAATTCAAAAGTATATTTAGAAATATCAGATTTAACTCTTTTTATTTCTTCATTAACACTTTTTTCTTCTTTCCACTTACTACTTAGTTCTTGTTCTTTACTTTTTAAGTCATATAGTTCTTTATCAAGAGCTTCAAGTCTTTTAACAGAAACTTCATCTTTTTCTTTCTTTAAAGCCTCTTTTTCAACTTGAAGGGTTAATATTTTTCTTGTAACTTCATCAAGTGAAGTAGGTACACTATCCATTTGCACTCTTATTGTTGCACATGCTTCATCTACTAAATCTATTGCTTTATCAGGTAAAAATCTATCAGTTATATATCTATTAGATAGAGTTGCTGCACTTACAAGAGCTTTATCTTGAATAGTAACACCATGGAATATTTCAAATCTTTCTTTTAAACCACGCAAGATAGTAATAGTATCTTCAACAGTTGGTTCACTTACTATAACTTTTTGAAACCTTCTTTCAAGAGCTCCATCTTTTTCAATGTACATTCTATACTCATTTAATGTAGTAGCACCAATTACATGAATTTCACCACGAGCTAACATTGGTTTTAAAATGTTACCTGTGTCCATTGCTCCTTCCACTGCACCTGTACCTACTATGGTGTGAATTTCATCAATAAACATTATGATGTTTCCTTCACTCTTTTTGACTTCATCAAGTACTTTCTTAAGTCTTTCTTCAAACTCACCACGGTATTTAGCACCTGCAATCAAGCTTGCCATATTTAACTCCCAAACAGTTTTGTTTTTCAAACTTTCTGGAACGTCACCTTTGACAATCCTCTGTGCAAGTCCCTCAACTATAGCAGTTTTACCAACACCTGGTTCACCAATTAGAACAGGATTGTTTTTTGTTTTTCTAGATAAAATTCTAGTGATGCTACGTATCTCTTCATCACGCCCAATAATTGGGTCTATCTTACGAGACTTCACATCTTCATTTATATTACGTCCATATTTTTCTAGAACGTTTTCTTCTTCATTATTATTCATATCAAACATATTTCATTCCTCCTTTTTACATCATATATTATACCACAAAAATTAGCACTCGTCAATATAGAGTGCTAACTATAATAATTTTAAAAGACTAGAGAGTGTGAATAAAATCACTTAAAATTTAATGAATTGCACCTTTTTGCACCCACTTTTTGTTCCAACTTGCACCTTTTTGCACCCACTTTTTACTCCAACTCGCACCTTTTTGCACCCACTTTTTACTCCAACTCGCACCTTTTTGCACCCACTTTCACAAAATGTACCAATATAAACTACAAATTCACTTATTTTTATTACTTATACCCAATATAATTCCTATCATCATAAAACTAGTAAGCAAACTACTCCCTCCATAACTAATAAATGGAAGAGTAACCCCAGTAACAGGAACGAGTCCAACAACAACTGCTAAGTTTAAAAGAGTTTGAAAAATAAGCATAAAAGATAAACCAAAAACTAAATACTTATCAAATAAATTTTCAGTCTCTAAAGCTGTTTTAATACATCTATAAAATATAACAATAAATAGCACACTAACAATTAATACACCAAGAAAACCAAACTCCTCACTAATAATAGAAAAAATAAAATCAGTTTGAGGTTCAGGTAAATAAAAGTGTTTCTGCCTAGAATTTAAGAATCCTTGTCCAAGTAACCCACCTGGTCCAATTGCATACAAGCTCTGTATAATTTGAAACCCACTTCCTAAAGGGTCGCTCCAGGGATTAACAAACGAAATAATTCTCTTTAACCTATAAGGAGCAACTATTATCAAACCAATAATACCTACAATACCAAGTATTCCTAATCTAACAAAAATACTTAAATTAGTACCCGTAATAAAAATAAGTACTATTAACGAAAACACAATAATCATGCCAGTTCCAAAGTCAGGTTCAAGTAAAATCAAAAGAAAAAATAATAAAATAAGCCCTAATATAGGGAAAACAAATTTAGAAGTAACTCTTTTAAGAGCATCATTTCTTTCTAAATACTTAGACACAAAAATAACTAAACTAAGTTTACTAATCTCACTAGGTTGAAAACCAAAAGAAGCAATACCAAACCAACTTCTACTACCATTTCTAACAACCCCAATTCCAGGAATTAACACTAATACTAATAAAATAAATGTAAATAATAACAAATAATTAGAGTATTTTTTATAAAAACAAGAATCTATTTTACTAAGAATAGTCATTAAAATAATTCCCAATATAAGAAATATACCCTGATTAATAACATACTTAAAAGCATTATTAAATTTGTAATTAGCCCATACATAACTACTAGAATATATCATAACTAAACCAAACACTGATAAAATAATTGTAGCATAATAAAGAATCTTATCTCTCATAAATACCCACCTATAAAATTTTATGAAAGAATTTATGTTATATACTAGATTTTAGGTTTTACAAAATTAATAAAATATAGTATAATTATAAAAGTGATTAGTATGAAAAAAGAAGTAAAAAAAATAAAAGAATTTATTATTAAAAATAAAAATATATTATTTATAGCAATTCCATTTTTATTAATGGATTTATTTACAAGAGGTTTAGGACATAAAATTAATTTTTTTGGGATATATAGGTTAGTGCCCAATTTATTTACTTTAATATGGATAGCACTATTTTTAGGTGTATCATTATCTTTTAAAAAGAAAATAGGTAAAACAATATACATAATATTTTTTATACTTAGTTTTGCCTTGTTTATAGTTAATAATGTATATTATAGTATGACAGATACATTTTTTGATTTTTCACTTATCTTACTTGCAAGTGAAGGATCTAGTTACTTTATGGATGCAATAATTAACTGTAATATATGGGTATATGTATTAAGCGTAATTGTATTAGGTACATTTATCTACGTACTTAAGTTTTTCCCAAAACAAAATAAAAATAATTATAAAAGATTAATCATAGTAATACTTGTATTTACTATAATGCATATATTAACTCCATTACTTTTAGGTAAAAAAGATGTAGAATTAACTTGGTCAACATGGCGTAATCCTAGAAATATATATATTAATTTTAATGATAATAATAAAAGCATGAGAATAAGTGGCTTTTACGAATACAATATTAGAAACTTCTATATAACTTTCTTAAAACCTAAAAAAACAAATAGTGAAGAAGAATTAAAATTTTTAAATGATATGTATAATATGGAAGAAGAAAAAGATAACGATAAATATACAGGTTTATTTAAAGGAAAGAATTTAATACTTTTACAATTAGAAGGGGTAGACACTTGGATGCTCACTAAAGAAACCACTCCAACACTTTATAATATGATGATGAATGGTATTAATTTTACTAATCATTATTCATACTATAATGGGGGAGGAAGTACATTTAATAGTGAATTTGCAGTAAATACAGGTTTCATAACACCACTAAGTTTTACTCAAAATGCATATTCTTTTAGTAAAAGCACTTTTCCATATACTTTAGCTAGATTATTTAAAAATGAGGGATATGCAGTAAACGCTTTTCACATGAATACAAGTGAATTCTATAGTAGGGGAGCAAATTACAAAAACTGGGGTTATGATAACTACTATGGTTTAATAGACTTATATGACTATAAAAATAAAGAGTATGAATTAGATAGAGAACTAATACTTAATGAAGACTTCAGTAATAAAATGTTTGAAAATGATAAATTTGTAGATTACATTATAACTTATAGTAGTCATTTACCTTTTAGTACTGAAAAAGGTGTATGTAAAACCTTAATTACTATGGATGCCTTGGAAGAACTTGGCGAAGAAAAACTTCCAAAAGATTATACTCTTCCAGTATTGACTGAAGAAGAATGTGCAAAAAGACAAGCAAAAGAAACTGATTACATGGTAGAATTATTACTTAATAAATTAGAAGAAAAATCCCTGCTTGAAAATACAGTAATAGTAGTTTATACAGATCATTATTTATACACATTAAGTGATCAAACTATATTAGATAAATATAAAGATACAAAAAATAACTTAATAAATCATACACCATTCTTTATATATGATGGAAAAACAAAAAAGACAGTAAAAGATGTAACAAGTCAGTTAAATATACTACCTACAGTACTTAACTTATATGGAATAGATTATAATCCAGTAAACTATTTGGGAAAAAATGCACTAGCAAAAAATTATAATGGATATGTATTCTTTAGTGATTATAGTTGGTATGATGGTAACGTTTATGTTGAAGGTGGAGTTGTTACTAATAATAAGTGGATAAGTAGTGATGCTTTAGAGAATATGAATTATTATATAGGAGAAATTATTAAAAAGAACGATATAACTTTAAAAACAGATTACTTTAAAAAGATTACTACTTTAAAAGAAAATACACAAAATAATGAAGAAGAAACTGAAAAAAATAAAAAGGGTACTTGAAAAGAGTATTCTTTTTTGGTATACTTTTATTAGTTTAAGAGTAGAAGGAGGATAATTTTATGACTAATAATTGTGTAAATAAATTAAGTTATATATCTTCAACCATAGTACAAAATAAAGTACTAAACGGGGGGGGGGTATTATCTTCTAACTAACTTAAAAGTAAATAGTTTTTTGCATGAAATAAATGGATAGAATGATTCTATCCATTTTTGCGTTGGAGTAAATAATAAAAAAACTTGAAGGAGATGTTTAAATTGATAAGAAGATTAAAAACTAAGTATGGGGTATTTTTAAGTATATTAGTACTTTTTAGTGTAGTAGTAACACTTTCTTATAGTGCTTTTATATTTAGTACTGTTAAATATAGGAGTACTGAACTATTAATTAGTAAATTAAATTATGGGATAACTATAACAGAAGATAAAACTAATCT
>OJMG01000014.1_pt1 | contig 170875 bp, 142 predicted proteins | sample 1597141 | NCBI WGS metagenome assembly OJMG01 (sample SAMEA2452119, study PRJEB22498) | human gut metagenome | biome: human feces; feature: human gut; material: feces | place: Australia | collected 2012 | reverse complement strand
AACCCAGGACCCCAACATTAAAAGTGTTGTGCTCTACCTGCTGAGCTAGCGAATCGAATTGTTAAAGTGATGCAAAGGTATGCTTAATTTTTTTATTGTGCAACAATTTTGCTGAAATTTTGTCAATTCTTTGGCCTTTTCTTATAAACATAAGGTTGGGCTATGCTTTTTTTATTACCTTTGCATAAAGCAGAGTATGTGTTTTTCGATGCTTATGGAAATGCTTGAATGTGATGATGAAAACATGCTTCCATGAGTTTTAAAAACTGCTTTTGCTGTGTACTAACATATTTGCGGCATTGGTATGCCATAAAAATACAATGATATGTCAACGATTTTAAATATTGAAACATCAACTGATGTCTGTTCTGTATGTTTGTCGCAGGACGGAGAAATGAAATTTCATAATGCGGACTATAAAGGCCGTAACCATGCGACGGTATTGAGTGGATTTGTTAAGGATGCGTTGGATTATGCTGCGCAATGTGAGATGAAACTTGATGCTGTGGCTGTTAGTATCGGTCCCGGGTCGTATACTGGGTTAAGAATTGGTCTTTCCGAAGCTAAAGGTTTGTGTTTTGGCTTGGGAATTCCTTTGATTGGTGTCAATACGCTGAAGATTCTAAGCGTAGCTGTGATGTTTTCTCACCACATTGGTCCCAACGATTTGTTCGTTCCGATGATTGATGCCCGCCGTATGGAAGTTTTTTCAGCCGTCTATGATTTGGCATTGAATGAAGTTCTTCCCAATCAGGCTATGATTATTGATGAGAATTCGTTTTCTGAATTGCTTTCCAGCCATAAAATGTTTTTTATGGGTAATGGCGCTGACAAGGTAAAGGATGTCATTGTCAATGACAATGCTGAATTTGTCTATGGAGTACAGTTGAATGCCGTTGATATGATTGCGTTGTCGGAAAAAGCTTATCGTGAGGGTGATTTCCTTGATTTGGCTTACTCTACGCCAAATTATATTAAGAAATTCCAGACAACTGTTCCTAAAAAGAATGCATTGAAGTAGGTTGTTTTTGGGAATGTAACAGTTTTAAAAATTCTATTATGTTGGAATATAATACACAAAAGGAAAAGCTGGTTTTGCCGGAATATGGCCGAAATGTCCAGCAGATGGTTGACCATTGCATGTCGATTGAAGACCGTGAGGAGCGGACTCGTTGTGCATATGCGATTATAGACATAATGAGCAACTTGTTTTCAAATCTTCGCGATGTAGATGATTTTAATAAAATGCTCTGGAATCAGTTGGCTATTATTTCGGATTTCAAGCTTGACATTGATTATCCTTGCGAAGTGTTGAAGCCTGAAAACTTGCATTCGCGTCCGGAACCTGTGGAGTATGAGTTGCGTCCAATCAAATTCCGTCATTATGGAAAAATCCTGGAAGAATTGATTGATATCGCTGCCGATATGCCGGAAGGGGAAGAACGCACCCAATTGGTTATGTTGCTGGCGCATCATATGAAAAAAATGATGTTGGCTGTCAATAAAGATGGCGTTGATGATGACAAGATTTTTAAAGATCTTGCCTATTATTCAAAAGGTAAAATCCTGTTGGATTCGTCTACATGCCAGTTGCGTGATTTTAAGGAGTTGACTCAACAGCCGGCTGCCAATGCCAAGAAATCAAAAAAACGGAAATAATAGAGCTGATGATTACAAACGACGAAATATCAAAAGTCGGGGTATATAACAAGCCTCATGGAGTAGCGGGTGAAATATCTGCTACCTTTGTCTGTGACATTGATGATTTGGAACATTTTTCAACACTTATTTCGTGTATTGACGGTATTAATGTTCCGTTTTTCATCGAAAAATACAGGCAGAAGAATGATCATACAATCCTTGTGAAATTGGAAGGGATTGATTCGGAGGCTGATGTCAAGATGTTTGTCAATAAGCCGATTTATGTATTGAAGCATGAAATGGTAGAAGCCGATGATGAAGTTTATTGTGACTTCTTTATTGGATTTGACATCGTTGCTGCCGATGGTTCGTTGATTGGTCATATTGAGGATGTTGATGATTCTACCGAGAACGCTCTTTTTGTTGTCCAAAAAGGTGAGGATGAATTTTTGATTCCGATTGCAGAGGAGTTTATTCTGGAAGTGGATGAAGAAAACAGTCGCCTGGTGATGGATTTGCCGGAGGGAATTATTGCAAGTCAATTTTGATTTTCAGGAATGGGGAGATTTCAGTCGGAGTGATTAAATTGCAAAGCAGAATTTAAGAAAGAAATACTAATTAATAAAATCCAAAAGATATGGGTGAAATGAAAACATACGAAGAAAATGATGCCGTAAAATATATTCTTTCGAATTTGCCATCAGATGTTGCTGAAAAATATTCGGATGACGATATTTTGCTGGTTATTGATATCATTTTTGAATTTTACGAAAACAAAGGCTATTTCGACTTGAATGACATAGATGAGTCGGATGATGAGTTTGATGAATCAGAATTGTTTGAATTCGTGAAAAAGTCTTTGAAAAAGGACAAGGACAATCCGATAGACTTGGATGATGTTGAAAATATCGTGCATTTAGAATTGGAATACGAGGATTCGATTGACGATTTTGATTTCTAAAAAGCGGAAGTATGAGACGAGGTAGCTTAGTTCTTGTTCTTTGCTTGGCCTTGGGAGTGATTCCGGTGGAAAGTATTTCTCAAAATATTTTCCAGAAGGGGCTCAACACTATCCGAGGTTTGTTTAAATCGGAACAGGTCGAACAACAGGTGGAGACTGATACGGTGGCTGTTGTTGCCGAGCCGGTTGTTAAAAGTTTGAAAAGTCAGAAAGACACCGTGCCTGCAACAAGCAATAATACAGCGTACACGTTGGAGCAGTTGTATGAAATGTCGCTTGATGAGAATTTGTCGATACCGGAGTTGGGTTCGCAAAAGGACGCCATTAAAGAGTATCAGCTGACTGTGGCAAAAAAGATGATTGTGGCCGGATATACGGTTGAAACAATGCGTTCGGGAGAAGTGGTTATTATTACAATCCCATCTGACGAATTGTTTTTGCCGAATGAGGTAGAACTGAGTCCAAGGGCTGCAAAAGCATTGAAACCCTGTTTGCAGTTTTTGAAAACGACAGATTTTTATCGGGTATTGTTGGTGATGCATAGCGACAATACGGGTACGGCAAAATACACAGATCGTCTGACCGAAAGTCGTGTGCTTGCGGTGTTGGACTGGTTTCAGATGAATGCCGGAACCAGCGATTATGTGATACCATACGCGATGGGGGCATCCGAACCGCTGTTGCCGAATAATTCGATTGACAATCGTGCGGCAAACCGCAGGCTTGAAATATATCTTGTACCGGGGTTGGAAATGATAAAATTGTCTAAAAAAGGTATGCTGAACCGATAGCGAGATTTGTTGGAAATTAGTGATATACGAATTGCCGATGCTGTACTTCTGTGCATTATTGGCAATTCATGTTGTTTAATAGAGGATAGCGATTTGGAGTTGTGGTAAAATTGAGAGGAAATCTTTTGCACTCAGCATAACTTCCACTATCTTTGCAAAAAAAATAAAATAATGGCAAAGGAGCTAAAAGATTTGACAAAACGTAGCGAAAATTATTCGCAGTGGTATAATGACTTGGTTGTTAAGGCTGATTTGGCAGAACAATCAGCAGTCCGCGGTTGTATGGTTATCAAGCCTTATGGATATGCAATCTGGGAAAAGATGCAGCAACAGCTGGATAAAATGTTTAAAGAAACAGGCCACGTCAATGCATATTTCCCACTTCTGATTCCAAAATCATTCTTGAGTAGAGAAGCAGAGCATGTGGAAGGTTTTGCAAAAGAATGTGCGGTTGTAACACACTATCGTTTGAAAAATGCAGAAGACGGCAGTGGTGTTGTTGTAGACCCGGAAGCACGTTTGGAAGAAGAACTTATTATTCGTCCTACTTCGGAAACAATTATTTGGAACACATATAAAAACTGGATTCAGTCATATCGTGACCTTCCTATCCTTTGTAACCAATGGGCTAATGTATTCCGTTGGGAAATGAGAACACGTATGTTCTTGAGAACTGCCGAGTTCTTGTGGCAAGAAGGTCATACGGCTCATGCTACTAAAGAAGAGGCTTTGGCAGAAGCAACGAAGATGTTGAACGTTTATGCTGATTTCGCAGAACGTTATATGGCTGTTCCGGTTGTAAAAGGTGTCAAGACCGCTAACGAACGTTTTGCTGGTGCTTTGGACACGTTCACTATCGAGGCTATGATGCAGGACGGAAAAGCATTGCAGGCTGGTACATCACACTTCCTTGGCCAGAACTTTGCAAAAGCTTTTGATGTTAAGTTCATTAATAAAGAAAACAAACTTGAATATGTTTGGGCTACATCCTGGGGCGTTTCTACTCGTTTGATGGGTGCGTTGATTATGACTCACTCTGATGACAATGGTTTGGTTTTGCCTCCGCATTTGGCTCCAATTCAGGTTGTGATTATTCCGATTTATAAGAATGCAGAACAATTGGCTGCTGTTTCAGCACGTGTAGAACCTATTGTGGCAGAACTTCGTGCCAAGGGCATTAGCGTGAAATACGATGATGCTGACAACAAGCGTCCGGGCTTTAAGTTTGCTGACTATGAATTGAAAGGAGTTCCTGTTCGTTTGGCTATCGGTGCCCGTGACTTGGAAAACAATACTGTAGAAGTGATGCGTCGCGATACATTGGAAAAATCATCGGCATCGTTGGATGGTATTGTTGAATACGTTGCCAACCTGTTGGAGGATATTCAAAACAATATCTATACTAAAGCATTGAACTACCGTAACTCTCGAATGATTGAAGTTGATACTTATGACGAGTTTAAGGAAAAGATCGAAGAAGGTGGCTTTATCCTTGCTCACTGGGATGGTACAACAGAGACCGAAGAGAGAATTAAGGAAGAAACAAAAGCTACTATCCGTTGTATTCCTTTGGATGGTGATAAGACTCCGGGTAAGTGTATGGTAACTGGCAAACCGTCAGCTCAGCGTGTGATCTTTGCCCGTAACTATTAATATTATCGGTTTCGAAATATAAAAATCCCAAGATGGTCAATAGCCGTCTTGGGATTTTTTGTATTTAAATATGTTGTGATATAAATTAAGGAGACTGCCCGAGCTGGTGCAGTCTCCTTATATTTTGTACAAGGTATGATGTGGATTATTTTATGACATCATATTTGCGGAAAATTTTGCCAATTTTGTCCAAAGCGATATCCACTTGCTCGATAGTGTGTGTTGCCATTAAGCTGAAACGGATAAGGGTATCTTGTGACGGTACGGCAGGCGATACGACCGGATTGACAAAAATACCTTCTTCAAGAAGGTCGCGGGTAATCGCGAATGTCTTATCATTGTCACGGATGTAAAGCGGAATGATTGGGGTAGAGGTATTGCCGATTTCGCATCCGATATTGCGGAAGCCTTCCAATGCATAGTTTGTAACTTTCCACAAGTTTTCAATACGTTCCGGTTCGCTCTCCATAATGTCAAGAGCGGCATTTGCTGCGGCGGTAGATGCCGGAGTAATACTTGCGCTGAAAATGTATGAGCGGGAATTGTGGCGGAGGTAGTTAGCAGTGATGGAATCGGTTGCAATAAAGCCTCCCAGTGATGCGAATGACTTGCTGAATGTTCCCATAATCAAGTCAACATCCTTAGTAACACCAAAATGGTCGCAAGTACCGCGGCCGTTTCTTCCGAATACGCCAACACCGTGAGCTTCGTCAACATATACTGCTGCATTGTATTGCTTTGCAAGACGAACGATTTCTGGCAGGTTGGCTACGTCGCCTTCCATTGAGAATACACCGTCGGTAATGATGAGTTTCACTTTGTCTGGGTCGCACATCTTTAATTTTTCTTCCAGACTCTCCATGTTGTTGTGTTTGTATTTGATTTTTTGAGAGAATGAAAGGCGGCATCCTTCGATGATTGAAGCGTGGTTCAGCTCATCCCAGAGAATGTAGTCTTCACGACCAGTAAGACAAGAAGCAACACCTAAATTTACTTGGAAACCGGTAGAATAGATAATGGCTTCTTCTTTGCCTACAAATTTTGCAAGTCGGTTTTCAAGTGCAACGTGAATATCGAGTGTTCCATTTAAAAAACGAGAACCCGCACAGCCTGTTCCGTATTTCTTTGTCGCTTCAACAGCGGCTTCAATAACTTTCGGGTGGTTTGTGAGTCCTAAATAACTGTTGGAACCGAACATTAATACTTTGCGACCGTTGATATAGACTTCAGTATCCTGTTCGCTTTCAATTTTTCTGAAATATGGATATACGCCTGCAGCCTTAGCTTTTTGCGGTGCATCGTATTTAGCCAATTTTGCTTGTAGTAGCTTCATACGCTTATGGATGTTAAAGTTAAATTCACGAAAAATATTTCTGTAATAGCATGCAAAAGTAGTCATTTAATTGATTAATGGATAAAAAAGAATGTGAAAAATTGCACAAAGGGCTTCTTTTGTGCAATATGGCGGTCTAAATTTGAATCTTTCTTTATAGAAATTTGAGTTAAACATAAAAAAGTAATAACTTTGCAGATAAAATTGTAGAAAAAAATAGATGAAACTAACAGCTTTACAGTTGGCTGACATTGTTAAAGGAGATGTGGTTGGTGACCCGTCGGTAATTGTCAGTACATACTCGAAGATTGAGGAAGCAGAGCAAGGATCGTTGACTTTTCTTGCGAATCCTAAATATACACATTATATCTATGAGACACGGGCTTCTGTTGTATTAGTTCGGCGTGATTTTGAACCGGAGCGAGAAATACATGCTACGCTCATTAAAGTTGATGATCCCTATGCAACATTGGCTTTTTTGTTAGATTTGGCAAGTAAGACAACTCCTGAAAAGAAAGGTATGGAACAGCCGGTTTACATAGCGGAAGGTGTGGAAATACCTGAAGATGCCTATGTTGGTGCATTTGCTTATATTGGCAAAAATGTCCGGTTGGGAAAAGGTGTTAAGATTTATCCTCAATGTTATGTGGGGGATAATGTTACAATTGGAGAAAACACTTGCTTGTATGCCGGTGTAAAGATATATCAGGGTTGTGTAGTTGGCAATCGTTGTATCCTGCATTCAGGAGTAGTGGTTGGCAGCGATGGTTTTGGGTTTGCTCCTCATAACGGAAGTTACGATAAGATTGCGCAGATTGGTAATGTTGTAATTGAAGATAATGTTGAGATTGGCGCCAATACAGTAGTCGACCGTGCGACAATGGGGTCTACTTTCATCCGTCAGGGTGTTAAATTGGACAATCTGATACAGATAGCTCACAATGTAGAAATCGGTGAAAATACTGTAATTGCCGCTCAAACTGGTGTGGCCGGTTCTACTAAGATCGGAAAGCATAATATGATTGGCGGTCAAGTAGGTTTTGCTGGCCATTTGAAAATCGGTGACTTTAATCAGTTCGGAGCGCAGTCCGGTGTGCAGTCGAACATCGCTTCCGGAAAAGTGCTTATGGGATACCCTGCTGTTGAAGGTCGGGGCTTTATGAAGCAGACCGCTTATTTGCGAAAATTGGGTGATTTCTATGCTGAATTCGGCCAGTTGAAAAAAGAAGTTGACAATATAAAAAATAATAAATAATATTGATATATGAAACAGTGTACGTTAAAAGACGCATTTGTAGTTAAAGGAAAAGGGTTACATACGGGTTTGGAAATTGAAGCAACCTTTAAACCTGCACCTGAAAACTTCGGCCGCAAGTTCCTGAGAACAGATATTGAAGGAGCTGAACCTATCGAAGCGGTTGCTGAAAATGTTGTTGATACTTGCCGTGGTACGGTTATTGCGGCTGGTGACGTTAAGGTCTGTACAGTGGAACACTCTTTGGCGGCTCTTTTTGCTGCAGGAGTTGACAACTGCTTGATTGAAGTGAATGGTCCGGAAGTTCCTATACTTGATGGCAGTGCGAAAATATTCTGTGAAAAGATTGAAGAAGTCGGTGTTGTAGAACAGAATGAAGAAGCACAGGTCTATGTGGTTAGACAACGTACAATTGTCAAGGATGAAGAAACGGGTGCTTCAATCTGTGTTATTCCCGACAATGATTTCTGTGTCGACGTAATGATTGAATTCAATTCAGTTGTTTTGGCAAACCAGTTTGCAACATTGGATTCGTTGGATGATTTCAAATCACAGATTGCATCCAGCAGAACATTCGTCTTTGTTCGTGAAATTGAAGAGTTGGTAAAGCATAACCTTATCAAGGGTGGTGACTTAGACAATGCAATTGTCATTTATGATACTCCGATTGCTCAGGCAGAGCTTGACCGCATTGCCGATATGATGAATGTTCCAAGAAAGAAAGTTACGGAATTCGGCTTTATCAATAATAGTGAATTGACTTATAAGAATGAGCCGGCTCGTCATAAGTTGCTGGACGTTGTTGGTGACGTGGCATTGATTGGCCGTCGTGTTCAGGGACGTATTATCGCAAATTGTCCTGGTCATAAGATCAACACAACATTCTCGAAAAAAGTACGTCGTGAGTTGAAGCGTCAGGATGTTCAACCGCCAATTTATGACCCGAACAAAGAACCGCTGATGGACGTAAACCGTATCCGCGAGCTTCTTCCGCACCGTTATCCGTTCTTGTTGGTTGATAAGATTATTGAAAAAACCGACAAACATATTGTAGGTGTAAAGAATGTGCCAGGGACACTTCCCATCAGAACCGGTAATGCCGGGTGTGCTTCAGGTAGAGGCTATGGCGCAGACTGCCGGTCTGTTGGTATTGAGTGCAGTTGATGAACCTGAGCGTTATTCTACATATTTTATGAAGATTGACAATGTCAAATTCCGTCAAAAAGTAGTTCCTGGTGACACATTGATTTTCCATGTGTCGTTTATGACAGAACTTCGCCGAGGCTGTGCCAATATGAAGGGTTATGCTTTCGTTGGCGACAAGATTGTTTCGGAAGCAGAATTCATGGCTCAGATTATTAAAAACAAGTAAAAGATGAAACAACCATTAGCATACATACATCCAGACGCCAAGATTCATCCCAGCGTCGTGATTGATCCGTTTGTCACTATCGACAGAAATGTAGAGATTGGTGAAGGTACAAGAATTGCAAGCAACGTAACTATTCTTGAAGGCGCACGTATCGGCAAGAATTGTAACATATTTCCGGGTGCAGTTATTGGTGCGATTCCTCAAGATTTGAAGTTTAGAGGCGAAGATACACTTGCGATTGTAGGTGACAATACGACACTGAGAGAATGTGTCACAATCAATAGAGGTACAGCGGCAAAGGGTAAAACTGTTGTCGGTAGCAACTGTTTGATTATGGCTTATTCGCATATTGCTCATGACTGTGTAGTCGGTGACAATGTTATCATTTCGAATGCTACACAAGTTGCAGGTGAGGTGCAGATTGATAATTTTGCCGTAATTGGTGGTGGTACTTTGATCCATCAGTTCTGTCACATTGGACCTCATGTGATGATTCAAGGCGGTGCGTTGGTAAACAAGGATATCCCTCCTTATGTAAAGGCTGGTCGTGAACCGATTGCTTACGCCGGAATCAATTCAATTGGCTTGCGTCGTCGTAATTTTACAAATGAGCAGATTCGCGATATTCAGGAAATTTACAGATACCTGTATCTGTCAGGATACAATAACAGCGACGCTGTAGAACGTATTGAGGCTGAATTGCCTGCTACTAAGGAACGCGATGAAATCATACTGTTTGTCCGCAATTCGCAGCGAGGCATTATCAAAGGTTACATGTAGTCGTTTCATTCAATGAAATAAAAAGAAGAGGCGTACAGGTGGGAAACCATCATGTACGCCTCTTCTCTTTATGCTTGTAGATTTTTATTTAGCGTCTCCTTTGATATTAGTAGCTGTTTGCCGTGACTGTTTGCGTGTGATTTGCAATTTACGCATGTAATAAAGCTTCAAGTCTTCAGCTTTCTTCAATTGCGCTTTATGTGTGGCAAATGTGTATGTCTCGGCAATCAAATTTTTCGTTTTTGAAGGGAGCGGTAACGAATATTTTTTGCTTCCGACAAATTCCACTTTTATGTCTTTGGCAACATTGTCGGCTATGAATTGGCAAAGGGTGTCGCAGTCTGCTTTTCTGAAAGTGACCATTTCAACGGGTGTTCCTCCATCCTTGAAGCGGTAGTTCCGTGCGTTGTCGTAGGGGACTGCTTCTGTTTCGACAGTTGAATCACCGGCTACGGCACGTAGTTTTGTATGCTTGATACTTTTTCCGTAGAGGGATGATACAAGGTAGATTTCGCCCATTTCGTTGATCCGTGCTTCAATGTTGGTGCGTTTTGTCAAGTTGTCGCCGCTGACATTCTTTGAAACATAATAGCCTTCCACCATATCGGCTGTCTTCACATATTTGAAATTGTTGGCGAGAGAGTCTACTATCTGTTTGTTGGCAACAATAGCGCTGTCGTTTGCAATGCTGTCCAATATTGTCTGCTTTTCCACGACGAGCGTTTTGAGGTGCATGGCCTGACGCTGCACATCAATAATGCCCGGATGCTTTTTCATCAAAGAATCAATGGTGCTGATAGCTTCCATATATTTTCCGCTGTCATAAAGGCTTTGTGCTTCAGACAGAATATTTTCAGCGTTAACCTGGCTTTCTGTTTTGCTGTTTCCGCATGATGTTACGGACATCGCCGCTGCAAGAAGCAGAATTGCGTATGTATTAGTTAATCCTTTGAACATTTTTTACTCCTTTAACGTTAGTGATTTTTTTGATGATATTATTTAATGTTTGAGTATCATTGATGCCAATGACAAGCCGGCCTTGGAAAAGGCCGTCGTCGGAGTTGACATTAATGTTTCGTAAAGTTACATTTTTTTCTTTAGAAATAATAGATGTAATGTTATTAACAATACCGATATCGTCATTTCCAATAATGCTGAGCGTTACGGCAAATTGGTTTGTACCCACTTTGTCGGACCATACGGCTTTAATGATGCGGTATGGATATTTAGTCGATAGATGGTGGGCATTCGGGCATTCTGCTTTATGGATTTTTATGGCTCCGTCGCTTGAAATAAAGCCACAGATATCGTCACCCTGAATAGGGTTGCAGCAACGCGAAAGCTTGTAGTTGATACCTTTGATTCCGTCTCCGATTATGATGAAGTCGGATGTGGAACCTTCCTGTTCTGTCGTAGGCTGCATGATGTAGCCTTGTGCGGAACGATTGGTTATGACAGCCTCTTCCTCCTTGTTCTCAATGCTGATATACAGATCAATGACTTGAGAAATTTCAATCTTTTCCTGTTCAAGGTCGCTGAAAAATTCTGTTGCAGTTTTGTAGCCCATCTTCTTCACGACCTTTGTCATGATAGATTCGTCAAGAACAATTTTTCTGTTCTTGAATCGTCTTTGCAGCAGCTCTTTCGCAAACTCGGTAGAACGGTTGTTCTGTTCGTTCAGTGTCTGGCGTATTTTGTTTCGTGCTTTGGAGGTAGTGACAAAATTAAGCCATTGCTGTTTGGGCTGTTGGGTATTGGAGGTCTGGATTTCAACAGTGTCCCCGTTTGTCAGCTTGTAATTGATTTTCTGGTTGCGGCCATTGACTTTTCCTCCGATGCAGGTGCATCCGAGTTTAGAATGGATTTCAAAGGCAAAGTCCAGCAGAGTTGCCCCCATGGGCAATTTGTGCAAATCGCCTTTAGGAGTAAAGACGAAAACCTCTTTGTCGTAAATGTTCAGGTTCATTTTCTTCATGAGTTCCGACGTGTCGGACCCTGAAGTTTCAAGCATGTCCCTCACATTAGCCATCCATTCGTCAAGGCTTTTTTCACTTTTGACCCCTTTGTATTTCCAGTGTGCAGCCAGACCTTTTTCCGCTATTTCGTCCATACGCTGGGTGCGGATTTGAATTTCTACCCATCGCTTGTCAGGCCCGTAGACTGTGGTATGCAGTGATTCGTAACCATTGGATTTCGGAATGGTTATCCAGTCCTTCATTCGTGAAGGGTTGGCAGTGAACATGTCGGTGACAATAGCAAATGCAGCCCAGCAGTCTTTGCGCTCGTTCTCCTTAGGCGTGTCGATGATGATACGAATGGCGAAGAGGTCATACATGTCGTAGACATCTGCATTCTGCTTTTTCATCTTATTCCAGATGGAGTATATGGATTTAGTCCGGCCTTTGATTTCAAAATTCAGTCCCGCTTCTGTCAGTCGCTTTTTAACGGGAGCGATGAAGTTTGCTATATATTGGTCGCGCTTCTCTTTCGTTTCATTCAGCTTACGGGCAATTTGGGTGTAGATTTCCCGATTCGTATATTTTAAGGACATATCCTCCAGTTCGGACTTGATTTTATAAAGTCCGAGCCGGTGGGCGAGTGGTGCATACAGGTATTGTGCTTCACTTGCTATATCGAATACAAACTTTTGATTGGGATGATGATTGATCATCTTCATGAGGCCGAGTCGGTCAATAATCATGATTATGATTACTCTAAGGTTCTCGGCAAATGCCATCATCAGTTTGCTGAAGTTCTCGTCGCGTAGAGCTGTCTGCTTTTTATATAATTCGGAAACTTTTAAAAGTCCGTTGACAATGGATTGTATATCATCGCCAAATTCATTTTTTATATCGTCCAATGATATGTATTCACTTCTGCAAAGATGATACAGCAAAACAGAAATGACCATATTCTTATCAGGACCAATGTGCTCAATCAGCAATAATGCTGTGTTGAGATGGCGGACAGTGGGGTTTATGCCATATTTATCGCGTTGGGCATATCCAAAATCAATTCCTTGTGTAATAATTTCCCGTAGACGCTTTACTTCTTTGTCGCTCATCTCCTCCTTGAAGGATTTGCGCAAAGAACGGTAGGCGTTTTTGACAAATTCGGACTCCTGATATGTATAATAGTTGTTTATATCCATAACTGTCGCGGTTTTATTACTTCAAATATATATTTTTTTTGTGGAAAACATGTGAAGTATTAAATAAAAATTACTAAGTTTGGCGTACCTAATATGAGACTTAAATTAAATACATATGTTTAACGACCAAGATTTGAAATTGTTTAAAGAGAGAAATGTGACAGTTGAGCAAATTGAAGCTCAATTGAATGCTTTCAAGACAGGATTTCCTTATTTGAAGATTGTATCGGCTGCTACCGTTGATAATGGTATAATGAAACTATCGGCTGAAGAAGAAGCACACTATGTGTCTGTTTGGAATCAATACCTTGAAGGTGATGCAGAAATTTTGAAATTTGTTCCTGCTTCTGGTGCTGCCAGCAGAATGTTCAAGGATTTGTTCTCATTTTTGGATTCTGAATCAGCAACGCCTGACAATGATTTTATGAAAAAATTCTTTGGAAATATTCATAATTTCGCATTCTACGGCGACTTGAACAAAGCCGTAGAGGCTAAATATGGCGTAGGTATTGATGCACTGATGGAACGTGGTGAATATAAACCAATTGTAGCATGTCTTTTAAAGTCGGATGGATTGAATTACGGCAGTCTGCCGAAAGCACTTTTGGAATTCCATAAAATTGGCGGTGAAATTCATACGGCATTAGCAGAACATTTGGAAGAGGGTGCACAATATGCATCGAACAAAGAAAATAAAGTAAACGTACACTTTACTGTTTCAGGTGAACACCGTGCATTGTTTGAAAAGGAAATAGAAAAGCTGAAACCTGAATTCTCAAAAGCTTATGGTGTCAGCTATGAAATTGGTATGTCAGAACAGAAGGCTTCTACGGATACAATTGCTGTAAACATGGATAACACGCCATTTAGAGAAGATGGCAAATTGTTGTTCCGTCCGGGCGGCCACGGTGCTCTCATTGAAAATTTGAATGATGTGGATGCCAATGTCGTATTTATTAAGAATATTGACAATGTAGTGCCTAAGACACTCCGTGAAACTACAGTGAAATATAAGAAAATCATTGGTGGTATTCTTGTGGATGTGCAAAAGAAAATTGCTGAATACTTGCAATTGCTTGAAAGCGGAAACTATAACCATGACCAGGTGTTGGAAATTGTTCGTTTCGTACAACGTACGTTGTGTGTGAGAAATGAAAACACCAAAAATATGGAAGATTCTGAATTGGTTCTGTATCTGAAGGGTAAACTGAATCGTCCGATTCGTGTCTGTGGTGTTGTAAGAAACGAAGGAGAACCCGGCGGTGGCCCTTACATTGCTTATAATCAGGATGGCTCAATGTCATTGCAAATTCTTGAAAGCACACAAATTGACAAGAATAACGCAGAAGCTGTCAAGTTGATGAAAGAGGCTACTCACTTTAATCCGGTAGACTTGGTTTGCTATATCAAGAATTATAAGGGTGAGAAATTTGATTTGCCGAAATATGTGGATAAGAACACAGGCTTTATTTCGGAAAAATCTAAATCCGGCCATGAAATTAAGGCTTTGGAACTTCCGGGTTTGTGGAATGGCGCTATGAGTGACTGGAACACAATATTTGTGGAAGTGCCGATTGAAACATTTAATCCTGTGAAGACAGTCAACGACTTGTTGCGTCCGGCTCACCAAGGTTAGAAATGTATTATTATAAATAGGAACGCGCGCGTATTTATATATGTGCGCGTTTTTTTTGCTGTTTCTTGGCATGAATTGTTTTTGCATATTGTGTCAGTTTTGCATTGTTATGTTATAAAGCATAGTAAAATATGACGGATAAAATTTGGCATTCATGAAAAAAGTGACTAAATTTATCAACATCATAATTAACCGAATTACTAACTATAAAAACTATAGTATCATGACAAAAACAATTTCATTTAACGAGCTTCGTAGAATTAAAGACAGTTTGCCAGACGGTTCAATGCATAAAATTGCTGATCGTCTGAATGTCAACGTACAAACAGTTAGAAATTACTTCGGAGGAGCAAATTACGCCTTTGGTAAGAATTGTGGTTTGCACATTGAACCGGGTCCTGATGGCGGAATTGTAGTGCTTGATGATACCTTAATATATGACATGGCTCTGGAAATCTTAAAAGAACAAGGCGAATAAAAAAGAAAAACAGTATTAACCATTAAATTTTTTAGAACAATGACTACTCCTAAATATGTTACATTAGCTATTCATACTTACGATAAAGCCATCGTTCTGAAAAATCTTTTGGAAAAGGAAGGCATCGATGTTGTCTTGGATAATGTCGATTTGCAGAAACCGAAAATTTCGTCTGGGGTGAGGGTGCGCATAAAAGAAAAGGACCTCCCCCAGGCGTTAACTTTAATAGATGAGTCCACAACTACGTTTGTGACAGATTCATTTGTCGGAGAGTCTACACGGGTTGTCCTTATTCCGGTGGATTTCTCCGAATATTCCATAAAAACGTGTCACATTGGTTTTAAATTTGCCAAAGAGCATAATTGCGGTGTTGTGATACTGCATTCATATATCAGCCAGTATTTCTCCGGCACATTACCACTGGGGGAAACCTTAAGGGCGGAAAAGAAAATGCTTGAATATATGAAGGAAAAAGGCCGGAAAGCAAATGAGACAATGCGGCAGTTCAAATCAGAAATATATAAAAACATAGAAGCCGGGGAATTGCCTGACGTTCCGTTTAAATGTGAGGTTGTTGAGGGTATTCCTGAAGATGCAATTATTGAGTATGCCAAAACTGTCAACCCTGTGTTGATTGTGATGGGGACAAGGGGAAAACACAAGAAAGAGCAGGATTTGATAGGCAGTGTAACGGCTGAAGTTTTGGATTCAGTCAAATATCCCATGCTTGTTGTTCCGGAGGGGACTTCCTTTATGGGGATTGATGCTGTGAATAGTTTTGTCTTTTATACAAATCTTGAACAGCCGGATTTGCTTTCCATGGATATTTTCATGAGAAAGTTTAACGGTAAGGGAAAAAATATTTTTTTGGTTCATGTGGCATCTAAACGGGAGAAAATGGTTTCCGAGCGAATGAATGCCATTTATGATTATTGCGTACAGCAATATGAAGGAAATTGTTTCTCCAATAGAGTTTTTACTGAGGATAATTTTCTTGATGAGTTCGAAATCTTTTTACAGGAAAACAAGATTGGAGTGGTTGTAATTCCAAATAAAAAAAGAAACATTTTTGCTCGATTGTTCAATCCGAGTCTTGCCCATCGGATACTGTTTCATACGGACATCCCGATGATTGTAGTCCCAATCAAGTAAGGAGTTTGTTGTCCATAAAAGACAATAATGATATCGGTGGGATACCATTATTGTCGTCAATGTTTAAATATATAGTTTTTTATTTTAGGACATGGTTTTCTATAAACATTTATATCGTAGCCAAACGACATCATTTTGAAGTTTCTCTATATGTTGCAAGTGTAGTGGTGTTGGAATGCGGTTTGTATTTGACACTCCATCAAACAATGAAGTCGCTCCTTCTCTGCCGTCAATCCCCGGAGCTAATAGTAAACTTACTTCATCTATAAGTCCAGCCTCGAGAAATCCACCATTGATATGCCCTCCGCCTAAAAGTCCAATGCGCTTGATTCCAAATGCAGTGTAGAGGATTTCTGTAGCTTTCTTTAAGTTGATTCGATTAGTCCCGATGGCGACCCATGAAATATTTTGTTCTTTCAATGTTTCCAAATATTCTTTCGATGCTTTTTCGCTGACAATGCAGATTAAAGGAACGCCGTCAATTGTATTGGACAGCCATCTCAATCGGCCGTAAGTGTCAATAGCAACCATATAAGCATCGGATTTTTCAGCAATGTGTGTGGATGGCTTTCCTATTGGAATATTTTCGACAGGGATGAATGGCTCTTTAGCTGCGCTATAATGCTCTAACGTAACGCGACCCTCTAAAAGGGTAGGACAATTCAGTTGTTCAAGTGTTGTGTAATACTCATTCCCGCTAATTTTTTCGACCATATTGCAGTCAATGCGTCCATCAATAGATGCAACCATATGGCAAATAATATAAGGCCTCATAATATGTTATTTCCCGAGTTGTGTTAACCATTTAACGATTTCTGGATCATAATGTGAAAAGAAAAGACTCTCACCTTTGTCAAGATTTGAGATTGCAGCCATGTCTGTTTCTGTCAGTTGAAAATCAAAGACATCCAGATTTTCCTCCATACGATGTTTGTGAATCGATTTTGGAATGACAACAACACCTCGTTGGATTAAAAATCTCAAGGCAATCTGGGCAATAGTTTTTTTATGTGTCTGTGCTATGGATTCTAGTGTTGGATTAGTGAAAAAATTATTTCGTCCTTCAGCAAATGGAGCCCATGACATAATTTGTGTTCCATAATGCTTCATTATTTCCTGTGTTTTGTTTTGTTGGTTGAACACATGGGTCTCAACTTGATTTACCATTGGCTTGATTTCGCTGAATTCTGCTAAATCGACAAAACGGTCAGGATAAAAATTGCTGACACCAATGGCACGGGTTTTACCTGATTTATAAGCATTTTCCATTGCACGATAAGACCCGTAATAGTCATTGAACGGTTGGTGTATGAGCAGTAAATCTATATAGTCAGTCTGAAGTTTGTTCAGAGATTCATCAATGGAAATTTTAGCTTTTTCATATCCGGCATTGTTGATCCATATTTTGGTGATAAGAAATAATTTGTCGCGAGGAATACCGCTTTTCTTAACAGCATTGCCAACATTTTCTTCATTCCCATAGGCTTGAGCGGTGTCAATCATCCGATAACCAATGGATAAGGCTTCAGAAACACATTGTTCACACTCCTTAGGTGGAATTTGATAAACTCCAAAACCGATTATTGGCATTTCTATGCCATTGTTCAATATAATTGTCTGTTTCATTGTCTTGATTATTTGTTAGGTTGTAGTGGTCCGTAAAAGTAAGATGCTGTTGCACCTCCATCAATGAGAAAGTCAGAGCCTGATATGAATGAGCCTTTTTCTGATAGCAGTAGTTCTGCTATGTGTGCAACTTCGTCTGGTGTGCCGGGACGTCCAGCTGGACATTTGGAGATCATATTTTTATAGAAATCTCCTCTGGGTCCGTTGAATTCGTCTTTTGCCAATGGCGTGACAATTATACCTGGAGAAATGGAGTTGATTCTGGCTCCACGTTTTCCCCATAATACAGCTTCTGCCATAACACGCTTGACGTTGCAACGCTTAGCTAATTGATAAGCATGCAAAGTGTTTTTAATCTGGGATGGCTGGAGAATGTCAAGTTGCAATAGCTTTTCTGTCGGTGTCACTGCTAAAAGTTCATTGTTTTCAGGTCCTAGATCTTGCAGACGGTAACCGGATTGACTAGAGATTGTAATTCCTGTTCCTCCATTTGCGATTACTTTACCTACTTCTTCCAACAGTACAGCGGTGCCATATAAGTCAACTTTTAGAATCGTTTCAATTGAGGCTTGGCTGGGCGATACGCCTGCTGCATTTATTAAATGCTTGATTTCCCCATGTTTGAGCGCTTCGGAAATGACAGCACGAATTGATTCACGGGATGACAGGTCTGCTTGTATTGCAGTTGCATCAAATCCTGCATCGTTCAGAATAACGGTCGCATTTTCTGCATTTTCTAAATTCTTATCTCCAACAATAATTTTTTTGCCAGAACCAATACGGCGGATGATGGCAAGTCCAATTTGGCCAGCTCCCATCCATATTATGGTATCTTTTGTTTTTTTCATAAGATTTGTTCTCCTATTTTGGATGTAAGTGATAGTTGTTTTAGTTTGACCGAAACAAAAATATGCTCTATTGTTAAGTTTCCTGTTAGATAAATTGCTATTTCTTTTACCTGAATTACTGATTTTGATACACTTGTTCAATTGACTTATATAGACTGCGGATTTATTTACCATAATTGCTGTTTTGAACATTAAAATCTCGTACATTTGGGGAAAATTGTAAATTTGATTGTTATAATAGAGAGGAAGTAGCATGGGTGACAACATCGTAAATATTGGAACGATTTCTGAATATAATAGTATATTAGGAGTTGATACGTTACATCCATTGGTAAGTGTTATCGATTTATCGACAGCAAATCCGATGCGACATATGCGTCATACTTTTGGCTTTTATGCAATTTTTCTTAAGGATGAGAAGAATTGTGAATTAATATATGGCCGTCAACGCTATGATTATCAGAAAGGAACAGTCGTTTGTTTAGCACCTGGTCAAGTGGTTGGTGTGGAAGATACGGGAGAAGTATTTCAGCCTAAAGGTTGGGCTTTGTGTTTTGATGCTGAATTAATTCGAGGGACATCGTTAGGTCGTAATATTCGAGAGTATACATTTTTTTCTTATGAGGTGAATGAAGCACTACATCTTTCAGACTCTGAACGGGCTTTATTTGTCAGTTGTTTAGAAATGATTCAGCAGGAATTACGTCACAGTGTTGACAGGTTTAGTAAAAGATTGTTTGTTGGTAATATTGAGTTGCTGCTTAATTATTGTCTTCGGTTTTACGAACGTCAGTTTGCTACCCGTCAGCCTGTCAATCATGATGTCCTTGTTCGTTTTGAATCGATATTAGATGATTACTTTGTCAGTGGAAAAGCTTTGAAAAATGGACTTCCGACTGTGAAATATTGTGCAGCAGAATTATGTTTGTCATCTGGTTATTTGGGAGACCTTATAAAAAAAGAAACTGGACAATCTGCACGGGATTATATACATATGATAGTAATAGATTTTGCTAAAGAAAAAATTCTGAATCCTTCATATTCAATTTCACAGGTCGCATATGAACTAGGTTTTCAATATCCTCAGCACTTGACAAGACTTTTCAAAAATATAGTAGGACAGACACCCAATGAATATCGGGCTATGAATAAAGGTGTAAAAACAAACGCCTGACTATAAGCGGAATGCATATTGTCAGGCGTTTGTGAAATGATGCTTAAAATGTTAGGCGTTAGCCATACGCTTGTTTTCTTCCAGTTGTTCTTTGCTTAAAAGACCATTCATCTCTTTTAAGATGGCTTGAACTCCATTGTTGAATTCATCAGCCAATTCATTGTAACATTTCTTGAAATATGCAGCGTGAGCCTTGCGGTAATCTTTTCGATTTCCTTCAAATGACACTTTGCATGTCTTGTCGAATGAAACAGAAACATTGTTTGTTTTTTCTGTTACAAGTGCAAGGATTTTATCAATAATGGCATCTGCTTTGGCTTCATCGATATTTTCATAATAATTGAGAATAAAAAGAGTTTCACCAGCCAAATTAGCGGCCATGGTCTTCATGTACTTTTTAAAATTTCTTTTGTTAGCCATAATGAAAAATATTTTGAAAAGTTTATAGTCTGTTTAATACTGTTTCAATCAAGTCTTCAATAGAGCCTTTGTAGTTCGTGTTGGCTGAACTGGACATTCTGCCGGCAATGATTGAACAAATAGTAATCGCTTTGTGGCCCATCAGTTTTGCCAAACCTTGTAGCATAGCACTTTCCATTTCAAAATTTGTTACGCGGAAATTGTTGTATTTGAAATGATTGAGCGCTTGTTTGAAATTCGGATCTGAAATTGAAAGACGGAGTTCTCTTCCTTGTGGACCATAGAATCCGTTTGCTGTGACAGTCATTCCCAAAAACATTTCATCAGTTTTTAGGCGGTTAACGAGTTCTTCGTCGGCATCAACAATGTAGGGATGATTCCATATTTCCTTCCAATTGGTTTGCTTGATAAATTCGTCCTCCAGTTCAATATCGCGGTATTTTTCCGAATCTTTATAAAAATGGAATGCACCGTCAATTCCCAATGCTTTTTGAGAAATAACCATTGAACCGACAGGAATGTCCTCTTGTACGCTTCCTGATGTTCCAATTCGAATCAATGTAAGCTGACGGAAATTTTTGTTGACTGTACGTGCGTTGAAATCGATATTTGCCAACGCGTCAAGTTCGTTAATGACAATATCAATATTATCTGCTCCAATACCATGTGAAACACACATGATAGGTTTGCCTTTGTATTCTCCACAGATAGTGTGGAATTCACGGCTTGAAACCTCATGTGTAATCTTGTCAAAAAATGAAGCGACAAGATTCACTCTCGCCGGATCTCCGACAAGGATAACATTGTCGGCCAACATTTCCGGTTTGATGTGTAAATGAAACACAGAGCCATCTGAGTTGATAATCAATTCGGATTCTGCTATTTTTCTTTCCATAGTTGTTCTTTTAGGTTTATTGTAAAGATAAATATTTTTATGGAAAGCCGGAAATTATTTGCCGGAAAACGCAGTCTCTTTAAATAAATTTAGAAAAAACGTTTCGTCGAATCCGTTTGCTTGTGATTTATCAATAGGGTTCTGAAAACTTGAGTGCTTGTGCGTCTCAGATTTTCATACGTTAATTGAGGATTCATCGCCTCATTTAGAGTCATTGGCCCGGGTTGGATAGGGTAGACTGATAAAAAACCATATTCATTCAAGCGGTCGGCATCGTCTAAAGAGCCGACGAAGGCAATTGTCGGTACACCGTTCCACGCCGCTTCGCCGCAGACACCATATGGCGCTTTGCCTAAAAGAGTGAGCTTGTCCATGCGGCCTTCCCCGGTGACAACCAAGTCAGCATTTTTAATGGCTTGTTCAAATTTGATTGTTTTTAAAATGGTATAAATGCCTGATGTCAGTTTTGCGTTCAGCACGGCCCATAAAGCTCCGCCTACACTTCCGGCGGCACCTGCATAGCTTTGATCTTTCACCTGTTTGCCATATTGGCGTTGAAGGACCTTCGCAAATGACATTAATCCATTGTCGAGCAACTTAATTGTTTTACTGTCAGCTCCTTTTTGACGAGCAAACAGGTATGCAGCACCGTTGGGTCCATGAAAAGTAACATCGACATCACATAGGATTGTAAATTCGCAACCGTCAATTTCCGGAATACGTTGGCTTGAATCAATATATGATATGGAAGCAAGGCAGAGACCGCCTGGTTGGACTTCGTTGCCTTGTGCATCAAAAAAACGATAACCTAATTCGTGAAGTATGCCGGTTCCGGCATCTGTAGTTGCACTTCCTCCGACACCAATCATGATTTTTTTAATTCCTTTTTTCAATGCATCGGCAATTATTTTCCCAGTTCCTATTGTGTTTGCTGTCAGAGGTGCATATTCGGTCGGTTTGAGAAGAGATATGCCGGATGCCGTAGCCACATCAATGATGGCAGTGTCTTGATTGATAATTCCGTATCTTCCTGTAATGGGATATCCAATTGGGTTTATCGTTGGAATTTCAATCCATTCTCCATGAAGAGAAGCTGTTAGAGCTTCTGCTGTTCCGTCACCGCCGTCAGCAACATATAATTTTTGTATGCTGCAGTTGGGCATAGCCTGTAAAATTCCTTCTTCTATGGCGTTGGCAACTTCCTGAGATGACAGCGAGCCTTTGAATTTGTCGGGAGCGATAACTACTTTCATACTTGCAAAAGTAGTGTTTTTTGTCAGTAAAACAATTCCAAATTTTGCTATAACTTGAAAAAAAAGTAAATTTAAAAGAAATAACTAAGAATATGAAACATACAAAATTTTTTATCAGTGCTTTGGCATTGTTGTGCCTTCAGAATGCTGCGTATGCAGAATCTGACTACAAAAACAAGGACTTGCCGGTTGAAACTCGAGTGGCGGATTTGTTGTCAAAAATGACGTTGGATGAGAAAATCATGCAGTTGACCCAATACACGTTGGGAACCAACAATAATCCTAACAATATCGGTGAGGCGGTTGAGAAAGTCCCGGCAGAAGTCGGTTCGGTTATCTATTTTGACAGTGATGCTCAAACAAGAAACAGTTTGCAGAAAAAAGCGGTTGAGGAGACACGTTTAGGAATTCCCGTCTTGTTCGGATATGATGTTATTCATGGCTTCCGTACGGTTTTCGCTGTGCCGTTGGCTCAAGCTTGTACCTGGAATCCGGAGCTTGTAAGACAGGGAGCGGCCGTTGCAGCACAGGAATCACGTATGTCTGGTGTGGATTGGACATTTTCACCGATGATAGACGTGGCAAGAGACGGCCGTTGGGGTAGAATCATGGAAGGATATGGAGAGGACCCGTATGCGACTTCTGTATATACGGTTGCTGCAGTTAAGGGATACCAAGGGGAAAGTTTGTCTGACCCACACAGTATTGCTGCTTGTTTGAAACATTTTGTCGGTTATGGAGCATCAGAAGCGGGTCGTGATTATGTTTATACTGAAATATCAGCCCAAACATTATGGGATACATATTTGCCGCCGTATGAAGCGGGGGTGAAAGCCGGAGCTGCTACGCTTATGAGCGCTTTTAATGACATAAGTGGGGTGCCTGCTTCTGCCAATCATTACACACTGACTGAAATTCTTAAACAACGTTGGGGACATCAAGGTTTTGTGGTATCTGATTGGGATTCTGTTGTACAATTGGTCCTTCAAGGTGTAGCTAAAGATGAAAAGGAAGCTGCTGAGAAGGCTTTTATGGCAGGTGTTGAAATGGACATGAACGATGGTGTATACGCTAAGTATCTTGCGGAACTTGTTGAAGAAGGCAAAGTGCCGATGAGCAGAATTGACGATGCTGTCAGTCGAATTCTTCGTGTGAAGTTCCAATTAGGACTTTTTGAAAATCCTTATACAAAAGAACTGCCGGAGGCCAAGCGTTTGATGTTGCCGGAAAGTATGACTGTGGTAGAACGATTGGCAGAAGAGACTATGGTGCTGTTGAAAAATGAAGACAAAGTTCTGCCTTTAAAGTCGGGTGTTAAGATTGCTCTTGTTGGTCCGTTGGCAAAAGCACAGGATGATTTGCTCGGCAGTTGGTCGGCTCATGGACGTGGTTCAGATGTGACCACTTTGTTTGATGCGATTACTGCTGAGTTTGGAGCCAAGAATGTTTTGTATGCAAACGGTTGCTCTTTTGAAGACACTCCTGATTTCAGCAATGCAGTTAAAGTGGCTAAAAAATCGGATGTCGTTGTGGCATGTTTGGGAGAACCAAGAAGTTGGAGTGGTGAGAATACATCACGCACTACGATAGCTGTTCCGGAAGTTCAAGTCGAATTGTTGAAGCAGTTGAAGTCTACGGGTAAGAAAATAATTGTCATTTTGTCAAATGGACGACCATTGGATTTGTCGAAGGTTGAGCCATTGGCTGATGCTATTCTTGAAATTTGGCAACCAGGCGTTCCCGGTGGGCGTCCTGCTGCCGGAGCTTTATCGGGACGAGTTAATCCATCCGGAAAATTGGCAGTGACATTCCCATATTCAACCGGACAGATTCCAATCTACTACAATCGTCGTAAACCGGCGCGTTTGCCGGATCATGGCTTGTATAAGGACATGACAAGCGAGCCTTTGTATTCATTTGGACATGGCTTGAGCTATTCTAATTTCGAGTATGGTAAGGTTTCTCTGTCAGCAACTTCAGTTAAGAAGGGTGGCAAACTAAAAGCAAGCGTAACAGTTAAAAATACGGGAGATGTTGATGGCGCAGAAACTGTCATGTGGTTTATTTCCGATCCATATTGTAGAATTTCACGTCCGGTGATGGAACTTAAACATTTTGAAAAGAAAATGATTCCTTCCGGTAAGAGTGCTGTGTATGAATTCGAAATTGACACGGAACGTGATTTCAGTTTTGTAGATAGTAATGGTAGCAGATTCTTGGAATCGGGAGACTATTATTTAATCGTAAATGGAGAAAAGTATAAGATTGAGGTTCAGGATTGAACCCCAATCTTATTTGAAAAATAAAAAATGCAAGAAGAAAAATTCTTCTTGCATTTTTTATTAGGTGTAATATCAATATTCTTTATTTGTTGATTTTCTGCCAGCTGTCTTTTAGTGTGATTGTACGGTTGAAGACGAGCTTGTCTGGGCGGGAATCTTTCTTGTCGGCGGTAAAGTAGCCGATTCTCTGGAATTGGAAGTTTCTGCCCGGTTCTGCGTTTTCAGCAAGGAACGGCTCAATCTTGGCGTTTGTAACAACCTTCAATGAATCGGGATTCAGCAGTTCGTGGAAGTCGCGGTCTTTTACTTCGGATGCGTTTTCTACACTGAAAAGGCGGTCGTACAAGCGAACTTCTGCTTCTACGCAATGGTCGGCAGAAACCCAATGAAGCGTACCTTTCACTTTGCGCATGCTGCCTGGCAGGCCACTGCGTGTGTCAGGATCGTATTCGCAGTAGATTTCTTCGATGTTGCCTTCTGCATCTTTTTTGCATCCTGTGCATTTTACAATGTAGGCTGATTTCAAACGTACTTCATTACCCGGTGACATGCGGAAGAATTTTTTCGGCGGATTTTCCATAAAGTCGTCGCGCTCAATATAAAGTTCACGGCTGAATGGAATAGTGTGAGTTCCGCTATTCGGATCTTCCGGATTGTTTTCCATTTCCATGTTCTCTACTTGTCCTTCCGGATAGTTGGTAATGATAACCTTTACAGGATTAATGACAGCAGAAACACGTGTTGCACGCTTGTTCAGGTCTTCACGGATGCTATATTCGAGAAGTGAAATGTCGTTTACAGCCTCATATTTTGTGTAACCGATACGGTTGATGAATGACTTGATGGATTCTGGAGTGAAGCCACGACGGCGCAGACCGGAAATGGTCGGCATACGAGGATCGTCCCAGCCGTCAACCAATCCTTCTTTCACCAATTGCAGAAGCTTGCGTTTGCTCAATACGGTGTAAGTGAGGTTCAGGCGGTTGAACTCAATTTGACGCGGGCAGTAGGATTCGTCGGCAAGTTCTTTTACGAAATATTCGTAAAGAGGGCGGTGAGGTACAAATTCGAGCGTACAGATAGAGTGAGTGACACCTTCAAAATAGTCAGACTGTCCGTGAGCGAAGTCATACATCGGGTATACTTTCCATGTATCGCCTGTGCGGTGGTGCGGGTGCTTGATGATACGGTACATAATCGGATCGCGGAAGTGCATATTCGATGATGCCATATCGATTTTTGCACGCAATACCATGCTGCCTTCTTCGAATTCACCTTTGTTCATGCGTTCAAACAAATCAAGGTTTTCCTCGATCGGACGATTGCGATATGGGCTTTCTGTACCCGGTTGTGTCGGAGTTCCTTTCTGTGCTGCTATTTCTTCTGAAGTCTGTTCGTCAACATAGGCTTTGCCTTCCTTAATCATTCGTACAGCCAAGTCGAAGAGCTGTGGGAAATAGTCGGAGGCATAGTATTCGCGGTCAGCCCAGTCGTATCCGAGCCATTTGATGTCTTCGCGGATGGAGTCGACGTATTCCACGTCTTCTTTAACAGGGTTTGTATCGTCGAAACGCAAGTTGCAAGTGCCGCCGAATTTTTCAGCGATACCAAAGTCCATGCAGATAGCCTTAGCGTGGCCAATGTGCAGGTAGCCGTTAGGTTCCGGTGGGAAGCGCGTGTTAAGGCGTCCTCCGTTTTTACCTTGCTTCAAGTCTTCGGCAACCAGCTGTTCTACGAAATTCAAACCGCTTTCTTTTTCAGTTGCCAGTTCTTTGTTTTCGTTTTCTGACATAGTATTCTGTTTTGTTGTTTTCTGTATTATTAAAGTGCAAAAATAAGAAATTATTTTCTAAAAGTTAAGAAACTGGCTACAAAACGAACGGGTAGAGATAAAAAATCAGGCCATCCCTAATGGAATGGCCTGACGTTATTGTGTATGGGATAAAATCTATTAGCCCAAGAATCCGAGCAAAGCACCAGCTGCTACAGCTGAACCGATAACACCGGCAACGTTCGGACCCATTGCGTGCATAAGCAAATAGTTGGTCGGGTCGTATTGAAGACCGATGTTGTTTGAGATACGAGCTGACATCGGAACTGCCGATACACCGGCGTTACCGATAAGCGGGTTGATTTTCTTTGATTTCGGAAGGATAAGGTTGAAAATCTTGACGAACAATACACCAGATGTTGATGCAATGATGAATGCCATGAAACCAAGAGCGAAGATGCCGAGAGTTTCCCATGTCAAGAATTCAGAAGCCTGTGTAGAGGCACCTACTGTAAGACCCAAGAGCATTACGATGATATCGTTCAATGCGTTGCTTGCAGTCTTGGCGAGACGAGTTGTCACACCACTTTCGCGCAGAAGGTTACCGAAGAAGAGCATACCCAACAATGGCAGAGCTGAAGGAACAACAAAGCAAGTGAGCAGAAGACCGATGATAGGGAACATGATTTTCTCTTTTTGAGAAACGGCACGTGCCGGTTTCATTTTGATAAGGCGTTCTTTCTTTGTCGTGAGCAACTTCATGATCGGCGGTTGGATTACCGGTACGAGTGCCATGTAAGAGTAAGCCGAAACGGCGATGGCTCCCATCAAGTTTGGTGCAAGTTTTGATGACAAGAAGATAGCTGTCGGACCGTCGGCACCTCCGATGATGGCAATGGCACCGGCCTGGTCAGGAGCAAATCCAAGCAAAAGAGCAACAATGTATGCTCCGAAGATACCGAACTGTGCAGCCGCACCTACAAGCATCAATTTCGGGTTGGCAATTAGGGCTGAGAAGTCAGTCATTGCACCGATACCCAAGAAGATGAGAGGTGGATACCATCCGGCACTTACACCGTTATGCAGAATATTCAATACAGAACCTTCTTCATAGATTCCGACTTCAAGGCCGGCGTCGATTTTGAATGGAATATTACCCACCAAAATACCGAAACCGATCGGAACGAGCAAGAGCGGTTCGAAATCGTGCTTAATAGCAAGCCAAATGAAGAATAGACCTACGCAGAGCATAACCAAGTGGCCGGGTGTTGCGTTGGCAAAGCCCGTATAGCTCCAGAAGTCCATCAAATTTTGGCCTAAGAAATTAATTAACTCCATAATTCAGATTTTATTCGATTGTTAAAAGAGTTGCACCTTCAAGAACTGAGTCGCCCTTATTGACTTCGATAGATTTAACAACACCGTCTTTGTCGGAGTGGATGTTGTTTTCCATCTTCATAGCTTCAAGGATAGCAACAGTGTCGCCGTTCTTGATAGTGTCGCCAACTTTCACCTTGATGTCGAGGATAACACCTGGAAGCGGAGCCTTGATGCTGCTTGAACCACCGGCAACAGATGGTTTAGCGATGATTTTAGAACCGGTTTCTGTGCGAGGAGCAGCAGTTGGTTTTGGCTTGGAAACGGCTGGAACAACCTGTTCCTCAAATTCCACTTTGTATGGTGTGCCGTTCACCATGATTTGAGCCACGTTTTTTTCAATGTCACCAACAGTAACTTTGTATTCTGTACCGTTGATTTTGTATTTGTAATCTTTCATTTTTTTGAAATTCAATTGATTGATTTTGTTGTTATTTGTGCGGAGTTTCGCGCAAAGAGTAAATCTTTGAGCTCCATGGAGAGTAAGCTCTCTTCACTTTGTTGATAGTAAGAACGAGGTCTTCGTGGTCGTGCATGTTGAGATGCTCGTGCAGAGCCATACAAACAGCTGCAATGGCTTCACCCGAGTCAGCTCCTGCAGGAACTTCAACAGATGTGATGTTGCTGGTAGCTTCATGTTTCTTGCGTGCAGCAATCTTTTCGTTGATCTTACCGATACCACGGAAGCACAGGCACAACAAAAGCAATGAGGCGAATACAATTGCCATTGAAAGCACTGTCATGCCGAGACCGCTTTTGTCGTGTTCAGCGAACATATCGATCTTTTCGTTAGTGTCGATGATGATGTTGTTGCTGCTTGGTGTGATATACTTAGCGTCGCTTCCATCACGGATTTCCCAAGCGTTTGCATCGTTTTCTACATCTTTGATACCGTCAGTTTTACGAGCAAATGATTGGTTGTTTCCGAGGTTTGCAGGAATAACAACTTCGTCAATTAATGTCTTTCCGTCTGCATCATACAGACCAATCCAGTTTTCTGTGCCCGGAGTCAATACGAAATTGACATGGAATGTACCTTTGTTCGGCTCTCCGTCTGCCCAGAATACAACGTGCTGACGCGGGTGTATTTCTGTGTTAACGTCCATGCGAGGCACCGGATACATGGTTGGGTTGCTCGGATCGTTTGTCAAATACATGCTTGAGATGTCAATTGGTGCAAACGATGAGTTGAACAATTCAATCCATGCCTGGTGTTTGCCATAGTCGTCCACAAAGTTGCTGTCGTTTTGCACCATTACTTCGTTGATGCAAATAGCCTTACGGCCTTGAGCCATAACGCCGGCAACCGAGAAGACGAGGCAAGCCAAAAGTACTACTAATGTTTTTTTATTCATATTCGTACAAATTATTATAAAGGAATATTTCCGTGCTTCTTAGCCGGGTTTGTCAATTTCTTAGTAGCCAATTGTTGCAATGCGCGGATGATGCGGAAACGTGTGTTGCGCGGTTCGATAACATCATCGATGTAGCCGTATTTGGCTGCGTTGTACGGGTTGCAGAACAAGTCGGTGTATTCTTTTTCTTTTTCTGCGATATATGCAGCTGGATCTGCCTGTTCTTTTGCTTCACGTGCATAAAGAACTTCAGCAGCACCGGCAGCACCCATAACAGCGATTTCAGCAGTCGGCCATGCGTAGTTCATATCACCGCGGAGTTGCTTACAGCTCATCACGATGTGGCTACCACCGTAGCTCTTTCTCAATGTAACTGTAACTTTAGGTACTGTAGCTTCACCATAAGCATAAAGCAATTTAGCACCGTGAAGGATAACGGCGTTGTATTCTTGGCCTGTACCAGGAAGGAAGCCCGGAACGTCAACCAATGAAACGAGAGGAATGTTGAATGCGTCGCAGAAACGTACAAAGCGTGCTGCCTTACGAGAAGCGTTGCAGTCAAGCACACCTGCCAAATACTTAGGCTGGTTGGCAACGATACCTACGGACTGTCCGTTGAAACGTGCGAAACCGATGATGATGTTCTTTGCATAGTCGCGTTGAACTTCGAGGAATTCGCCGTTATCGATGATAGCGCCGATAACTTCATACATATCGTATGCTTTGTTAGGAGAATCCGGAACGATGTCGTTCAAAGAGTCTTCCAAACGGTCGATTGGGTCGTTGCATTTCAAAAGCGGAGCTTCTTCCAAGTTGTTTTGCGGGATGAAGCTGAGGAGCTTGCGGATGAGTGTCAATGCTTCTTCGCCGTCTTCTGTTGCGAAGTGTGCAACACCTGATTTAGAAGAGTGCATTGTAGCACCACCAAGTTCTTCTTGTGTAACGTCTTCACCAGTTACAGTCTTTACTACCTTCGGACCAGTAAGGAACATGTAAGAAATGCCTTTAGTCATGATAGTAAAGTCAGTCAATGCCGGAGAATAAACGGCACCACCGGCGCAAGGACCGAGAATTGCAGAGATTTGAGGAATAACACCTGAAGCAAGAATATTGCGTTCGAAGATTTCAGCATATCCTGCCAATGCGTTGATACCTTCCTGGATACGTGCACCACCTGAGTCGTTCAAGCCGATAACCGGTGCGCCCATCTTCATGGCCATATCCATTACCTTGCAGATCTTCATGGCCATTGCTTCTGACAATGAACCGCCGAATACTGTAAAGTCCTGTGCAAATACATAAACAAGACGGCCGTCGATTGTACCGTAACCGGTTACGACACCGTCGCCAAGATAATGTTTCTTGTCTTGTCCGAAGTTTGTGCAACGGTGTTGTACAAACATATCGAGTTCTTCGAAGCTACCTTCGTCGAGAAGTTGTGCGATGCGTTCGCGAGCTGTGTATTTACCTCTTTCGTGCTGCTTAGCGATAGCTTTTTCGCCACCACCCAAGCGTGCTTTTTCGCGCAAGGCGATAAGCTCCTGCACTTTTTCAAGTTGATTGCTCATAATTAAAGTTGAATTGTATTATTAGAGTTGATTTATTCCGGCTTTTCGCAAAGTTCAGTCAAAACGCCAAGTGTTGATTTCGGGTGAAGGAATGCGATGTTCAAACCTTCAGCACCTTTACGCGGAGCTTTGTCGATAAGTCTTACGCCTTTAGCTTCAACTTCAGCCAATGCGTTGGCAACACCGTCTGTAGCAAATGCCAAGTGGTGGATACCTTCGCCGCGTTTTTCGATAAATTTAGCAATTGTGCTGTCTTCGCTTGTCGGTTCGAGAAGCTCGATTTTTGTTTGTCCAACTTTGAAGAATGCAGTTTTAACTTTTTGGTCAGCTACTTCTTCAATAGCGTAGCACTTGAAACCAAGTACATTTTCGTAGTAAGGAATTGCTTCTTCAAGACTCTTGACAGCGATTCCAAGATGTTCAATGTGAGAAATATTCATAACATTATAAGTTAAAAGGTGTTTGTTATAATCTGTTTGTGTTGATGCAGGCACCTTCTATGGTGAATCTACATCGCTCACAAAATTACTATAAAAATAACAATTACGTCATATTTGTATTGAAAAAAACGACTTAAAACGACTGACAAAAAGTTAAAATCATGGAATATTTATAATATATATAGGTGTAGAGTGGAGAACAGGCTGGGGGTTGGCATAGTGAAACTGACTATATGTCAGTATGACCGGTGGATGCTGACATTTTTTTACGGCATTTTTTGAGTTTGGCACGCGATTTGCACAATAGAGAGTGTCGGCCGCAAGGCATGACAGAATGAACTTGATTAATAACAAATAAAAAATATAGAATTATGGGCAAAATTATTGGTATTGACTTAGGTACTACGAACTCCTGTGTGGCAGTTCTCGAAGGTAAAGATCCTGTAGTAATTCCTAACAGCGAAGGTCGCAATACAACTCCTTCCATTGTGGCTTTCATCGACGGTGGAGAACGTAAAATCGGTGATCCTGCAAAACGTCAGGCAATCACAAACCCGACTCGTACGGTGTTCTCAATCAAACGTTTCATGGGTGAAACATACGACCGTGTAGACAAGGAAATCGCACGTGTTCCTTATAAAGTGGTAAGAGGCGACAACAACACTCCGCGTGTTGACATCGACGGCCGCGAATATACTCCGCAAGAAATCTCAGCAATGATTCTTCAAAAGATGAAAAAGACTGCTGAAGACTATCTCGGACAAACTGTGACAGAAGCCGTTATTACAGTTCCGGCTTACTTCAATGACTCACAGCGTCAGGCTACTAAGGAAGCCGGTGAAATTGCAGGTTTGACAGTTCGCCGTATCGTGAACGAACCGACAGCCGCAGCATTGGCTTACGGTCTTGACAAGAGCGCTAGCGATAAGAAAATTGCCGTATTCGACTTGGGTGGCGGTACATTCGATATCTCAATCCTTGAATTGGGTGACGGTGTGTTTGAAGTGAAATCAACTAACGGTGATACTCACCTTGGTGGTGATGACTTTGACCACAAGATTATCGACTGGTTGGCTGATGAGTTTCAGAAAGAAGAAGGCGTTGACTTGCGTCAGGACCCGATGGCATTGCAACGTTTGAAGGAAGCTGCCGAAAAGGCTAAGATTGAGCTTTCAAGCACAACTTCAACAGAAATCAACTTGCCGTACATTATGCCGGTTAATGGAATTCCAAAGCACTTGGTTAAAACTCTTACCCGTGCAAAATTCGAACAGCTTTGCGACGATTTGATTCAGGCTACAATCGTTCCTTGCCAACAGGCATTGAAGGATGCAGGCATGACAGCGTCAGAAATCGACGATGTAATCCTCGTAGGTGGTTCAACACGTATCCCGGCTGTTCAGCAGATTGTTGAGAAATTCTTCGGCAAGGCTCCGTCAAAGGGTGTAAATCCTGATGAAGTGGTAGCTGTTGGTGCTGCAATCCAAGGTGGTGTATTGAGCGGTGATGTGAAGGATGTCGTTCTTTTGGACGTAGTTCCATTGTCAGTAGGTATCGAAACATTGGGTGGCGTTATGACAAAACTTATCGATGCCAACACTACAATCCCGACTCGCAAGAGCGAAACATTCTCAACTGCTGTCGACAATCAGCCTTCAGTAGAAATCAACGTATTGCAGGGTGAACGTCCATTGGCAAAAGACGATAAATCTCTTGGCCGTTTCCACTTGGATGGAATTGCTCCGGCTCCGCGTGGTATCCCACAAATCGAAGTGACATTCGAAATTGATGCCAACGGTATCTTGAACGTATCGGCTAAAGATAAGGCTACAGGCAAGGAACAGAGTATCCGTATTGAAGCTTCAAGCGGTTTGACTGACGCTGAAATCCAACGTATGAAGGATGAAGCTGCTGCCAATGCTGCTGCCGATGCAAAGGAAAAGGAACGTATCGACAAAATCAACAAGGCTGATGCAGTAATCTTCCAGACAGAGAAACAGTTGAAAGAACTTGGTGACAAGTTTGCAGCTGACAAGCGTGCTCCAATTGATGCAGCTTTGAACGAATTGAAGGAAGCTCACAAGGCACAGAACGTAGATGCTATCGATCCGGCTATTGACAAATTGAATGCCGCAATGCAGGCTGCTGCTCAGGGTATTTACAACGCTCAGCAACAGGCTGGCGGTGCACAGGGTGCAGGTTTCAATCCTAATGCAGGTGCAAATCCGAACGCCGGTGCCAACAACAACGACGGCAACAATGTGACCGACGCCGATTTCGAGGAAGTCAAGTAAATGTAAGATTTAAACCACATAGTAAAAGCGTGCAGCTCATTTGGGTTGCGCGCTTTTTGTTTTTATAGGGTACATGGTTTTTGTTTGTTTTCTATGGGCTTGTTAGTTTACTGTCAAATGTGCCAGTCCGAATGACTCCAAATACTTATCGTCCCATTCCTGATGGGGCTGCTTGCGGAAAGTGTTGGCGAGGATAACAAAAGAATGTTTGTTGGCATACAGTTGTGTAGGTCGTGAATCCCAAGTCATATGGGTGTTTTTAATATCAATGAAAGAAGTTGTTGCGAATTTTACTTCGTATTTTCATTAAGCAGTACGTGTCTGTCTCGATAATAGAAATAAGGTGTTAGTGTTCTTGTTTTTACTTTATCTTCGCAGGGTGTGCCCTTCGTTTTCGATTGGGATAAGTTGTACTACCGGAACTGGGGATAGTCTTGCCGTTGTCGTTTCACTGGTAAAGTCGGCATTCGCTTGCGGATTCTCCAAACATACAATCACTTCGCCATCGTTTACTCCACAGAATAGGCTGCCACCATCCGTATTGGCAAAAGCCGACACAGATTTAAGCCATGACTTTACTTTCTTACGTTCCAGCATTTCCTTAAAATCGTAAGACGAGCATTCCGCTATCAATGTATTGTTATGAATTTGCATCGTTTTCTTTTTGTTGTTTTGGGATAAAGCCCAAGTTCTATATACAAAGGTAAGGATAGAACCGGATATTTTGTTAAAATCGCCACATTGATTTGATTATTATGTATTTATAATCTATTTAAAATATAAAAATCATATCTTTGTAATTAAGAAAATCTCTTTGCTTGAAACTGCAATGTTCATGTGTTAAATTCTAAGATCAAAGTAATAAAGTTATACCAAAAGATAAATTGCTTATGACAACATATAATAATCCATCAGTTGGTGATATTATTCGCGTAAAAATTACCAGTGTAAAACCAGATCTCGGAGCATTTGCAAAAATGCCCAATGGAGTTGATGGTTTGATAAGACTTTATGATATATCTTGGTCTAATCAGTCTGTGATTCTTTCTTCATTATCGAAAGGTGATGTTCTTGATGTAAAAGTAATTAAAGAATTACCAGATGGAAAGTTGAACCTAAGCCGAAAAGATCTTCTACCCAATCCAAGAACAGTTGAAAAAGGTTCCATATATAAGGTTACTATAAAATCTGTTGAAAGTTTCGGCCTTATTGTAAACTTAGGAGACAATACGGCACTTGTTCATATAAGTGAACTTCCAACAATAGAGTACAAAGAAGGTGAAGAAATTACTTGTGTTGTAATTGACAACAATTACGACCCAGAGAAGCATCGAAACAAAATTTCGATGAGTGTGTTGGCTTTACATGATTATTTTGCAAAAGTACATAGTGAGAATGAACGGGTAAAATGTTTATTTAAAGGTATCATTAAAAATGAAAATTCCACATCTGCTCTTATTGAAGCAGATGGATTGATAAAGGTAATTGTTCCTTTTAAACGTTTTGTTGAACCTTATAAAACTAGACTATTGAACAATGATATAAAAACTGATGAAGAACTTGAATTTGTTTTCATTAAATATAATGAAAAGTTAAAAGCTATTGTCTTGGATATGCGTCCAATCGAGGCAGAGGAAAAGAAATCTAAAGTTGATTGGTTACGTTCACAACTAAATAAAGGCGATATCATTGATGCTGTTGTTAAGAATGTAAACAATAAATTTGCTACTATAGACATTGATAATACCGGAATCTTAGGCTGTATATATAGGGATGAACTGTCTCCAAATAAAGTTATTCGTGCTAGTGATGAAGTTTTTCCAGAAGAACATATCCGTGTTGCATATATGGGAGAAGACAACGGCCAGCTGATTTTTACTAGAAAGTTTTTTGTTGAAGATAAATACGAAGAGAGCCTTTACGAACTTAGTCTTACAGATTTACTGGCTACTATGGGATTAACAACCAATCGTTTTATTGGTAAAGTTATAGAGATTAATTCCAAGTATTTTTTCACAGATTTAATGTCTACAGGAGATGTTAAAGAAGAAAACAATGGAAAATTACTAGTAGATCCAATTAATGGAAAGTGTCTTATTGCCATCGTTGATAACCGATTGCGTAATTTTTTTGTTTCTGGTAATTATTATGAGATAGAGATTGACATGCCACGCAAAGAATACCGCATGGAACAAGGTTCTCCTTATATGTTTTGTGTATCATCAAACAAAATTAAAAAAGTAGAAAATCCATATAAAGAGTCTGTTTCCCTTTCCTTTAAGCAACATACAAGTCCAAACACTAATACAAGTGTAGCTAACTTGCTTGAGGAAGTAGGTCAGAACCTCTATACTAGTAAAAAGAGAATGTTTTTTGAACTTCTTCAAAATGCCGATGATGCTGCTCCAGAGAATGGGGTTAAAGTAAAGTTACAACTTAGCGATAATTATTTTGTTGTAACACACGATGGATTTGCATTTAATAAACATGACTTTGAATCAATTACATCTGCTGCAAAAAGCACAAAGAGTGCAAGCAATAAGAAAACAGGCTATAAAGGTATTGGGTTCAAGTCAGTATTCACAAATTCTGAGTCTGTGTTAATTAAAAGTGCAGGCTACAATTTTTCTTTCGATAAAAATTTACCAATCTATAATGATTTCAAAGCCTTTTATTATCATGTTAACGATATTGAGAATAATGTGGAAAAACAGAAAGAATTTCTTCACAAATATCTAAAATTCTTTAGGGAATTCAAAGGTGTGAAGGATATTCCTTGGCAGTTATTACCGATATGGTATGAATCATTAAAAATTGATCCATATGATTCCATTTTTAATCAAAAAGAAAATGTTGCTATAGCATTAAAAATGGATGAAGAAACACTTTCTGAATATCATGAAGCGATTAAAGAAGTGTTTTCTGAACCACGGTTTATGTTATTTCTCAGGAACACTAATCGAGTGCAATTGATAGATAAGGATAAATGTCTTACTATTCAAAAGAAAATCGATAGAAAGAATAACATAGTTTCGCTTGTAAACTCTTTCAATGAAGATCGTTTATCTGAAAATTTTTGTATTTATTCGTCAGACAATCTTTTAGTAAATGACGATGAATTTAAAAAGGCAGGCATTCAAATCAGAAGAAAAGAAAGAACTAATAATAGAGGTGAAAAAGAAAATTACTTTGTCAAACTTGATCAAGATGGTAATGAATTAACAGAAGTTGCTGGTATTCCAGACCGTATTGCATCAGCTAAAGAAACAACTATCTCATTTGCTATCAAACTTGACGAAGATGGATTTGTTACACCAATCGGTGAAGATGATCTCTCATTATATGCTTATCTTCCTATGAATGAGCATAGATTTAAATTTCCATTTTATTTGAATGCTGATTTTATTCCCAAGTCTGATAGAGAAGGAATTTAAAGCGACAATCCATGGAATTTCTTCTTGTTCTATATGATTGGAAAGCAAATTGTAAGTATGGTTTCAAACTATGCTTCTGAACTCAATGTAAATTATCTTAATTTACTTCCGACAAAAGAACTCACCTATTTTAGCCAGGATACAGCAACACTAGTCGATTCGTTTAATCGTGGATATAAGGATGCTTTAACAAATAAAGCATTTATACTTAATGATAAAAATGATATAGTAGGTCCAGATAATATTATATTTGATGCTTCTGGACTATCTTCTGTAATTGGTGCATCTAATTTCTATAAGCTAATAGGTACAACCAAACATTTACCTCATGAATCTATTGATTCAAGTTCATTGTCAAAAGAAATATTTGGAATAGAAAAGATTACAACAGAAACTGTTATCACAATTCTATTAAATAATATTGATACCCTTAAAAAATGGATTATTGATTCTTGTGATGATAGGTTACGTACATCTTTTTATAAATGGTTGGCAAGAGAAGAAGAAGCGCATTCTCTAATTCCACTTGTTCCCACGTTTATGTTTGGAAAAGAATGGAAAACAACAAATGAAGTTAAGCTAGAAGATAAACTCTTGTTTTCAACTGAGAAGATTTCAACCATAAAGTCAGTATTATCAAAACTTGGTTTTAAATGTTCTAATCATTCTGTTGAAGAACATCCATTATCATTGTTTATTGTTGGTCAAGATGAAAAAGCAATTTTTGAAAAAATAAAGGAAGAATCCTTAGATTCTCTCACTTTTAATGAGAGATTGCATTTATTTGTGAATATTGCAAAATTTGAAAATATTGGGGTTGAAACTTTGAAAAAATGGAAAATCTTTAAAAATCAGAATGGTAAATATAGTCCATTATCTTCAATGTTTGCGTATAATTCCAATTGTCCGGTTTGGCTCTATGATTATATGTTAAAGCAAGAAGAAAATAATAGCTTAATTACTAGATACCTTGTTGCATCGACAGATATTTATTCAAGCATTATTGAACCATATATTGATGACTTGATAAGTATTACAGATATTTCAGATATTCATAAAACATTCTTGTCATATTGGAGACCTGGATTTACGATAACATTATTTACAAAAAGCAATATACCTACAATAAGTTTACTTCGTATTGTAGAGCAATCTGACATTAATACTCAGGTAGCATATGCAAAGAGCATAAAAGCTATGCCACTTTTAAGTACGTTGGAGTATGATAAAAATTCTTTCGAATATAGATGGATGAAAATGGCATTATCCAACGATACGGTTGTTTCTCATGCACGCTCAATAATAACAATTAATGGTAAGAGTTTGTCTGAATATAATCTTAAAGATGATTTTTCAATAAACATAGGTGTAAAACTCTATACATTCTCGCTTTCGAAAATACTACCAGCATATTCCTCATCTTCTATACTTAGCAATGTAAGTTCAAAGTTTTCAAGTATAGATGGATTCGAAAAGATATTCGCTCAAAGGGAAGTTAACCCTACTGATGTTCGAAATCAGTTATATAAAGAATTAACTGCATCAACTCAATTAATCACTGCAGAACAATTCTGTTTTCTTATTGTGTATAGAAAGTTTTGTGGTTACAATTGTTTCGATAATATGCTAAAATCATGCATTCGTGCTAATGATCAAAATCTTTTCATTGAAATACTTGATAAGAGTATGGCACTAGATATTGCAGATATATTAAGTCCTGTTATTGCAAATGGAGGAGTTCAATATCCTTTTGATAAATTAGTTGGAACTTATTTCGATAGTAATGAATTCACTTTACCAATAGAACAAGTGCCTCCGTTTATTGAGAACTGGGCTAATACGTTTGAAAAAAAACAATTCTTGATTCAATTGGGATTGCATGACAAAGAAAGTAAAGAGATACTGCGGAGAAAATCATTTAAAGAGAACAAATTAGAAAATATATGGAATCTTAATGATGCTAACATAATAAGATCTTTCTTTAATTGGGTAGCTAACTCATTCCAACTTCCTATAGAATCAGAAAACCAAGTAAATATATTGTCAAATCTATACAAAACTTTACGTCTAACAGGTTCATATTATGAAGATGATTTCTGTAAAGCAGCAGAATGGTCAAATCAATTGTATTTAAATTGGAAACAAAATTCAAAAATGTCAATATACATAATTGAAGGGGAACTTCCGTATAGAGGCATTTATAATAATACTTATTTATTTAAAGGTTATGCGGGTGAATATGCATATTTTGCAAACACTAGACATATCTATATATCAGCGAATAGAGAACCAGCATCTTCTCTAGCGGATATATACTCCAATACTACATTAAAATGTCCTTTTTCTAAAGAGGATTGGAATATGATGTTTCTCGTATCAGCGGATATTGTTCAAGAAAAGGATAAACGCATAGCAGAACTTGAGCGAATGCTTGAAGAAACAAAAAGTAAAAAAAGAATAGACGGTGATTATTATGAGGATGAAGAAAGTTATGGCAATGTTACCGATCGGGATAATCTTGACAAAGAATCTCGTATAGAGATGAATTTGGAAGCACGTAATGCTGCAAAAGATTACCTTGATTCGTTAGATGATTATGATTGCTCAGGATGGGATCCTAATTTGGGGAATGGTTTGGTTAAAGGTATTATTAAATTTAAAGGGAAATTAATAACAGTAGTCGTAACCAGTTCTATAGGACGAAAGCTATACCTTCATCCTAGATTATTCTCAGAGTTAATGATAGATCCAGATAATTTGCTACTCAATTATGGCTATGATAGAAGGATACATCGTATAAGTTTTAATGATACTTTTAAAGACAATAAGGATGTCAACCTTATATTTGATACAGATATCATAACTCCTAAAGAATTTGCATATTTAGCTAATAGATATATGTACTCAAAAAAGACATGTTTCGTTATAGAAAATATAACATATTCTATTTCAGACCAAATAAAAGGTTTTGGACTTGACGAAAAGATGTCAGATTCTGATGTTTATACAAATATCGATACAAATGAATTGTTTGACTTTTAGAATAAAAATATAATGTATTATACAAGAGAGCAACATAAGAGATTTCTTGATAAAGAACTTGTAGCAATAAGTGAAGAATATTTAAAGAAGCTCAATTCTAAAGCAATCGCATTATTAACAAATAATGAAGTGTATGTTACACAGTTTGTAAAGTTAGATTTAAAAATAGCTGATTCTAATAATACAGATCGTAACGTATTGGGATCTGGACAACTTATACTTCGTTTTAAGAAGGATAAAGGATTTCCACGCAAGAATGAATATTTTACTGCAGTCGTATTAGAAAAAGAAATGAGTATTCCAAGGTATTGGGGAGAAATCAGTTGGGGTAACTTGCGTCGTCACCAAGTCGAATTTTCGGAGGTGCATTGTGTCTGGCAGGGGAAAACGGATGACGATGGTTTCCTACTATGTGGTTTTACTGGGTTGTCAATAGATATGGCTAAATTCCTAGAAAACAAAGAAGGATGTGTAATTATCCTTGGCCCTCAAGAGCCACCAATGGATTATTATCAAAACCTTATTGATATCGTTAACAACAACGACATAAATATGGTAGCCAAGGACATTTTGGATTTTGATAAGAAGTTTATTGTATGGAATCCTATTCATATTAATTCAAATAAAGAACAAGTTGAAGAGATAGTCAAGACGTTAGAATCCACTTCTCAACTGATATTTCAGGGCCCTCCAGGAACTGGAAAAACGTATCTTATGGCTGAACTTGTTGCACATTTGCTGAGCCAAAATAGTAGTGTGCTTGTTACTGCCATGACTAACAGAGCACTGATAGAACTTGCAGAAAAGGACAGCCTAAAAAAATACCTCTCCGATAAGCGGGTAATGAAAACTAATGTATCTTCTGATGAACTTATTACCTGTAAAAATCTTTGTCCTATTGATAGTAAAAAATAACATGTATTTCTGGCAATCTGACACTCTCAACATTCTATAGTACAAGTGGTTGGGCTAAACAAAGCTATTATGAACAACCATTTGACTATATAATTATGGATGAAGCAAGTCAGGCTTTGTTTGGAATGATAGCTGCATGTAAAAATCTTGGAAGAAAGGTTATATGGATTGGTGATCAAAACCAGATGCAGCCAATTGTATTGTTAAGTGAAGAAACGCTTATGAGGAATGACTTCGCTATGCTTGCAAATGGTTTTGCAACACTCTGTGAGAACTTTGACTACAAGTCGTTTATTTTAACAGAAACACATCGTTTATTGAAAAAATCTGCAGATTTGACAAGTATTTTCTATCATACACCTATTAAATCGGTAGCTGACTTTAAGTATGAGTTAGCAAATACTACTATACATTATATTCCTAAGGAAGGTGGTACAATTCTTATTCCTAAGGAGATGCCTATCGGTGAGAAAGCAGATAAAGTCAGTTGTGATTTCACTATTAGAATTGTTAATGATTTATTATTATCTTATCCTAAATTGAATATTGCAGTATTGGCAAAATTTCGTGCTGCAGTTAGAATGTTACAGAATAGTTTTATAACTAAATATGGTAGTAAAAACAATGTTCTCATCGACACAGTTGAACGAGTTCAAGGTATGACTTGCGATGTTTGTATTTATTATATTCCTAACACAATGATTGGAATGTCTCTTGATAGAGCACTGTTTAATGTTGCAACAAGTCGTGCAAAACAACTAACAATAATTGTTGCGGATAAATCAATACTCAATACATCATGCCATAGAGATGTTCGTTCGTACTTAATCAAAATAACTTCTGGTATTATACCAGAAATAAGAGATGAGTATTCAAATAAACTTAAAGATAGTATAATTGAAGGTAACGGGATAAGTTTGCATCTAAAAGGGAAAATAGACCTTTCAAAATTTGAGACTTCAAAACAAAAAGCTGTTAAGTCAATCACCAAAAAGAATATATATATTATCGACACTAATGTGTTTGTTAATTGTCCAGATATTATTTCTAAGATTGATGAACACTATCAAGTTGTTATGTCTGCAAAAGTTATAGACGAGTTGGACAAACTTAAAATTAAGCTTGATGCGGCAAACAAAAAAAATGTAGAAACGGCTTTACGATTGATCAATAAAGCAATGGATAAGCCGAATGTCTCAATGGAACTTTCTGATCCTGATTTATTGCCAAATGATTTTAATAAAAAATCTCCAGATAATAACATATTAACGGTAGCACTGAAATTTAAAAATGAAAATCCAATTCTTTTAACTTCCGATAATGGTTTACAAGTAAAAGCAAAAGGACTAAGTATTGCAACTATTAAACTGAAAGATTTCTTAAAACATTAGTATGTATTCAAATTGCATATTCTGTTAAAATCGCCTCATTGATTTGATTATTATGTGCTAATATCACGATATTTATCAAATAAATCTGTACTTTTGCAGTAAAGAGTTGTGGTTACTTATGGATGCTTATTTTCGGGTTTGCACTATATTTGCAACACGTTCACGCAAGTTGCTCATACAGAGATGCTGTTGACTTTGAGGAAATGAAATAAGATTAAAGCTTAAATACATAGCGTAAAAACGTGTGACTCATTGGGCCACACGCTTTTTGTTGTTGCTGCTTTCTGGTAGGAAAGGGGAGGGGCGGATGTCATGGGCTTGGAGTCTTTCCGGTGTAAGTTTTTGGATGTGTTATAAGTTCTAAAAGTGAGGGGATTTGTGGGGAATATGCTTGCTTGCTGTTCGGTTTTCAGTAAAAAACTATTATTTTTGCAATTAGTTTTGTAAATTAAGAAAAGAAGTGGACAATAGAAAACATATAGCCATTTTGGGTAGTACCGGGTCGATTGGGACGCAGACGCTCGATGTGATTTCGGAATATCCCGACAAATTGTATCCTTCGTTGCTGACGGCAAACCGGAATGTGGATTTGCTGATAGAACAGGCTTTGAAGTTTAAGCCACAACGTGTTGTGATTGCATCGGAGGACTGTTATGAGAAATTAAAATCAGCTCTTGCCGGAACGGGGATTGCCGTCGAGTGTGGCTCGAAAGCGATTGCTGATGCCGTGACGGCTGAAGACATTGACATTGTGGTGACTGCCATGGTGGGTTACAGCGGGTTGGAACCTACTATCAGTGCTATCCGTGCCGGTAAGAAAATAGCTTTGGCGAACAAGGAAACGCTTGTCGTAGCCGGAGAGCTGATTACAGATATGCTGAAAGACTCAAAGTCGGAATTGATTCCGGTTGATTCTGAACATTCCGCAATCTTTCAGTGTCTGGTAGGCGAGGACATCCAATCGGTCGACAAGCTGATTCTGACTGCTTCCGGCGGTCCGTTCCGTACGAAAACACTGGAGGAAATGCAGCTGGTGACGAAAGCAGATGCCTTAAAACACCCGAATTGGAATATGGGCGCAAAGGTAACTATCGATTCTGCTTCGATGATGAACAAAGGCTTTGAAATGATTGAAGCGCGTTGGCTGTTTGGTATTCCGTCGGAACGGATCGAAATTGTGGTACATCCGCAATCGATTGTTCATTCGATGGTAGCTTACAACGACGGTTCGGTTAAGGCTCAATTGGGTTTGCCTGATATGCGTCTGCCTATCCGCTACGCACTTAATTACCCGGAACGTTTGCCCTCGGCATGCGAGAAGCTGAAGGTGTCGCAATATTCAACTCTGACATTCGAAGCTCCCGATATGGCTAAATTTCCGTTGCTCTCCATGGCATTCACGGCCATTCAGGCAGGCGGAAATGTGCCGTGTGCGCTGAATGCAGCTAATGAAATCGCCGTAGCTGCATTCCTTGAGGAGAAAATCTGCTTTGTGGATATGCCGGTTCTTGTGGAAAAAGCATTGGAGCGGAATGTGTTCATCTCGAAACCGACTTACAATGATTTAGTGGAAACAAATAGAGAAATAAGAAATATCGCCTCGTCAATTGTTGGAAAATAAAAACGTATATAAATTATAATGGATTCAACCTTTTTTATTAAAGCCGTGCAGCTTATTCTGGCTTTCGGCTTGCTTGTGATTGTCCATGAGTTCGGACACTACATTTTTTCGAGAATTTTCGGTATCCGAGTGGAGAAATTCTATATATTCTTTGACCCTTGGTTCAGCCTGTTTAAATATAAGCCTAAAAAGAAACCGGGAACGGAAGACAAGGCTTCTTGGCGCGACACGGAGTATGGTATTGGCTGGCTTCCGTTGGGCGGATATTGTAAAATTTCGGGTATGATTGACGAGTCAATGGACTTGGAGCAAATGAAACAGCCTGCCAAGCCATGGGAATTTCGCTCAAAACCGGCATGGCAGCGTTTGTTGGTTATGGTAGCTGGTGTGCTTTTTAATTTCATCCTTGCTATCATTATTTATGCCGGTATTGCCTATACTTGGGGCGACAAGTATATTGACTATGAAGATGCTACCTATGGTATGCAGTATTGCGAACCTGCTCATCGAATTGGCTTTGTAGACGGTGACATTCCATTGATGATGGACGGTCAGAAAATTGATGCTGCCAATTATGATTTGCTGAAAATGCTTGAATCAAAGCAGGTGACAGTACTTCGTAACGGCAAGGACACTGTGGTCATCAATATGCCAGAAAACGCTGTACTGAAAATCAACAGTGAAATGGAAAAAGAGGACAGCGGTTTTGGATTCATGGTTTACCGTATTCCGGTGGTTGTAAAAGAGGCCGTAGCCGGGGAAGCTGCAGAAGATGCCGGTCTGCAAGCAGGTGACCGTATCGTGGCCGTTGACAGTGTTCCGGCTGAAACATACGACGTGTTTTCAAAAGAATTGGCAGCGAACAAAGGAAAATCTGTCGAACTGCAATATGTGCGTGACGGGAAAGAGCAGTCAACTACGATACAGATTTCCGAAGCCGGAAAAATTGGAATCATGCTGACACCGATTACGGATTTGTATAAGACTAAGACGATTGAATATAATTTGTGGCAGTCGATTCCACGTGGTATTGAAATCGGTGTCGATAAACTGGTTTCTTATGTGAGCCAGATGAAATATATATTTACCAGTGAAGGAGCGAAGAGCCTTGGTGGTTTTGGTGCTATCGGGAATATGTTCCCTGACACGTGGAGCTGGTATCAGTTCTGGGTGATTACTGCGTTTATCAGCCTTGCTCTTGCGTTTATGAATATTCTTCCGATTCCGGCATTGGACGGCGGTCATATTCTTTTCTTGATTTATGAAATGATAACCGGTCGCGAGCCGAATCAGAAATTTATGGAATATGCCCAAATGATTGGTTTGGGACTGTTGGTATTGTTGATGCTTTATGCCAACGCCAATGATATTTACAGATTTTTTATCAAATAGCAGCAGTGTAGTTTATGGAATATAAGAGAGTATTTTTAAAGAAAGGAAAAGAAGAATCGCTGAAGCGTTTCCATCCGTGGGTTTTCTCCGGTGCGATTGCCAAGATGGACAACGGGGTGGAAGAAGGTGACATTGTTGCCGTTTATTCCTATTCCTGTGAATTTATAGCGATGGGACATTTTCAGATTGGAAGCATTACGGTGCGTGTACTTGATTTTGCGCAACGTGACATTGATGCTGATTTTTTCTTCGACCGTCTTCAGAAGGCTTTCGATTTGCGTAAAAGCATAGGGCTGATTCGTCCGGATAACAATGCCTTCCGTCTTGTACATGGAGAAGGGGATTTCCTGCCTGGTCTTGTGGTTGATGTCTATGAGCGTACAGCAGTTGTTCAGGCTCACTCTCCGGGTATGCACTTTGCCCGCAACATTATTGCAGATGCACTGTTGCGCATTGCTGACGGACTGATTAAGAATGTATATTATAAGTCGGAAACGACTTTGCCTTACAAGGCACAGCTCGATCCGCAAAACGACTATATCGTAGGCGGATTTGAAACCAATGTCGCTGTTGAAAACGGTTTGAAGTTCCATGTTGACTGGCTGAAAGGACAGAAGACCGGATTCTTTGTCGATCAACGCGACAACCGCTCTCTTTTGGAGCATTATGCCAACGGGCGTTCGGTTTTGAACATGTTCTGCTATACGGGTGGTTTTTCGTTCTATGCCATGCGCGGCAATGCCAAACTTGTACATTCTGTTGACAGTTCGGCAAAGGCCATTCAACTTACAAACGAGAATGTGGAATTGAATTTCCCGGGTGATCCGCGCCATCAGGCATTTGCAGAAGATGCGTTCAAATTCCTGAACAACATGGATGACAAATACGACCTGATTATTCTCGACCCTCCGGCATTTGCCAAGCATAAAAGTGCTTTGAAAAATGCGTTGATAGGTTATCGCAAGCTGAATGCCAAAGCGTTTGAGAAAATCCGTCCTGGTGGTATTCTTTTCACGTTCTCCTGCTCACAGGCTGTGTCAAAAGAACAGTTCCGTCTGGCGGTGTTCAGTGCGGCAGCCATGTCGGGACGTCGTGTCCGTATTTTGCATCAGCTGACCCAACCTTCCGACCATCCGATAAATATCTATCATCCGGAAGGCGAGTACTTGAAGGGGTTGGTGCTTTACGTTGAATAACCCTTAAACCATTAATATATGAAGAAATCATTTTTAGCGGCTGCTATGGCAGCAATGGCGTTGGTTTCTGTGTCTTGTTCTTCCGATAAGAAAACGGAAACAGCCGAATTTAATTACAAAGTGGACAGATTTGCTGATATTGAAATTCTTCGTTACAAGGTAACGGATTTCGAAAACTTGACTCCAAAGCAAAAAGAATTGGTTTATTATCTGACAGAAGCGGCATTGTATGGCCGAGACATTCTGACAGATCAGAACGGTAAATATAACCTTGCTATCCGTACGACATTGGAGGAAATTTACAAAAACTTCAACGGCGACAAGGAAAGTGCGGATTATAAAGGTTTTGTTGAATATTTGAAGCAAGTATGGTTTGCCAACGGTATTCATCATCACTACTCAACAGACAAGTTCGTACCGAAATTCTCTCAGGATTTTTTTAAAGCGGAGGTTGCGAAACTTGCTCCAGAATCATTGCCTTTGGCTGAAGGCCAGACGGTCGACGCTTTTGTGGCAGAATTGGTTCCGGTTATTTTCGACCCGACAGTGATGGCGAAACGTGTTAATCAGGCCGACGGACAGGATTTGATTCAGACATCAGCCAACAACTATTACGATGGTGTCACTCAGGTTGAAGTTGAACAGTTCTATGCTGCAATGAAAGACCCGAAAGATACGACTCCGATATCTTATGGCTTGAACTCCCGATTGGTGAAAAAAGACGGAAAGGTTCAAGAGGAAGTCTACAAAGTTGGTGGCCGTTATAGCGCAGCAATCGAAAAAATAGTAGAAAATCTGAAGAAGGCTCAGGCTGTTGCTGAAAACGAACAGCAGAAAGCGCATATCGGTAAATTGATAGAATATTATACTACCGGTAATCTGAAGACTTTCGATGAATATTCAATTCTTTGGGTGGAAGATGTTGTCAGCACGGTTGATTTCATCAATGGCTTCATTGAAAGCTATGGTGATCCGCTTGGATTGAAAGGAGCATGGGAGTCAATTGTTAATTTCAAGAACGAAAAGGCTTCTCATCGTACGGAGGTAATCAGTGCAAACGCACAGTGGTTTGAAGACCATTCTCCGGTAGATGCACGTTTCAAGAAAGACAGTGTGAAAGGTGTAACTGCTAAGGTTATTACAGCCGCTATCCTTGCCGGTGATGCTTATCCTGCAACTCCGATTGGTATCAATCTTCCGAATGCAAACTGGATTCGTGCAGCACATGGTTCAAAATCGGTAACTATTGAGAATATAACTGAAGCATATGACCAGGCTTCACATGGGAACGGTTTCAACGAAGAATTTGTCATTGACAAGGAAACCGGCGATTTGATGGACAAATATCTGTTCATCGTTGATAATCTTCATACAGACTTGCACGAATGTCTTGGCCACGGCTCTGGAAAACTCCTTCCGGGTGTTCACGATGATGCATTGAAAGAACATGGCTCTACGCTTGAAGAAACACGTGCCGATTTGTTTGCCTTGTATTATTTGGCTGACCCGAAACTTTTGGAACTTGGCTTGGTCGACAATAAGGATGCTTACAAGGCTGAATACTATAAGTATATTTTGAACGGTATGATGACTCAGTTGATGCGTATCGAATACGGCAAGAACATTGAAGAGTCACACATGCGCAACCGTCAGCTTATTTCTATGTGGGCATATGAAAACGGTAAAGCTGAAAACGTAATCGAACTCGTGAAGAAAGATGGCAAGACATTTATCAAGATTAATGATTACGAAAAACTTCGCGGCTTGTTTGGCAAATTGTTGGCTGAAGTTCAGCGCATCAAGTCGGAAGGCGACTATGCTGCCGGCAAGAAGTTGGTGGAAGATTATGCTGTGAAGGTTAATCCGGAAATCCACAAGGAAGTGTTGGAACGCTACGGTAAGCTTGACATTGCTCCATACAAGGGATTCGTAAATCCGGTTTATACCGCTGTCAAGGATGCGGAAGGCAATATCACAGATGTGACAGTTGATTATTCTGAAGGCTATGTTGAGCAAATGCTCCGCTATTCTAAAGACTATTCACCATTGACAAAATAATCGGGAACGATTGATTGATAAATGAGGCATCCTCTTGTTTGAGGATGCCTTTTTTTGTAGTTTTGCAATATGGAAAAGGAAACGATTAGAGATATAAAAAGTCAGTTCTTCGCTTTAAGAAACGGTGAGATAGCCGATCGCTTACGAAAAGCAGGGAGTCCGTATAAAATTATATTCGGATTGCTGTTGCCTCAAATTGAGATGGTAGCAGGAAGCGTTGAGCCGTCTGTTGAATTGGCGGAAACCTTGTGGGCAAATACATCGACACGGGAGAGCCGTTTGATGGCAACAATGGTTTATCCGTTGGAAGCATTTACGGTAGCGAAAGCTAAAGAATGGGTCGCTGATTGCGACACCGTAGAACTTGTCGATTTGTTGTGCTTCCGTCTGGTTCGTCATTTGCCGGAAGCGGAAGATTTGCTGATGGAAAACCTTAAGGCAGAAGCTGCTCCGATGATGCGTTATTTTGCCCTGCGTTTGGCCATGAATCTTCTGGTTATAGGAAATCTTTTTGAAAAAGATAAAGTATATGCCTTTGCATTAGAAGAGGACAACAGAGCCGATTGCAAGTCAAAGATGCTCTGTCGGCAAGTGCAAGAAGAAATAGAATGGCAAAAAGAAGAGGAAGGACTTTAACCCTTCCTCTCGTTGTATTAATCCGTAGATTATTAATCGAAAATTTTGTCCCAGTCTTTCCAAACAACTTCGTAGCCGAGGTTTTTAATTTCTTCGGCGACGTCTTTTGGTGTGCGCTCGTCGCTGACGTGGAATTGTTCAAGAGCATCGGGAGTGCTTGTGTAGCCGCCTGGTTCTGTCTTGCTTCCTGCACTCATGGATGTGACACCCAATTTCATCATGTTTGCACGGAAAACCGGATTTTCGCGTGTAGAATATGAGATGTCAACATCGTGGTCGAAAATGCGGAATGCAAACGTGAGCTGTGCCAACTCTTTGTCTGTCATGGTGACATTCGGCTGGAATCCGCTTTCTGACGGTCTCATACGCGGGAAATTGACAGAATAGCGGGTTTTCCAGTAATGTTTTTGCAGGTAGCGCAAATGAATGGCCATCATAGTGACATCTGTTCTCCAGTCTTCAAGTCCAATCAACACGCCCATGCCGATTTTGTGAACACCGGCCTGACCCATACGGTCGTAACCGTTAAGGCGCCAGTCGAAAATTGATTTCATGCCTTTTGGGTGATACAGGTTATAGTTCGCCTTGTTGTAGGTTTCCTGGAAACAAACGACTCCGTTCAGGCCGACTTTTGTCAGGCGCGCATAGTCGTCGGCTTTTAACGGCATCACTTCAATTGAAAGATTGTTGAAGTACGGCCGTGCTATTTTCAACGCATTTTCCAAATAGTCGACTCCTGCAATTGTAGGTGCTTCACCTGTTACAATCAGCAGGTTCTCAAACGGACCTAATGCACGGATGGCCTTGCATTCTGCCTCTATCTGCTTGTCGTTAAGTGTCGTTCGAGCAAAATCGTTGTTATGATTAAATCCACAATATACGCAGAAGTTTGTACAGGCATTGCTCAAATACAGTGGAATGTACATACTGATAGTCTTGCCAAACCGTTCTTGCGTATATTTCATTGACAATCTTGCCATCTGTTCCAGATAAGGAACAGCGGCAGGCGAAATAAGTGCCATAAAATCGTCGATGCTCAGATGTTCTTTTGACAACGCATGTATTACATCGGTTTCTGTTTTCGATGCAATACGTGCGGTTGTCTCTTCCCAATTTATTTTTTCTAATTCTTCAGAAAACATTTTGATGGTTATTTACAAATCTCTTCAGATACCTTTTGTGTGATACGCATTGCGCAGAAATTTGGTCCGCACATAGTGCAGAACTTATCGTCGGATTCGTGGCTTTCAACATAATATTGTTTTGCACGTGCAGGGTCGAGCGACAGGTTGAACTGGTCTTTCCAACGGAATTCGAACCGTGCTTTACTCATTGCATTGTCACGAACTTGTGCGCCGGGGAAACCTTTGGCAAGGTCGGCGGCATGAGCGGCAATCTTATATGCGATAACACCATTTCTTACGTCTTCCTTGTTTGGCAGACTCAGGTGTTCTTTCGGCGTTACATAACAAATCATGGCAGTACCGTACCATGCGATTTGTGCCGCACCGATTGCAGATGTGATATGGTCATATCCCGGAGCAATGTCGGTTGTCAACGGGCCAAGGGTGTAGAACGGTGCTTCGTGACAGGCTGACAATTGCTTGTCCATGTTTTCACGAATCTTTTGCATAGGAACGTGTCCCGGACCTTCGATGATAACTTGTACGTTATGCTTCCATGCCTTTTCTGTAAGTTCGCCCAATACATCAAGTTCAAGGAACTGAGCCTTGTCATTGGCATCATAAATAGAGCCCGGACGCATGCCATCGCCTAATGAAACGGCAACGTCGTATTGTGCGAGGATTTCGCAGATTTCGTCAAAGTGTGTGTATAAGAAACTTTCCTGATTGTGGAGCACACACCATTGTGTCATAATGCTGCCGCCACGTGAAACGACACCCGTAAGACGTTCTCCAATCAACTGCGCATGTGCTTTCAATACGCCTGCATGGATGGTGAAATAGTCAACACCTTGTTCGCATTGCTCAATCAAAGTGTCGCGATAGATTTCCCAAGTCAGTTCGGCTACATTTCCCTGTACTTTTTCCAATGCTTGGTAAATAGGCACAGTTCCCATCGGAACAGGGCAGTTGCGGATAATCCATTCGCGTGTTTCGTGAATGTTGTCGCCGGTAGAAAGGTCCATCAGTGTGTCACCGCCCCAATAGTAGCTCCACATAGCCTTGTCGACTTCTTCTTTGATACCCGAAGACAATGCCGAATTACCGATGTTGGTGTTTAATTTCACACTGAAAGCCCGTCCGATAATCATCGGCTCAGCTTCCGGGTGGTTGATATTGGCCGGAATGATGGCACGTCCGGCAGCTATTTCGTTACGAACGAATTCCGGTGTGATGTATGATTCAATACCCAACTCTTTGTTGTTCAGATTTTCACGAATGGCAACATATTCCATTTCGGCTGTAATGATGCCGGCTTTGGCATAGGCCATTTGGGTGATTTCTTTGCCTGGTTTTGCCTTGCGAGGCTTGTATTGCTTTTTGAAGCGGATGCCGTCAAGACTTTTGTCCTGCAGACGCATTTTACCGTAATCGGAAGTGATGCTGTCGAGCTGAACGGTGTCGTTTCTGTCGGCAATCAGTTGTTCACGAAGGCGTGGCAACCCTTCATTGATGTCAGTCTTGATGTTCTTGTCAGTGTATGCACCGCTTGTATCATACACAACGACAGGAGCATTCGGTGTGATTTTTTTCTCGCCGTTTTCAATCTTGACGGTTGGAGTCAGATTGATTTTTCTCATTCCCACTTTGATAGGAAAAAGAGTACCGTCGATATAGATTTTTTCAGAATTAGGGTATGAGCTGATGTTGATATCCGTAAATTCCATAGTGAAAGGGTTGTTTTAATTAATCAAGAAATGAAGTTAATGGACTGCTTGCCATTGCGTGGTCCGACTTTTCGCCCAAACCGGCAAGGTATGCCATACGTCCGGCTTCTGTCGCCAATTTGAATGCTTTTGCCATTTCAACCGGATTGTCGGCAACTGCTATGGCAGTGTTGACCAAAACGGCACTTGCGCCCATTTCCATAGCTGCTGCGGCATGAGAAGGTGCTCCCAAACCTGCATCGATGACAACCGGTACGTTGCTTTGGCTGATAATGATTTCAAGCATTTCTTTCGTTATCAGGCCTTTGTTTGTTCCGATGGGTGCGCCAAGCGGCATGACAGCAGCGGTACCAACATCTTCCAAACGTTTGCACAACACCGGGTCGGCCTGAATATAGGGCAGGACAACGAATCCCAATTTAGCCAGTTCTTCTGTTGCTTTTAATGTTTCAATCGGGTCTGGCAGCAGATATTTAGGGTCGGGGTGGATTTCAAGTTTGATGAAATTAGTACCGAAACATTCTCTGGACAATTGGGCTGCCAATACAGCTTCTTCCGCATTTCTTACTCCTGATGTATTTGGGAGAAATTGAACATGTTCGCGATTGATGTGACGCAGCATGTCGTCGTCAGCAGCGTCTGACGTGTCAAGGCGTTTCATCGCAACTGTAATCATTTCAGATTCTGATGCCAGAATGGATTGCAGCATCAAATCGTTGGAGGCAAATTTGCCTGTTCCGACAAACAATCGTGAAGTGAATTCACGACCGCCAATAATTAGTTTATCCATTATTTTTGATTATATCTTTGTTCAACAATCTTTTCAAGCAATGTTATCATTTTTTCAGTTTCCGCAGTCATGTCGTCAGCGTTGATAAGGCCGCCCGATACAGCAATACCGTCAACTCCTGTAGACATGATGTCTTCGACATCTTCATATTTGATACCACCAATGGCAACAACCGGAAGATTGATGCTTGATGCTTTTTTCTTGGTGATGATGTCCTGATATCCGTTCAATCCCAGTACTGGGCTAAGTTTTTCTTTTGTCTGAGTGAAACGGAACGGACCGAGACCGATATAGTCGATATCAAGATGGCGGACGGCTTCAATGTCATCTATTGTGTTGGCTGTTACTCCGATTATAAATTCTTCACCCAGAATTTCCCGGGCTTCAGTCGGCGCCATGTCGTTTTTACCGAGATGAACTCCGTCCAACGCCAATTCTTTGGCGATGTCCACATAGTCGTCGATAACCAGAATACATTCGTGTTCCTTGCAAATGTCCTTTGCTTTGGTTGCAACCTCGATTATTTTTTCTCGGGGAGCATTTTTCATACGTAATTGTACCCATTTGCAGCCGCCATTGACAGCATTCTCAATTTCTTCAAGAATGGTCATCTTGTCGGATGGGTGTGTGATAAATTGCAGCATATGTCTATATTGTTTTCTTTTTTATTTCATCTAAAATTGTTTTAAGCTGGCCAGTGTCTTTTGCATTGAACAGATAGCCGAGGAAAGCTGCGCCACCAAATCCAATCTTGGAGAGATAGGAGAGTGTTTCAGCCGTGTTTCCTCCCAATGCAATCACTTTTGGCGTAATGATTCCATTACTTTTCGCCTCCCTCAACTCTTTATCCGAAAAGTTGGACATATATCCTTTTTTGCAGATGCTGTTAAAAATAGGGCTTAGGAAAACATATTCAAAGCGGTTGATGTCCTTTAATTCATCAAAACTGTGGCAGGAACGGGAAAGTTTTCCAGTGTAGCTGTCGGGAGCAGTCGGATGTTTGGCATTGAGATGTATTCCGCCCAAGCCATATTTTTCCGCCAATTCAAAATGATTGTGGATTTTCAATCTGCTATAATATTCCGGTGAAATTTGTGAAATGAAATTATCCACGGTTTCCAGTGCCGATTGAGGCTTACGGATATGGACATAATCGAATCCGTTGTCAAGAATAGTTCGGATAAAATCAACTTCCTGAGAAAAATACGTTTCAGGAGTAATGGCAATCAGTTTCATAGACTATCCTCCGTATGACGCTGTGATGGCAACAATCTTGTCTTTATCGTTCAGAGTTACTTCTGCCCATTGTGTGGATGGCAGAATGCGATTGTTGACAGCAACGGCAATGTTGGATGATGCTATATTTTGCTGACGGATAAATTCCGCAACCGAACAGTTTTCTTCGATTGAATAATCTTTGTTGTTGAATGTGACGGTTATCATCTTGCAATAAGTTTTTGAGGGTTGAAAAAATGATTTAACGGACCATGGCCGGAACCGATAGAAACATCCGCTCCGTTTTCCAATGCCGCTTGCAGATAAGATTTGGCAGATGAAACGGCTTCGTTCAATGGTTTGCCCAAGGCCAAGTATGCTGCTATCGCTGATGAAAGCGTGCAGCCTGTGCCATGTGTATTTTTTGTACCGACGAATTTTCCAGGGAATGTCGCTTCAAGTCCATTTTCGGAGAACAAGTAATCCGTCATTTCATCACTGCTGAAATGTCCGCCTTTAATCAGGACGGATTTACAGCCCAAGCGAATGATACGATTGGCTGCTTCTTCAATTTGCGCATAACTGTCTATCTTGATTCCTGCTAGTAATTCCGCTTCAAATCTGTTGGGGGTCAACACTGTTGCTAATGGAACAAGTTGGGAAATCATGGATTCGATAGCATCGTCGGCTATAAGTTTGCTCCCGGAAGTGGAAATCATCACCGGGTCAAGGACGATGTGCTCGGGTTTATAATAACTCAGCCTTTCAGCTACCGTATTGATAATGTCTTTTGAAAACAGCATTCCGATTTTAACCGCTTTCGGATGAATGTCGGTAAACACGGCATTAATTTGTTGGCCCACAATTTGTGGATCTATGCCCTGGATGCCGGAAACACCGGTGGTGTTCTGAGCTGTGATGGCTGTAATGGCTGTGGCTGCAAATGTGCCGATAGCCGACATTGCCTTAATGTCAGCCTGGATACCAGCTCCTCCGCTTGAGTCAGAACCTGCAATCGATAAAACTACTGGATATTCTTTCATAAGCAATATAATTAGGAAACAAAAAGGCTTATGAAAATTACAAGATGAATGATACAATCCCTTCGCCGGCATTATCCGTTCAGGTTCAGAGGGTATAATCTCAGCCTTGTGGCACCCCTTTGTTTCATTGCAAAAGTACAAATTATTTGTATTTATGACAAATAACCGTCTGTTATTTTTGATAAATCTATTATATTTGTATGTCGCTGATTGTAGAATGCTCATTCAGCATAATTTAAATGATGAAAAACAATATATGCGCAGACCTTATCTAAAACTATGGTTGCTCTTGGTATTGTCGCTCGGCTTTTTTGTATTACTGTCGACTTTTAAAAATGTGAGATTGTTTGGACACGATCTTGCATTGATGGATTTTGGCGTACAAACAGAAGCCACCAGTGCTGACTCTTTGTTGGAACATCCTTCTGTTATTGTAGAAAAAACAACTGTTGTGCCGGATAGTCTTCCTGATGTTGTTTTGGTGTTGGGCGATTCTATGATGGAATGGCTTTGTAAGAATATGGCCGCTTACTTTCAATATAATGGAAGTAAATGTTATGCGGTAGTATGGTATGGCTCTACTACAGAATCGTGGGCACAAACTCATCGGATAAAAGAATATGTGGAGAAATTCAAACCGGGATTCGTGGTGCTGAGTATCGGCTCGAATGAATTGTTTGTAAAAGATGTGCAGACGCAACGTGCTGATGATGTGAACGCTATAATTAGTGAGTTGGACACGATCCCATTTGTATGGGTTGGTCCGCCTAATTGGAAGCCTGACACAGGAATAGGAGAGTTGATACGTAACAAGGTGGGAGATGAACGTTATTTCCAGTCCAATCGTTTAAACTTTAATCGTGCTAAGGACGGTATGCATCCTTCACGTTTTGGTGCGAGAGTGTGGATGGACAGCATTGCGGTTTGGATGGCTTCACGTTCATTATACAAGTTTGATTTGGCCGTTCCTGAAAACAAATTCGCATCCCCCGACAGACTAATACTATTGACACCGAATGATTGATTATTTAAAAGACATATTGCAGTATGACCCACAGAGTCCGATGTTGTTTAACAGCGGACTGTTTTGGGTGCTGTTCTGTCTGTTCCTGCCACTGTATGCCGTGCTTCGTCGACGCAAAGTAATGATGATGGTGTATGTGGTGGCTTTCAGTCTGTTTTTTTATTATAAATCAAGCGGATTGTTTTTCTTGCTTCTTATAGTCCGTGCCGTCATTGACTACTATCTGTCGAAGTTGATTGTGGCAAGTGACAGACGCATTGTTCGGAGAACCATATTGTCGTTATCATTGCTGACATCACTTGGCACATTGGCGTATTTTAAGTATTCAAATTTCTTCATCGTGAATTTGAATACCCTCTTGACGACCAATTTCCAATTGGTGGATGTCATATTACCGGTGGGAATATCGTTTTATACATTCCAGTCGATCAGTTATATGGTTGATGTTTATCGAGGGAAGGCTGATTGTGCGGAAACGCTGCTGGATTATTTGTTTTTCCTGTCTTTTTTCCCGGCTTTAGTTGCCGGTCCGATTGTACGTGCTTCTTCCTTCATGCCACAGATTCGTTCCAATTATAAAATCACGGATACGGTGGTGTTTGGAGGTTTGTGGCTGATTATGGTGGGCTTGCTGAAAAAGGCGGTCGTTGCCGACTATATAGCCCAATACACGAACATCATCTATTCAAATCCGCAGGGGTATAGCGGCTTGGAATATGCGATGGGGCTGGTTGGATATTCGGTGCAGATATATTGTGATTTCTCCGGCTATTCAGACATGGCAATTGGTCTTGCGCGGATTCTTGGCTTTGATTTGGGCGTGAATTTCAAATCTCCTTACAAGGCTCAAAATATTACGGATTTTTGGAGACGTTGGCACATTTCATTGTCTTCCTGGTTAAAGGATTATGTCTACATACCGTTGGGAGGAAACCGTTTGGGCAAATTCCGTACATCCTTGAATTTGTTTCTTACTATGTTAGTTGCCGGGTTATGGCATGGAGCGGGTTGGAATTTTATCGTTTGGGGTGGATTTCATGGACTGGGGCTGATTGTCCATCGGAATCTAAAACAATTTTTCTCAAGGATACCCGACAATAAAATTGTGAAAATTTTGTGTGTTGGTGTAACTTTTGCTTTCGTCTCTCTGTTGTGGGCATTTTTCCGTGCTCCTGATTTGGGTGCGGCGGTGACGATGTTAGATAAAATTTTCAGCGAATTTACTCCGTCCATGTTCGTTCCGTTTGTCCAGGCCCGCGGGTTGTGGTTGTCGGTAATGTCAGGTGCTTTACTTCTGTTTTTTATTCCCGAACGTTGGTATGGGTGGTTATATCAAACATATTTGAAAAGTCATCTGATTGTTAAACTGTGTCTGTTTGTAGTTTTAGTACAACTGATATTGGAATTGTCGGGAGCCAATGTTACGCCGTTTATTTATTTCCAATTTTAATGGTTGGTGAAGTGGCTTCAGGAACATGTAAATTGAGAAATTGATTTTGTAGTCAACCAAACATGCACTAACTTTGCATGGAATAAAGGTATTTTGAATAATGAAATCGTTTCTACAAATAGAAGGATTGACAAAGTCGTTTGGCGACCGCGTCTTGTTGGACAATATTACATTCGGACTCTATGAAGGAGATAAAGTGGGTTTGATTGCCAAAAATGGTACGGGTAAAACCACGCTGCTGAGAATTATTGCCGGTTTAGAGTCATATGACGAAGGAAAAGTCGTATTCCGTAATGATTTGCGTGTCGCATACTTGCCACAGCTTCCGGAGTTGGATCCTTCTTTAAGTGTGATAGAAGCGTGTTTGTCGCTGTCGGATGAATCTACATCCGCCATTCGCAGCTATGAGAAAGCGATAGAATCGGGAGATGCGGAGGAAATTAGTTCGGCAATTCATAAGATGGATGCTGTAGGAGCCTGGGATTATGAAGAACGCATTAAGCAGATTCTTTCCCAACTGAAAATTACTCAATTGAATCAACCGGTCAAAGAATTGTCAGGAGGACAAATCAAGCGGGTTGCACTTGCAAAAGTGATTATCAATGAACCGGAACTGCTGATATTGGATGAGCCTACCAACCATTTGGATGTTGAAATGATTGAATGGCTTGAAGACTATTTGAAACGAAGCCGTATTTCATTGCTGATGGTTACCCACGACCGGTATTTCCTTGATAAAGTCTGCACGAAAATTGTAGAAATTGACATGCGGCAAATATATACCTATGAGGGTAATTATGACTACTATTTGTCGAAACGCGAAGAGCGCATATCTGCACAGGATGCAGAGTTGGCGAAGGTTAAAAACCTGTTGCGTACGGAACTTGACTGGATGCGACGTCAGCCACAAGCCCGTGGTTCGAAAGCGAAATACAGAATAGATGCCTTTTACGAACTGGATAAAAAATCCAAATTCCGCCGTGATGATTCAACGGTCGAACTGAATGTAAAATCGTCATATATCGGTTCTAAAATTTTTGAGGCAAATGATGTTTGCAAGAAGTTTGACGATCTGGTTATACTGAAGGATTTCAACTATATTTTTGCTCGGTATGAGAAGCTGGGGATCGTGGGAAACAACGGTGTCGGAAAATCGACATTCATAAAATTGCTGTTGGGATTGGAAAAACCGGACTCCGGTTATTTCGATATTGGTGAAACGGTCAAATTCGGCTATTACAGTCAGGACGGTATTCAATTCAATGAAGAGGAAAAGGTTATTGATGCCGTCAAAAAAATTGCGGAAGTGATAGTATTTGACGAGAAAACCAAGTACACAGCATCACAGTTCCTGCAGTTGTTTCTGTTTACACCGGAAACACAGCAAAAGTATATTTATAAGTTGAGCGGTGGAGAGAAACGTCGTCTATATTTGGCAACGGTCTTGATGAAGAAGCCTAATTTTTTGATTCTTGACGAGCCGACAAACGATTTGGATATAGTTACGTTGGGAATTCTTGAGGATTATCTGCAAAAGTTCAAGGGGTGCGTAATCGTAGTTTCGCACGACCGTTTCTTCATGGACCGAACAGTCGACCATTTGTTTGTGTTTGAAGGGAATGGTGTCATAAAAGATTTTCCGGGTAACTATTCGGATTATCGGGAATGGAAAAATTTACAGAAGGAAGAAAAAGCAGTCAAAAAGGAAGAGCGTCCGAAAGAACGAGAAAACAAACGGGACTATTCTGCAAAAATGTCGTTTAAGGAAAGAAAAGAATTCGAGGCTCTTACTGTCGATATCGAAAAATTGGAAGAAGAGAAACGCTCTATTGAAGAGGCTCTCAGTGCCGGTACGCTTGGGGTAGAAGAACTGACACAAAAATCCCAACGCATTTCCGAAATTATTGCAGAATTGGAAGAGAAGGAAATGCGCTGGCTGGAATTGTCGGAAAAGGAATAGGAACGATATTATTTAAAGACATATTGCATGACTACTACGTCGGTGTAAGTGTCGTTAGTACGCAGCCAGTCTTTCAATACCCCGGTTCTTTCAAACTTGTTTTTGTCAAACAATCTCAGGCACGGCAGGTTGTTGGCAGGAATGTGCACCACAACCTGATGTAACCCTATGAAACTTTGTAAATAGTTCATGGCAACGGTTAGTGCATCTTGGCCAATGCCTTGATTGGCATATGCTTTATCAATAAGCATCCCTAAGAAGGCTCGGCGGTGGAATGCGTCGAAGTCGAAAATGTCGAAAAGGCCGACGCTGGTATTCGTTTCGTTCAGAACAATCATTAGTCGTAGTTGGTTTTGCTCGTAGATGTTTGCCGTATAGTTCTGCAAATATTCCCAAATCTGGTGTCTTGAAAAAGGTGCAATTGTTCCACCTACAGCCCATAAGTCCGTATCATTTTCCCATTTGTGAATGGTGTCCAAATCTGTTGGCTCCAGTGCTCGGAGTGTGATGCGGTCGTTTGAGAGGAGTTTCATATTTGTTTCATTTTAGGGGAAATGATTAAATCCGATTGTGACGAATAGATGAAAAAACGAATGTTCGAATCGCTTGAACTGACAATTTTGTCAATGATATTTTGGTAGCTGACGGCTCTGTTGTCGAAGATTATAGCCGTTTTACCGTTTATGCTCGTCTTAATATTGCTTATATTGTCGCATATATGGATTTCGGCATTCGCTCCTGAAAATTTTGAGCGAATGCAATCCGGTTCATGCGAAACAATTTGAATGAGCGTAAATTGTTCCTTCGTCGTTTTTTTTGCCGGTAGAATACGTTTGACCACTCGTTTTGACATGGCAATTGCTGCACGAATCCAAACGGCAAATTTGATGAAAAAATAATAGAGCTTACTATAATTCGGATAATTCTTCCGATAGAAAATCAGCATGGCTTCGTAGAATACCCTAACGTATTTCATCGAATCCTTTTTTGTGCTTTCTCCCTTGTAATGGATAATTGGCGTCGGAATATAGTAGTTTTGGTAACCGGCTTTGGTAAAACGGTAGGATAGGTCAATATCCTCGCCGTACATGAAAAAGTCGTTGTCAAATCCCTGACATTTTCGAAGAATGTCTGTCCGGACAAAAATATAGGCACCGGCAAGAATGTCCACTTTGTGGGGCTGCTCTTTGGATAGATAACGCAGGTGGTATTTTGCAAAGTGCGGGGAATAGGGGAACAGTGCCGAAAGTCCGAAAATTTTGCAGAAAGATACCCAAGGCGTCGGGAATGAACGTTTAGACTCCGGTAGAAAAACTCCGTTTCCGTCCGACATCATGACACCAATACCTCCACAGTCGGGATGTGATTCGTACCAATTTATACAGTCAAGAATCGTACGTTCTCCTATAATTGTATCTGGGTTGAGTATGAGTGTATATTTCCCTTTGGCTATCTCAAAACCCTGATTGTTGGCTCGGGCAAAACCTACATTTTCAGTATTCTCGATATAGATGACATCGGGAAAACGTTGTTTGAGAAAAGGGATGGAATCGTCGCCCGAATTATTGTCGATGACAATGATTTCTCCGTTCAGAAGGCGTAGTGCCTCCTGGGCGGAACGTATGGTCTGTTCCAAGAAAAATTTAACCCGGTAGTTGACTATAACGATTGAAACATCCTTCATGACAAATATTATTTCGAGTTCTTAAAACTGTCGGTGAATAGGGTGCGATTAAGTATGGAACGACCTAATGTCACCTCATCGGTATATTCTATTTCATTGCCAATGGCTACGCCACGTGCCAACATGGAAATTGTCGTGTCGTATGGCGAGAGTTTTCGGAAAATGTAGAAATTGGTAGTGTCGCCTTCCATTGTGGCGCTAAGTGCCAGAATCACTTCTTTTACATTGCCCGTTTTAACACGTTCGACAAGACTTTCTATTTCGATGTCTTGGGGGCCTATGCCATCCATCGGGGAAATCAGTCCACCCAAAACATGGTACAAGCCGTTGAATTGGTGGGTGTTTTCAATTATCATGACATCCTTTACGTTTTCCACTACACAGACTGTTGTTGCATCTCGCGCGGGATTGGCGCAGATAGGGCATAGTTCTGTTTCTGAAATGTTGTGGCAAACGTTGCAATATTTGATTTCTTTACGAAGGCGTATTAAAGATTCTCCCAGACGAAAGGCAACCTGTTCGTCCTCCCTAAGCATATGAAGGACAAGACGGAGCGCTGTTTTTCTTCCGATTCCGGGCAAATGGGCAAATTCATTTACTGCATTTTCCAGCAATGATGATGAAAATTCTTTTTCCATAATACAAAAATACGCTTAAAATAAGAAAACATTGTGCTTTTTGTCGATTTTTTCTGTAACTTTGATTCTGTATACAATAACTTATAGAATTACTATGCTGATTAAAGACGCGAAATTTGTTATCAGTAGCGCCGATGTGCGAAAATGTCCGGAAGGAAATCTTCCTGAGTATGCTTTCATTGGAAGGTCAAATGTCGGAAAATCGTCGCTTATTAATATGCTTACCGGTTATAATAATTTGGCGATGACTTCGGCTACTCCCGGAAAGACGATGCTAATCAACCATTTCATCATCAACAACCAATGGTATCTTGTCGATTTGCCTGGATATGGATATGCACGCAGAGGAAAGGATGCCCGTGAGACTCTGCGCAAAATGATTGAATCCTATGTGTTGAAGCGTCAGCAGATGACGAATCTGTTTGTATTGGTGGATTCGCGTCATGCTCCACAGAAAATTGATGTCGAGTTTCTAACGTGGCTGGGTGAAAATGAAGTACCGTTCAGCATCGTGTTTACCAAACTTGACAAATTGGGTGTTGAAGCCGGCCGCGCAAAAGTGGAAGCCTATAAGGCTGAACTGATGAAGTATTGGGAGGAACTTCCGCCAATCTTTATGTCGTCAAGTGTTGACAGACGGGGTCGGGACGAAATTCTGGATTATATAGATTCTATCAACAAGTCATTATAAATAAAGGAGTTGCAAATTGAATTGCAACTCCTTTTCTGTTTCTGTATTTGTTGTTTCTATTCTTCCACGATGGTATTGGTAAGGGCAATATCAAGCACTTCCTTTATGGTCTTTACATAGTGGAATGTAAGCCCTTTCAGATAAATCGGCTTGATGACATCGATATCTTTTTTGTTTTCTTGCGACAGAATGATGTCGGTAATGCCGGCACGTTTTGCTGCAAGAATTTTTTCCTTAATGCCACCAACTGGGAGGACTTTTCCTCGCAAAGTGATTTCTCCTGTCATGGCAATGTGGTCCTTGACTTTTCGACGGGTAAAGGATGATGCCAATGAGGTAACCATCGTAATACCGGCAGAAGGTCCGTCTTTAGGGATGGCTCCTTCCGGAACGTGGATGTGTACGTTGAAATTGTCGAACTTTTCAGGGGCGATATTGAAATGTTTGGCATTTGCTTTCAAGTACTGAAGGGCAATGACTGCCGATTCCTTCATGACGTCACCCAAATTGCCTGTGAGGGTAAGTTTTTCACCTTTCCCTTTCGACAGAGATGATTCAATATACAAAATTTCACCTCCTACAGCTGTCCAAGCAAGACCCGTTACCACTCCGACGAATTCGTTGCCTTCATAAATGTCGGATATGAATTCTTCTGGTCCGAGCAGTTCTTTCAGACTGCTGATGGAAATCGTCGGTGAGAATTCCTTGTTGCTGGCTTTGAGTCGTGCGATTCGACGCAGGATTTTTGCGATCTTCTTGTCCAATTGACGCACTCCGGATTCGCGGGTGTAGGCGCTGATTATTTTTGCAATCGTTGCTTTCGGGAAATCAATTTCCTTGGGAGCAAAACCATGTTCGCTGAGTTGTTTCGGAACGAGGTGTTTCCTTGCAATCTCTATTTTCTCTTCACTGATATAACCGGACACATCAATCAGTTCCATACGGTCGAGCAGAGGCTGTGACAGGGTAGACAATGTGTTGGCTGTCGCAATAAACAGAATATTGGACAAGTCATAGTCCACATCAATATAATTGTCGTGGAAATGGCTGTTCTGTTCCGGGTCGAGTACTTCAAGGAGAGCGGATGATGGATCGCCTTTGAAATCCTGTCCCAATTTGTCAATTTCGTCGAGTACGAAAACCGGATTGGAACTTCCGCTCTTGATAAGTCCTTGTATGATACGTCCCGGCATAGCACCGATATAGGTCTTTCTATGACCACGGATTTCTGCTTCATCGTGCAAGCCGCCCAATGACATTCTTACATATTTACGGTGTAAAGCGTCGGCTATGGATTTGCCCAAGGAAGTCTTACCGACTCCCGGAGGTCCGTAAAGACAGAGAATCGGAGCTTTCATATCACCGCGGAGCTTCAAAACTGCAAGGTGTTCGATGATTCTGTCTTTTACGTTTTCAAGTCCGTAATGGTCTTTGTTCAGTTGCTTTTCCGCATTTGTGAGATTGAAATTGTCGACGGTGTATTCGTTCCAGGGAAGGTCGAGCAATGTTTCAATATAGTTGTATTGTACGGAGAAATCAGGCGACTGCGGTTGCAGGCGTTCCAATTTCTTCATTTCTTTTTCAAAGACAGCCTTAACAGAGTCTGACCATTTCTTTTGGGATGCACGTTTGTAAAGGTTGTTGATTTCCTCTTCTTCGTTATCACCAAGCTCGTCCTGAATGGTGCGAATTTGCTGTTGCAGGAAATGGGCTCTCTGCTGTTCTGACAAATCGCGTTGGGTTTTTGATTCAATGTCGGCACGGATTGCAATGAGCTGTGCTTCCTTATTCATCTGTGAGAACAGTTCATATGCACGCTGCTTGATGGAACGTTCTGTCAAAAGACGTTGTTTGACATGCGGTTCCAACGGCGAATTGACACACAAGAAATTAACCAGATGATAAGGGTTATCAATGTTCTTGACGGCGAAGATAAGTTCGTTTGCTTTATTGCCCAGCTTGTTGAGCATATTGATGGTAAGGTCTTTCAACCCTGAAACCAAAACTTCGAATTCCTTGTCGTCGTCGTCCGGAAACACATCATCAACCAGCGTAATGTTTCCTTTCAGATAAGGATTCTTGCTGGTGATTTCGTTAAGTTCAAACGTGTGTCGCCCTTGTAATATAACATTTGTCGTGTTGTCGGGAAACTCAAGAACCTTGATGATGTCGGCAACAACACCAATTTTGTATAAATCTTCAAAATCAGGGTCTTCGTCGGCTGCATCACGTTGGCAAATGACACCGATAGGTCGGCGTGCTTTTTGAGCAGCTTTAACCAAAGCCAAGGATTTCTTTCGTCCAACGGCAACAGGGATGGCAACATCCGGAAACAATACCATATTGCGCAGTGCCAAAATTGGCATGCTGTCAGTCTTTATATTGTCCTTTCTGTCTGTCTCTTCATCTTCTACGGGAGCAATCTCCGTGAGGATGGAGCAGATTTGAGGCGAATCATCTTCCTGGGAATCAAAAAAACTCGTTTTGAAAAAATTCATCATAATTTATAACTGTCAAAAATTATTTTGTAAAGATAGCAAAAAGAGTGCCAATGTGCGGATGGTATGAGAAAAATGTAGTGGAAAATCAAAAAAATCTGGAGCAATAGAATATTGTCCAGATTTTGCTGTTTTATTGACATAAAATTTTAGTCAATTCTTGCATGTCAGGATTTACTGCCACAATTTGACCATCTTGGTTCAAAAGATAGCTGTTGAGATCCTTTTCAAGGTGAAACTGCTTATACACTTCAGAATTTGTTCCGCCTTCGTCGTAAAATTGCGAATCCTTGTTTACGTTGTCCAATCGTATGATTTCCTCATAGATTGCTTTGCTTCTGTCATAATTGATTGAAGCAAATTGGACGTTTTCAAAATTGTCGATTGCTTTATTGTATTCAATGTTTCTGATTCTTGATTCGGCATTGTTGGATGCCCAGAAGTTCAGCAATACAAAATTCCCTCTTAAATCGCTAAGTTTCCAAGTCGAATCATTGTCGGTAACAGTGATGTTTGGAGCGAATGAATCAACATTAATCCCGACTTTTTGTGCATTTCGTGCAGAAAGCAGGGTACCGAGGGCAACAATCGTCGCAATTGCTAATAACGTTTTCCTCATTTAATAAAAATAAAATTTACACTAAAGGTTTTCTTGGGCGTCCGCCTGAGAAAAACCCCTGCCGATTTTCGGCTTAGAGAAACTCTTTCCTCTATCAATTTCGATTGCAAAGATATGCAAATTTTATCGTGCATGCAAATAAAATATGCAGTTTTAGCTGAATTTAAACATTGAAGTACGAGAAATGTAAATTTATAAATTGCTGATAATTTGCGCAAACTCCGTTTGTGGTGGGGCTGGTAGTTGTGTAATTATGTTGTGCAACATATTTCTATTTGAATAAATATGCATTGAAAAATTTCTCAAAAAAGGGACTGTTTTAATAGGCATATTGCAATTATTAGGAGAAAAAGCGGTAAATTTGAGGCAAATTTTTAACTTGGATATGGAAAATAACATTGAGCTTATACTCATTAATATTTCCGGACAGGATCGTCCTGGAGTAACATCTGCATTGACAGAGATTTTAGCAAATTATGAAGCGAATATATTGGATATTGGACAGGCAGACATTCATCATACACTTTCATTAGGTATTCTTTTTAAGACTGACAGCCGTCGAAGCGGTGATATTTTGAAAGAACTTTTGTTTAAGGCATCGGAATTGGGAGTTAACATTCGTTTTTCTCCAATTTCCATACCAGATTATGCGGAGTGGGTGAGTCTGCAGGGTAAAAATAGATATGTAATTACAATTTTAGGTCGACATATTACAGCAAAACAGATTGCCGCTGTGACAAAAGTTACGGCTAATCAGGGACTTAATATTGATGCAATTCAGCGGTTGACTGGACGAATGCCTTTGGCCGAAGCCGATGAATGCTCTTCCAGCTCTAAAGGATGTATAGAGTTCTCCGTACGTGGAACGCCTAAGGATTATGCCAAGATGCAATCTGATTTTATGAGTTTGGCAAATGAACTGGAATTCGATATATCGTTGCAGCAAGATACACTTTACCGTAGATGCCGCCGTTTGATATGCTTTGATATGGATTCAACTCTGATTGAGACTGAAGTAATTGACGAGTTGGCAGAGAAGGCCGGTGTCGGTGCGCAGGTTCGGGAAATCACTGAGCGGGCTATGCGTGGAGAAATTGACTTCCGGGAAAGTTTCAAGGAACGTGTGGCTTTGTTGAAAGGTTTGGACGTTTCTGTGATGCAGGAAATTGCTGAAAATCTTCCAATCACGGAAGGGGTTGAGCGTTTGATGCGTGTCCTTAAGCGTGCCGGTTACAAGATTGCCATACTTTCCGGTGGATTTACTTATTTCGGTAATTATCTGAAACATAAATTTGGTATTGATTATGTTTATGCCAATGAACTGGAAATTGTTGACGGGAAATTGACCGGTAATTATTTAGGAGAGATTGTCGATGGCCAGCGAAAGGCAGAATTGTTGAAGCTGTTGGCACAGGTGGAAAATGTTGATATCGCTCAGACTATAGCCGTAGGTGACGGTGCCAATGACTTGCCTATGATTACAGTGGCCGGGTTGGGTATTGCATTCCATGCAAAACCGAAGGTCAAGCAAACTGCACGTCAGAGTATTTCGACTATCGGACTTGACGGCGTACTGTATTTCCTCGGATTTAAAGACTCTTTCATCAATGAACCATAAATCTGTTTGAACTATGTTTAAGCGAATTTTGTCAGCACTGCTGTTGGCATCTGTTCCATTTGTTTCCTATCCGGCAACCAAATCCGGAAGTGATTTTGACATGAACACCCGTCAGTCGGTCGGACTTGTCCTTAGTGGTGGCGGTGCGAAAGGCATTGCGCATATCGGTGTTATTAAAGCACTTGAGGAGAATGGCATACCTATTGATTATATTACAGGTACATCAATGGGGGCTATTGTCGGAGGACTTTATGCCTGTGGTTACAGTCCTGATGAAATTCTTGCATTGATTCTTTCGGATGAGTTTAGCTCTTGGTCAACGGGAACGATTGACCAGAACAAAACCTTTTATTATTTAAAACCGGAGAGAACGCCTGCTATTGTCACTTTCAATCTTGGTGGTCGGGATTCGACAAAAACATCGGGCATTTTACCGTCAAGCTTTATCAATCCTCTGCCGATGAATTTGGGTTTCTTGGAATTGTTTACTCCTCATACGGCTTTGTGTAAAGGGGATTTTGATAATCTGTTTGTTCCTTTTCGTTGTGTGGCCTCCGATGTTTACAATAAAAAGAAAATTATTCTTTCTTCCGGCAACCTTGGCGATGCCATTAGAATGTCTATGACTTTCCCGGTTGCGTTCAAACCAATAGAATATAACGGAGTGCCAATATTCGATGGTGGTATTTATGATAATTTCCCCATCAATGTCATGCGTGAGGATTTTGCTCCGGATGTGATGATTGGTGTAGATGTTGCCGTGCATGGTGAGTCGGATACCTCTAATTTGATTTCTCAATTGGAAAGTATGATTATTCAGGAGGAGGACAATACGATGCCGGATGAAGATGGTATCAAAATCCATGTTGACTTGAAAGAGTACGGACTACTGGATTTTCCGAAAGCGAATGCTATCAGCAAAAAGGGATACGACCGTGCTATGGAATTTATGGATTCCATAAAAGAACGGGTGTCAGGACGGATTTCAGCTCCGATGGTGTCAATGAAGCGTGAAATCTATAAAAGTCAGATTCCTGAAGTAAAATTCGATTCTGTTAAGGTTGTTGGCGTTGGCAGGCAGACGGGCGATTATTTGAAATATGTGTTTTCTCACAATCGGAAAGGGCCGTTGTCGATGGAGGATGTAAAGGATGCCTACTATCGTTCGATTTCATCTGGAAAGGTTCGTGATTTGTTGCCTATCCCGGAACCGAATAAAGAAAGTGACGATTTTGATTTGATACTCAAAGCCACTGTCAAAGATAACTATGAATTGGGAGTTGGCGGATATATCACTTCCAATACCAACAACATGGTTTTTGTTTCTGCCGGATACGAAACGATGGATATGAACTCATTCAGTTCGGACATCATGGGCTGGATTGGTCAGTCGTATTATGGAGGATTGTTTAATGCCAAATTCTCTATGCTGACAAAATTGCCTACTTTGGTGAAGATTCAGTTGGGAGCAAGCAAACAGCGTTTTTATGAGGATGAAGTGCTGTTTTTTGATGACGATCTTCCTACATTTATTACCACGGCCAACAATTATGCGAATGTGATTTATGGTATTGGTCTTGGCCAGCATGGAAAAATGGAGGCAAAAGCCGGATTCGGATATTTGAAGGATCTGTTTTATCCTACAAACAACGTGGATTTCGCTACAACAAAGCAGGATGAAGGCCATTACAAGTTGGGGCAATTCAAACTTTCGTACGAACAGATGACATTGAATAATGAAATATTCCCGTCGTCAGGTCTTCATATATTTGCCAGCGTAGCAGGTATAGTCGGGAAACAGAAGTATGTGTCCCAGAACGGAACGGTAAGTACAGGTTATCAAAATGTATCTTGGATAGAGGGCGAATTTAATGCCGTAAAATACTTTGAATTCGGTAATAAATTTTCTTTGGGAACCAATATAGATATTGTTGCATCTAACAAGAAATTGTATGACAACTATACTGCGACTATAATTCAGGCACCTGCTTTCACTCCAACACAATCTATAAAAGGAGTGTTTTCTCCTAAATTGCGTGCAAATTCATTTGTGGCCGGTGGGGTGATTCCTGTATTCAAGTTGATGGATAACCTGCAGGTCAGAACGGAAATGTATGCTTTCTCACCAATGCGTGCCATTATGGAAAATCCCGAAGGAAAGCCATTCTATGGCGGTTGGTTCGACCGTGTGGAATTTATGGGTGAAGCATCGTTGGTGTATAACTTTTCCTTCGCTTCACTAAGTGTCTATGCAAATTATTTTAATTATCCGACACATAACTGGAATTTCGGATTGAGTTTTGGTGCATATATTACTGTTCCGAAATTTTTGAGGTAATTCTAATTACCAGAATTTGTTCAGTTCCTGATTATATTCGAATCCGGCAGTCTGCATTGTGTTGAGAATTGTTTTCTTGTCGACTTGCATATCTTCACACAATTCATCAAGGTTTGAATAGCAGTCACGAAGTTTCATGTTGAGAGTGCTTAAAAGCATCATTGGGTCTTTTGGTAATTCCATTTTCTTCAAATTTTTTGCAAAAGTATAAAAAAATGAGTTTGCCGCTGTCGACAAACTCATTTTTGTTTATATGCAGGATGTTTTTTATTTCTGTCGTATTCTCCAAATACAGCCTTCTACCAACGACGTATAGATAGTTCCGTCCTTGTCAATCTCGAAACCGTTGAAAGCGGAAGTGCCCAGGCGATAGCGCCACAAAAGGGTATGTTGCTTCAGGTCGACAGCTGCGAGAATACCGTTGCGGGAACCAAGGTAGGCTATGCCGTTTCTTTCCGCAATGATGCACGGAATATGTTCGTATCCTAATTTGGCATCAACTACAAAGGCAATTTCTGGAGTGTCGGCAGAAGTGCTTACAGCCAATAACTCGCCATCCATTGTTTTTGCCAAAACATATTTTTTGTCGGCAGTAAGTCCCAAACTTTCGCGGACTTTGTATTTCTGGTCAAAATTTGAACGCCAAATTACCTCTCCGGTTTTTCGGTCAAGGACAGTCATATAGCGGTCAGGTGCAACAACAAACACGCGGTCTTTTGTTACTGCTGGTACACAGTTGCCCGGTCCCAGCATGTTTGCACTTCTTCCGTTGTTCCATTTCCATTTCAGTTTGCCTGTCTTTTTGTCCAGACAACGCAGGTAGGTATCCCATGCGCCAAAGAAAATGTCATTTCCGTCAATGACGGGAGCTGCCTGGCAATAGTTGTTCAAGTCGGAGTTGATCCATTCACGATTTGCCGTGTTCAGATTCCAGCATTCGAATTTTTTAAAACCTCCTTGGAACAGATAATTGCCGGAAACCAAGCCGTCAGCAACGTACGGACCTTCAGACTTGTTTTCGCGGATAACGCGTCCGGTCTGCTTGTCAGCCCAAATTATTCGTTTGTCAGCTGTCGGAACAATGATGTATTTGGAATTATAAGCCATTCGGGAGAACAAAGATGCATTTGTTTTAAGTGACCAGATGTCTTTTCCGGTATTCTTTTCAATGGCTTTTGCTTCACCCAAAGAGTTACCGAAATATATTTTGTCTTTGTCGATAGCCAAGCGCGTGAAGATAGAGGCGTAATCTTGATAGACGCGCTCAATCGTGAAATTCTCGGGCATTGCAAATGATTCGTCTTGCTGTCGGACGTATGGCTTGTGTTCTGCATTGGCTTTAAATGCATATTTTAGTTCTGGTTGTTCTCCCAACTCCTTGTTGTAGACAAATATCGAATCATTGTTGATGCTGAAATCTGTATAACCATAGCCCAAGCCTTTGGCTTTCATGTCCAAAGCACGGCATTTAACTGCGTCAATATCTCCGCCTTTATATTTGTCAAAGACGTGATAGTGTCCGCAGATATGCACTATTGTCGGGTATTTTTGAAGAATGGCAATATAATCCTGCCAGTTGTCCAAATCAGGTTGGATAGGATAGTGGTTGACGGATACAACGCGTTTTCCCGGCGTGCATCTTTTGGACAGTTCTTTGTCAAGCCAAATCAAGTCCTCCTGTTTGATGTGTCCATCACCCATTTTCATGTATGGGCCACAGTTTATGCCTATAAAAATAAGGCTGTCAGCTTCAAAAACAAAACGGTCATTGTCCCAGATGTCGTTAAATGTCTTCAATGCACTTTGTGACCAGCTGGTTTCATGATTGCCGGGGATAATGTATACAGGTTTCTGGATTTTGTCCAAAACTTGTTTTACATTAAACAATTCCTTGTCGCTTCCTTCATTACTTAAGTCGCCGGAAAGAATGACAAATTCCGATTTATTGCCATTGATTTCCTGAATCGCTTTTTCAAGTTGTGACTGATTTTCGTTACCTGGTACTACGTGAATGTCTGTCAACAGTGTGAAATCAAGCGCAGACAGTGTAGATGTTCCTGCAAGCAGGCAAAATGATAAAAAAGATTTCTTTAAAAGGTTTGTAATGTCCATATTGGTTTTGTTGGGTTTATATAATCTATGAATGAGATAGGGGAAATATGTACGGGGATAGAACAATGAAACTTGTTTCAATTATTTTATTCCCAACCTGGACCTATCTTTTACAAAGATAGCTAATGCTTCAATGAAAGACAAAGGATTTTTTGTTTTTGAGACAAATGTTATGATTTTGAAAAGTATGTGTTAATAGTGGTTAAATTGATGCTTTCGTATTAAACCATTAAAGAGAATCAAAGTCATAATGATAAACTTCAAAAACGATAGATAAATACGATAGCAAGAAATGTAAATCGTATTAAATGATAAATTAACTTTTTCGTATCCGATAGGCGTCCTACTCTGAGAAGAGCAGAACGCCGTTTTTTATATAGCAATAAAGGCAACCGCTTAGGGCTGCCTTTATTTATTGTATTAATTGAAAAATTCGGTAAAAACATTGATTGCATTCTGATGATCGGCTATCGAGCCTGTTTCATAGGCTGAATGCATCGCCCAAATAGGATTGCCCATGTCCACTCCGTTGATGTCCATTTGTGACGTCAGGATATTTCCAAGTGTCGAACCTCCGGCATTGTCGGAATGGTTGACAAAGAACTGGTAGGGTGATTTCGCCTTCTTACACAATTCGATGAAAATAGCCGATGAGTTGGCATCGGTCATGTATTTGCAGTTTGCATTGATTTTGATAGTCGGACCTCCGCCCATTACCGGGTGATTTGTCGGATCGTATTTTTCCGGATAGTTGGGGTGGGCTGCATGTGCGTTGTCGGCGGAAATTATGAAAGAGTTTGACAATGCTTGATAGAAGCCTTCTTGGTCTACTCCTGTTGCCAATGCTATTCTATGAAGAATGTTAGCTAAAACGGGTGATGCCGCTCCTTGCTTTGTTCCGCTGCCTGTCTCTTCGTTGTCGAAGATAGCCATTACTTGTGTAGTTGTCGTATTGCTGCCTTTGATAAGCGCACACATGGCAGCATGGGCCATGCTTAAATCGTCAATTCTTCCGGATGATATGAATTCGCCGTTGAATCCAACCCGCTGTGCTTTCTGGCAATTATAAAGCAACAAGTCAAAATCCAAGATGTCGGCTGCGTCAACATGTAGTTCTTCGGCAACTTTTTTCAATATAAATCCGTCTTTTTCCACTGTATCGGTGACAATGGCGGCAATAGGAAGCATGTCCTTTTGCTTTGAGAGTTTGTTGCCATCGTTCACTGTGCGGTTGAAGTGAATTGCAAGATGCGGAATAATCAATACTGGTTTTTTGAAATCAATGAGCCGGGTGGTTGGTTTCAATATGTTTTCCGGATTCTTGAGAATCACACGGCCTGCTATTGACAAGGGACGGTCAAACCAAGTGTAAAGAATAGGTCCACCGTAAACTTCTGTATTGATGCGGAGCACTCCGTCGGCCAACATTTCCGGGTTAGGCTTGATGCGGAAACAAGGTGAATCGCTATGTGCCGAAATGATTCTAAAACCTGTTTCAGACAATGGCTCAGTTCCAACCTTGATACCAAAGATGGCGCTGTCGTTTTTGGTGACGAAATATTTTCCTCCTTTTTTGATATTCCATTTGTTGGCTGGTTGCAGTTCTTCAAAGCCGTTTGCAACCAAGTGTTTTTTTATGGTTTCAACTGCCCAAAAATTGCAGGGGCTGTTGTCAAGAAATTCGAGCAGGGAATCTGCGTTGTAGTTTTCCATATTAGTATGTATTGTTGTATTTTATTTTGTGTAAAGCTCTCATCACATTGCACAAAGTTTGTCCCCAATATGCCTCAAAGTTTTCCTTGCAAGCAAAAATCAGGTTGTTGACATGCTCTTGTGGGGCATCTTTGGCTGCGTAAATCAGATTGTATAAATCTTGGAAAATATCGGCCAGGCATTCCGAAACACTTGCTGCAACTGGTGTATCGGAATACTTCATGTCTTCTTCGAATACTTCCAGATAGGTGTCGTCTTCTCCAATGACAGATTCCAGTTTTCGGAGTATGCTGTCGTAATATTCTTCTTCCAAATATGGTTCAAGATAAATGTCTTCATCATATTCGTTCAGCCGTAAATCAGTGGCGGTAATATATAGACGAGGTAACAGGCGTAGAAGATGGTCGATAAGTTCGTCCTTTTCTATTTCGATAGCCTGTTCCATCAGGTTGCAGTATTCGTTTGCCAACCCTAAAAAGGATATGCTGTTATTGTTTAATTGGCTCATTCTTGATATAGTTTTTGTTCCAATATATAATGGTAAACTTTTTCAGAGAGGAAAAAGTTCATATTCATTCCCCGCTTTAATCCTTCCCGAATTGAAGTTGATGAAATTTCAATTTGCGGAGCATCAATAAAGATGACATTCGTGTTTCCGCTGTCTGTCGGGAGCGGGTAACCCGGTCGGGGATATACGATAAGTCCGAATTCGGAAATGATGGACTGATAATTCCTCCATTTGTCAAAACACAACCAATTGTCGGCTCCGATTATCATTTTAAACTGGTGTTCGGGGAACTTGTTTTTTAAATGGACCAGGGTGTCGTAAGAATACGAGGGGCGGGGCAATTCAAACTCTTCCAGGCATACCTGTACGTTGGCACATCCTTCAGCTACGATTTGCGCCATTTCAATGCGATGCCGGTCGTAGTTGGTGTTGCCTTCTGATTTCAACGGGTTGTGGGGCGTTGGCATCAGCCAGACTTCATCAACCAGTTTGGTCTGGCTGATGAAGTTGGCCAATATGGCGTGTCCTATGTGAATAGGGTTGAACGTGCCTCCAAAAATGCCGATTGTCATTGTTTGATGTATTCCAAAATGATTGATGTCGTTTGGGCAACTGCTTCGTCAAGATTGTCGTTTACGACTGATTTGTCATATTGGGGTGCGAATGAAAGTTCGTATTCAGCTTTGCTGACACGCTGGTTGATTGTCTCGATGGTATCGGTTCCTCTGCCAATCAGACGCTCGCGAAGAACTTCGACAGATGGCGGCTGGATGAAAACAGACAATGCGTCGGGATACTGACGTTTGATATTGAGTCCTCCTTTTACGTCAATGTCGAGAATGACATTGTTACCGCTGTCCATGATTCTTGCAAGTTCACTTTTAAGTGTTCCGTAAAAACGACCGGGATAAACTTCTTCGAATTCAACGAATGCATCGGCGGCGATAGCCGCTTGGAAAGCTTCGTCGCTGAGGAAATGGTAGTTGACGCCATCAACTTCACCTGTACGTGGCGAACGATTGGTGGCAGAAACAGAAAATTGCAGACGCAGTTCAGCATTTTTTGTTAGTTCGTTGATGATTGTAGATTTTCCCGTGCCGGAGGGGGCGGATATAATGATTATTTTGCCTTTTTTCATATTAATATCGGTTACATTACATTTAGAACCTGTTCTTTAATCTGTTCCAATTGGTCCTTCATCTTGACAACTACTTTTTGCAACTCAGCGTTGTTAGCCTTTGAACCTAAAGTGTTGATTTCCCGGCCCATTTCCTGACTGATAAAACCTAACTTTTTGCCTTGGCCCGAACCGTTTTCCATTGTTGCAAGGAAGTAGTCCAAATGATTTTGCAAACGGATTTTTTCTTCTGTAATGTCGAGCTTCTCGATATAGAAAATCATTTCCTGTTCGAAACGGTTCTTGTCATAGTCGACATTGCCTAATTTTTCCAATGCTTCCTGGATACGCGCCTTGATTTTGACGATTCGCTCTTCCTCATATTGCGGTACTTCGTCAAGAAGGGCTTGGATGTTGGCGATTTTTTCTTTGAAAAACAGTTCCAGTCTTTTGCCTTCCTGTGTGCGGAATTCAATCAAATGGGTGATTGCAGAAGCTACGGCTGTGTCGAGTGCTGACAATTCTTCTTCATCGGTTTCTGCCGACTCCTGTTTGAGTACGTCGGGAAGTCTCAGCAAGGTTGCATACCAGTCCGTTGGGAGAGGGATATTCAGCTCTTCAGACATCTGTTCAATTTGAACTTTGTATTTGCCGGCAAGAGCTTTGTTGATGGATATGGGTGTATCGTTTGCGATGGATTCGAGTGTGATGGTCAAGTCAACTTTGCCACGTTCCAATTCTTTGGCGACAACGCTTCTTAATGCCAGTTCCCGTTCGCGAAGCTGTTGCGGAATGCGTACGGACAAATCCATCTGTTTGCTATTCAGAGATTTTATTTCAGCTGTAATTTTCTTTCCGTTGATTTCGGCTGTTGATTTTCCGAAACCTGTCATTGATAGTATCATAATAGATTTTCTTTTTTGCAAAAATACGCAAATAAGGTTTATTAGACAAATAAAAGATGCAATGAACTGTTGAAGGTTGTGAAGCGTTGCATATTTGGCGGAAGAATTCTGTCAAGCTTCCAATTATTTTATTTAATTTTGTAGGCATTTTAATCGTGAATAATAATCAATCATAGTATAGCGACAAGTATGAAACAACTTAGACTGACATTGCTGTTTTTAATGGCTTTTGTTGCTACTTTTGCAACTCAAGCACAAATTCGCAAACCTGCCAAATGGAGTTTCGCTTTTGAGAAAATATCAGAAACTGAGGGCGTTGTGAAAATGAATGCTCAAATAGATAAAGGGTGGCATTTGTATTCAACCAAATTGCCGGATGGCGGTCCGATTCCAACAACAGTCAATTGGGAAGAACTGAAAAATGTGGAATTGATAGGAGAGCTGGTCCCTAATAAACCTCCTCATGAAGAAATAGACATGGTTTACCATTTGAAACTCGGATGGTGGACTGATAATGTCGTTTTAAGTCAAAAGGTGAAGATTCTGGATAAAGATTATAAAGTGTCCGGTTATGTTCGTTTCATGCTTTGCAACGATGGAACGTGTCAGGCTCCGGAAAATGTGCCTTTTGAATTTAGTGCCGGGCCTTCACAAGCTGTTCCTTTGGTAGAGGCTGAGCCGATAGCTGTTCCTTTGGCTCAAAAATCGAAAAAAGCAGAAGTGAAAGGTGAGCAGGACTATTGGGAACCTGTGAAAATGGACGATAACGCGGCTTCGATTTCCAACCGGTCGATATGGTATATATTCTTCGGCGGGTTTGTCGGTGGTTTGATTGCCTTGCTGACTCCTTGTGTATGGCCGATGATTCCGTTGACAGTGAGCTTCTTCTTGAAAAAACACGGTTCTCGTCGCCGTTCCATTTTGGATGCTTTCCTTTATGGCGTGTCGATTATTGTTGTTTACTTGGCATTAGGGTTGATTATTACATTGATTTTTGGTCCAAGTAAATTGAACGAATTGTCGACGGATGCGATTTTCAATATCATATTTTTTGCCTTGCTTGTGGTCTTTGCCATTTCATTCTTTGGCGCATTCGAAATTACATTGCCAAGCAAGTGGACCAACAAGATGGACTCCAAAGCCGAGCGGACAACAGGGGTATTGAGCATTTTCTTTATGGCGTTTACGCTTACATTGGTTTCGTTCTCCTGTACGGGCCCTATTATTGGAACATTGCTGGTAGAAGCTGTTAGCTTAGGTGACCTTACGGGACCGGCCGTGGGAATGGGTGCGTTTGCGTTGGCATTGGCTATTCCGTTTACGCTTTTCGCTATTTTCCCGTCTTGGTTGAAGGAGTTGCCGAAATCAGGCGGATGGCTGAATTCGGTTAAAGTCGTTTTGGGTTTTGTGGAATTGGCATTGTCATTAAAGTTCTTGTCGGTTGCCGACCTTGCATATGGCTGGGGAATTCTGGATCGAGAAGTGTTTGTTGCACTTTGGATTGTCATCTTTGCTTTGCTGGGTATCTATCTGCTGGGCAAGATTCGTTTCCCGCATGATTCCAAAATGGAAAAGGTCGGTGTGTTCCGCTTTTTCCTTGCGATGATTTCGTTGGCATTTTCCGTTTATTTGCTTCCGGGATTGTGGGGCGCACCACTAAAGAGTGTAAGTGCATTTGTGCCACCGTTGAGCACGCAGGATTTCAATCTTTACGATGAAGGCAAATTTGTGGAATATCATGATTACGATGAAGGAATGGAGGCTGCCAAAAAGTTGGAGAAGCCGGTATTCCTTGATTTCTCGGGTTATGGTTGCGTAAATTGCCGTAAGATGGAGGCTGCAGTTATTGATAACAGCCGTGTGCGTCAAATGATTGAAAAAGAGTTTGTGATGATTACGCTTATGGTCGACGATAAGAAGGAACTGGACGCACCTATGGAAGTTGAAGAAAACGGTGCAAAAGTCAAACTTCGTACTTATGGCGACCTTTGGAGTTATTTGCAACGCTATAAATTTGGTGCTAATTCCCAACCGTATTATGTGGTTCTAGACAACGAAGGCCAATTGTTGTCAGGCCCAGTGTTCTATGATGAAAACGTTGACAATTTCACATCGTTCCTACAGAACGGGTTGGATAAATATAAAGCAGAATAGTTATGAGCCACTCAAGAGAATATAAAATGGAGGCGTTCGGCAAATTGCTGGATGTCCTGGATGAACTGAGAGAAAAATGTCCTTGGGACAGAAAACAAACAAACCAGAGCCTGCGCTGTAATACGATTGAAGAAGTGTATGAACTGTCAGGGGCTTTGATTGATGAAGATTCACTGAATATCAAAAAGGAATTGGGCGATGTGTTGCTACACATTGTATTCTATTCTAAAATCGCTGACGAAAAGCAGGAATTTGATATAGCAGATGTCTGCGATTCTCTGCGTGAGAAGCTGATATTCCGTCATCCTCATGTGTTTGGCGAGGTTCATGTTTCCGGCTCTTCAGAAGTGGAACACAATTGGGAACAGTTGAAACTTAAAGAAAAGAACGGAAACAAAACCATTTTAGGAGGAGTTCCGAAAGCATTGCCATCGCTGATAAAATCAGAACGGATTCAGGAGAAAGCCTCGAACGCAGGTTTTGACTGGGACGAGCCGTCTCAAGTGTGGGATAAGGTTAAGGAAGAGCTTGGCGAGGTGGAAAAAGAATTGAAGTCGGGAACTGCGGAAGACAAGGAAGCGGAGTTCGGGGACTTGCTGTTCAGTGTCGTTAATGCAGCCCGTCTCTATAAAGTAAATGTCGACAATGCTCTGGAACGGACAAATCAAAAGTTCATTCGCCGATTCAACTATATTGAAGAAAAGGCAAAAGAACAAGGCAAGAAATTGTCGGATATGACATTGGCTGAAATGGATGCGTTGTGGAACGAAGCCAAGACGCTTGAGGGTAAAATGTAGAAATAAATGATTGTATGCATAACAGAGAAACCAAGTGTAGCGAAAGACATCGCTTCAATTCTTGGTGCAGACATTAGACGTGACGGATTTTACGAAGGCAACGGTTATAAAATAACATGGACCTTCGGACATCTTTGTACCCTTAAAGAACCCCAAGACTACACGGACAGATGGAAAACGTGGAGCTTGGGTGTTTTACCGATGATTCCTCCCAAGTTTGGAATTCGTTTGATTAATGACAAGGGTATTGAAAAGCAATTCCATGTCATTGAGGCATTAATTAAAGAAGCTGACGAAGTGGTCAACTGCGGTGATGCCGGCCAGGAGGGTGAATTAATACAGCGATGGGTGATGCAAAAGGCCGAATGCAGAAAACCGGTCAAGCGACTGTGGATTTCTTCTTTGACAGATGAAAGTATTCGGGAAGGATTTAAAAATCTTCGGCCGCAATCGGATTTTGACAGTCTGTATTTTGCTGGCCTTTCCCGTGCAATCGGTGACTGGATTCTCGGAATGAATGCAACGCGTTTGTTTACGTTGAAATATGCACAAAATAGAAATGTGCTGTCTATTGGACGTGTGCAGACACCAACGCTTGCATTGGTTGTGGCACGTCAAAAGGAAATAGACAATTTCGTTCCAGAGGATTTTTGGGAAATCAAGACCATTTATAAGGGTGTTACATTTAATTCGACCAAAGGACGGTATAAAGTCGAGGCGGAAGCCCAAAATGTAATTGAACAGATAAAGGACCTTCCCTTGGTGATTAATTCATTTACGACAAAACGGGGCAAAGAATATCCGCCGAAACTGTTTGACTTGACATCTTTGCAGGTAGAGTGTAACAAGCGGTATGGATATTCGGCTGAAGAAACTTTGCGCTTGATACAGTCGCTTTATGAAAAAAAGTTTACGACTTATCCGAGAGTTGATACGACATATTTGAGCGAGGATATATATCCGAAGGTGCCGGGTATATTGAAAGCTCTGACTCCATATGCAAATTTTACGGCACCGGTGCTTGAGAAAAAGATACCGAAAACGAAAAAGGTATTCGATAATTCGAAAGTGACGGATCACCATGCTATCATACCGACGAATGTGCCGCCGGCTTCTTATCTTTCGGTAGAAGAGAAGCGTGTCTATGACATGGTGGCGCGGCGTTTCATTGCGGTTTTTTATCCTGATTGTGAATTTGACCAGACTACGGTAATGGCATCCGTCGGAGAGCATGAGTTTAAGGCAAATGGCAAACAGATTGTTGCGGACGGTTGGCGTGTGCTCTATAAGACGGCGGACAAGTCTAATTCCGAATCGGAGGACGACGGCAGCGACAACATCTTACCTGTATTTGTAGAGGGGGAATCCGGTCCTCATGAACCGGCGTTGGTGAAAAAGACCACTCAGCCGCCTAAATTGTATACGGAAGGTACGTTGCTGCGGGCAATGGAAACCGCAGGTAAACTGGTGGACGATGAAGAACTTCGTGAAGCTATGAAGGAAAATGGGATAGGGCGTCCTTCCACCCGTGCGGCTATCATTGAAACGCTGTTTAAGAGAAAATATATTCAGAAGGAAAAGAAAAATTTGCGTGCTACGTCGGCAGGAATAGCTTTGATAGATACTATTAAGGTTGATTTGCTGAAGTCTGCAAAATTGACCGGTATTTGGGAAAACAAGCTCCGCAAAATTGAAAGCCGGGAATATGATGCGGCACAGTTTATTGACGAACTGAAAGCGCAGATTGGAGAAATAGTATATGATGTGTTAAGTGATAACAGTGGTAGCAAGATAGCTGTTCCTGAAGAACCCCGAAAAGAGCCGGCGAAGAAGAAAACCGTTCGAAAGCCTGCTGTCAAGTCGCTTGAACAGGTCGTTTGCCCTTTGTGCGGAAAAGGGCATATTATTAAAGGAAAAACGGCTTATGGATGCAGTGAATACAAGTCGGGATGTTCGTTCAGACTTCCGTTTGCTGATGTTCCGGAAAAGGCAACACCTGCACAAGTAAATAAGAAGATTCAATCATTATATAAAAAGAATACGAATGAGTGAGGAATTATTTCCAGTGGTTGATGAAACCGGGAATGTGGTTGGCAAAGCCACTCGAAAAGAATGTCATTCCGGAAGCATGATTCTGCATCCGGTGGTGCATCTGCATGTATTAGATGCGGATAAACGCTTATTTTTACAGCATCGTTCCATGAAAAAGGATGTTCAGCCCGGAAAGTGGGATACATCGGTTGGCGGACACGTTGATTATGGAGAAACGATAGAAACTGCACTGTTGCGTGAGGCAAGAGAAGAACTGGGCTTGACGGGTATTGAAGTAAAAAAGTTGTTCACATATAAGTTTACCAGTTCAATTGAATGTGAGTTGGTGAACGCTTTTTACACGGTTTGCCGTCTTGAAGATATCACAGTGGACGGTGATGAAATTACAGAAGGAAGATTTTTCTCGGTTGATGAAATATTAGACCGGATAGGTACAGGCTTTTTTACTCCAAATTTTGAACAGGAATTTTTCAGACTTCGAGAATTTGGGCTTTGGGACAAACAATAGTTGTTGAATTTTTGTTCCATTATATATGAGTTTGACTGTCCAATATATTATTATCGGTGCAATTTTCGCCCTGTTGGGAATAATTGTAATACGGCGCATGTTTTTTGTGAAAAACAAAAAGTCTTGTAATTCAGGTTGTTCCTCCTGTCCTTTGCTTGATAATTGCAATAAGCCGCAAAATAAAGCTAAAAAAGTGCATGAAAAATTTGCACAATCCAAAAGAGTGTAGTAACTTTGCACACGCAAACGGAAAACAAAACGGTTCCTTGGATGAGTGGCTTAGTCAGCGGTCTGCAAAACCGCGTACGGCGGTTCGAATCCGCCAGGAACCTCGAAGAGCTTCCCAGTTATGGGAGGCTCTTTTTCTTTGTGTCTGAACTGATGAAAAATATTCATAACTGAACTGAGAATTCGTTTGAATCGGAAATGAATTATGATTATCTTTGCATGAGTAAGCGCGTGTCAAGTGCTTTGATGAGAAAACAATTTAAAATTACAATAAATGAAGAATGATTTTAGAGATTTTGCGGTAAAGCATCTTGGAATGAACGGTCTTGCAGTAGACGATTATACAAGAATTACCAGCAGCTACATTTCTCCGACAATTATTGAAGAACGCCAATTGAATGTGGCGCAAATGGATGTGTTCTCCCGTTTGATGATGGACCGAATTATATTCTTGGGAACACAGATAGATGATTATACAGCTAATGTAATCCAGGCTCAATTGCTGTTCTTGGATTCTTCTGATCCGGGTAAGGATATTTCCATCTATATAAATTCTCCGGGCGGTTCCGTATATGCAGGATTGGGAATTTATGATACAATGCAATATATTTCCAGTGACGTTAAAACTATCTGTACTGGAATTGCCGCTTCGATGGCTGCTGTTCTGCTTGTTGCCGGAGAAAAGGGAAAACGCTTTGCGTTGAACCATTCCCGCGTGATGATACATCAGCCGATGGGCGGTGCCCAGGGACAGGCTTCTGATATCGAAATTACGGCCCGCGAAATTCAAAAGTTGAAGAAAGAATTGTATACAATTATTTCCAACCACTCTGGTATGCCTTTTGACAAGGTGGAAAAAGACAGCGACCGCGATTATTGGATGACATCGGCGGAAGCAAAAGAGTATGGAATGATTGATGATATTTTAATAAAAGGAAAATAATGCCGAAGAAGGAAAGAAACGGCAACGGGCACTTCTGTAGTTTTTGCGGAAGAGGTGAGCAGGAAGTCTCTTTTTTGATTCCTACGATGGACGGCGCTGGAGCTATCTGTAATTTCTGTGTAGAGCAGGCGCATGCTGTGGCAGAGGACTATTTCGGACATGTCGAAAAGTCGTCGGGAAAGAAAGATAATCATATAGACTTGAATGCAATTCCGAAGCCAAAGGAAATTGCCGCATATTTGGACAGCTATGTAATTGGCCAGGATAATGCTAAAAAGTGCTTGTCGGTAGCCGTTTATAACCATTACAAACGACTTGCACAGCCTATGGAGGATGATGTTGAAATTGAAAAAAGCAACATTATCATGGTAGGTCCGACAGGTACGGGCAAAACTTTGCTGGCAAAAACTATTGCAAGACTCTTGAAAGTTCCCTTTGCCATTGTTGATGCGACAGTGCTTACAGAAGCCGGTTACGTGGGTGAAGACATTGAGAGTTTGTTAGTCCGACTGCTTCAGGCTTGTGACTATGATTTGGAACAGGCTGAAAAAGGCATTGTGTTTATAGATGAGATTGACAAGATTGCACGCAAGGGTGACAATCCTTCTATTACGCGCGATGTCAGCGGTGAGGGCGTTCAACAAGGCTTGCTGAAACTTTTGGAAGGTTCTATTGTGAATGTTCCCCCGCAAGGCGGTAGAAAGCATCCGGAACAAAAGATGATTCCAGTCAACACCAAAAACATATTATTTATATGTGGCGGAGCTTTTGAAGGCATTGAAAGAAAAATTGCACAGCGCTTGAATACTCACGTTGTGGGTTATGGTTCGGGCAGTGCATATCGCAAGATGCAGCGCGACAATCTGATTAATTTTGTTGCGCCACAGGATTTGAGGGCGTTTGGCCTTATTCCTGAAATCATTGGCCGATTGCCAATGCTGACCAATTTGGAGCCATTGGACAAAGCCGCATTGAGAAGAATTCTTGTGGAACCGAAAAATGCCATTATCAAACAATATGTGAAATTGTTCGCCATGGACGGTGTAGAGCTTGTCTTTACTGACGAAACATTGGATTATATTGTTGACAAGGCCGTTGAATTCAAGCTCGGTGCGCGTGGTTTGCGTTCGCTGACTGAGGCAATAATGATAGACACAATGTTTGAAACTCCGAGCGGGGATCAAAAGAAAGTCATTGTTACCAAGGATTATGCAGAGTCAAAATTGGAAAATGCAAATTTTGATGCTTTTAATTAATAAAAAAAGTGTGTAAATTATTTGCTTATTCTGGATAGATTTATAACTTTGTATATGTAGGTTATACACTCTATATTCTTGGAAGATATGATTACAAATAATGATTTAACTGCTAAGCTAAAAGAATATTTCGGTTTTGATACATTTAAAGGCAACCAGGAAAGCATCGTTCGGAATTTGTTGGAAGGAAAAGACACTTTTGTTCTGATGCCGACTGGTGGCGGTAAGTCGTTGTGTTATCAGTTGCCGTCTTTGTTGATGGACGGTACTGCAATTGTAATATCTCCACTGATTGCATTGATGAAAAATCAAGTCGATGCGATGCGGAATTTTAGTGAGGATGACGGAGTGGCGCATTTCTTGAACTCGTCATTGAACAAAGCCGCGATAGATCAGGTGAAGAGTGATATTGTCAGTGGAAAAACCAAGCTGCTTTATGTAGCGCCGGAATCGCTGACGAAAGAAGAGAATATAGAGTTTCTGAAAACGGTGAAAATTTCTTTTTATGCGGTCGATGAAGCGCATTGTATTTCTGAATGGGGGCATGATTTCCGTCCGGAATACAGACGAATCCGTCCGATTATCAATGAAATTGGAAACCGCCCGGTAATAGCGCTGACTGCTACTGCGACACCAAAAGTTCAGCATGACATTCAAAAGAATCTTGGAATGCAGGACGCTACGGTGTTCAAGTCCTCATTTAATCGTCCGAACCTCTATTACGAAGTTCGACCGAAAACGAAAAATGTGGATAAGGATATAATCAAATATATCAAGTCGCAGGAAGGTAAATCGGGAATTATATATTGTCTGAGCCGTAAAAAGGTGGAAGAACTGACGGAAACGTTGGTTGTCAACAATATCAAGGCTCTTCCATATCATGCCGGTATGGATGGGACGCAGAGAAGCGAGAATCAGGATGCTTTTCTGTTGGAGAAGGTCGATGTGATTGTAGCTACAATTGCATTTGGTATGGGTATTGACAAGCCGGATGTCCGTTATGTAATTCACTATGACATACCCAAGAGTCTGGAAGGCTATTATCAGGAAACCGGACGGGCAGGGCGTGACGGTGGAGAAGGACAATGTATAGCCTTCTATACAAGCAAGGATTTGCAGAAACTTGAAAAGTTTATGCAGGGTAAACCTATTGCAGAACAAGAAATTGGAAAGCAACTCCTCTTGGAAACCGCAGCTTACTGCGAATCGTCTGTTTGCAGACGAAAAACATTGCTTTATTATTTTGGAGAAGAATACAAAGAGGACAATTGCGGAAATTGTGATAATTGTTTAAATCCGAAGAAAAAAGTGGAAGCTAAAGATGAACTTTGTGCGGTGATTGAAACAGTCATTGCGTTGAAGGAGAAATTTAAATCAGATTACGTTATTGATGTAATGATAGGAAAAGAATCTTCAGAGATTAAATCCTATATGCACGACCGGTTGGAAGTTTTTGGGTGTCAGGATGCTGACAGTGAAAAATTCTTGGGCGCAGTCATTCATCAAGCTATCATAGCAGGTTATCTGGATAAAGATATAGAGAATTACGGCTTGTTGAAGGTAACCCCTGCCGGCCATAAGTTCTTGAAAAATCCGAAATCATTCAAAGTGGTAGAGGATAACGAGTATAACGAAGACAATGAGGAAGTTGTTATCAAGAGTGGCGGGGCTTGTGCAGTAGACCCGGAACTCTATTCAATATTGAAAGATTTGCGCAAGAAGATTGCGAAAAGACTGGAGCTTCCTCCTTATGTTATCTTCCAGGATGTTTCTTTGGAGGCTATGGCAACGACTTATCCTATTACGCTCGATGAGTTGCAGACAATTCAAGGAGTTGGTGCGGGTAAGGCAAAACGTTATGGTGACGAGTTCATCAAGGTTATCAAAACCCATGTGGAAGAAAATGAGATTGAACGACCGGAGGATTTGCGTGTTCGTACCGTTCCAAACAAGAGCAAACTGAAAATATCTATTATTCAAGGTATAGACAGAAAGATTGCATTGGATGAGCTTGCTGAATCAAAAGGTCTTGATTTCAATGAACTTCTTGACGAGGTGGAAGCTATTGTTTATTCCGGTACTAAAATCAATATTGACTACTTCTTGGATGAAGTTATGGACGAAGATCATCAGGAAGATATCTTTGAGTATTTCAAAGAAAGCGAAAGCGATGATTTGGAATCTGCAATTCAGGAACTTGGAGGCGACTATACGGAAGAAGAAATCCGCTTGGTGCGCATCAAGTTCATTTCTGAAATGGGTAATTAACGGAAAACTTGAATTTTTACAATGTCAATATCGCAAATGCACAGCAGACAATGCCGTGCATTTGTTTTAAAATGGATGTGCTTATGGAAGTTTTATACGAAGACAATCATATCATTATTGTAAATAAAGCTCCCGGAGAAATTGTGCAAGGCGATAAAACCGGTGACAAGCCATTGGTGGAAATCGTCAAGGATTATTTGAAGGTGAAGTACAACAAACCTGGAAATGTTTTCTGTGGTGTTGTCCATCGTCTAGACAGGCCTGTTGGCGGATTAGTGGTATTTGCAAAAACAAGCAAGGCTTTATCGAGGATGAATGCCTTGTTCCAAAAGCGAGAAGTGCAAAAGACATATTGGGCGATAACGAGAAATGCTCCTCAAAAGCAGGAGGGGACGTTGGTGCACTATATTACGTCTCAAGAAAAAAACAACAAGTCGTACGCTTCGCTTGAGCCTCGCGAAGGAGCCTCAAAGGCTGTGCTAGATTATAAACTTTTGGCGCAATCCGATTTTTATTCCTTGCTTGAGGTGCAGCTTCACACGGGAAGAAAGCATCAGATTCGAGTGCAACTGTCATCGATGGGCTGTCCTATCAAAGGTGATTTAAAATACGGTGCTACTCGCAGTAATCCGGATGGTAGTATCAGTTTGCAGTCGCATAGGGTTAAATTTGTGCATCCGGTATCTGGCGAAGTTGTTGATGTTACAGCTCCGGTGCCGAATGACAGGTTATGGCAGGCGCTTGCCGACAATGTTAATTCTCAAATGGATAAATAGGGCAGAGGAGCCAGTTGCGATAGGCTTCGCCTAATTCCGTGACAAGTTCTTCCCATAGGCTGTTGTTGGGTTGGAGGAGAGTTTCGGTCGGTAGTCGATGATTGAATACGGCCCAAACGTGACTATCGATTTCTTCCTTCAATTGGCCACGTTCCCAACCGCTGTATCCAAGAAAAAATTTGAAGAGGGGCTCTTCTTTAGGATTAGAGTTCAGATAGTCTACAACAGCATCAAAATCACCGTTGAAGAATAGATTTTCTGTAACCTGATGCGATTTAGGAATTTCCGGAATGTTATGTACGAAAAAAAGCCTGTCTAATGATAACGGACCTCCGCAGTATAATGGGATTTTTTTATCGATTTTTAATTCCGGGATGATATCGTTAAGATTAAGGTTGATTCTTTTGTTCAGAACAAGACCCGTGGTTGGGAAATTGGGTAGATAGTCGACCAAAAGAACGCATGCCCGTTGAAAGTAAATTTCATCAAGGAATGGTTCAGAAATCAACAGCCCGCCTTGCTGTGGGTCGGGCTGTGGTTGTTTTATGTTGAATAAATCAGCGTTGTCGTTCATTTTATTTGTGCGAGATTTTGCGGACACCCATATTGGTGCGTATGAAATATATGCCGGAGGGTAATGTGCATTCAAAATAATCCGTCACTTTTTGTTTTGACACTACCGTTCCAGTTATGTTGTAAACGACAATAAGACCTATGTTATTGCCTGAAATCTGAATTTTTCCATTGCCTGATGATATTCTAAATGAATTTTTGACAGTAGCGTTGACGGAAGAAGTGGAATCGTCATCCGGCTCAATTGTGAAGTTAGACTTGTTCCAATATTTGCTGTCTAAATATAGCTGTAAGCTTTCCTTGGGGACAAAAACGTTAATAGGGCCGTTGTGGATTGCATAATTTCCTACAATGGGAGGTTGTGTGGCAGAAATGTAAATATTTTCGATGGGACAATAGTCGTAAAATGCACTACCTTGGATTTCTTGAACTGATTTCCCTAAATGTATTGTTTTTAACGAGGTGCAATAATAACAGATGCATTCTTCAATGATTTTGAGACTTTGTGGAAATGTCAGTTCTGTTAGAGAAGAACAGCCGTCAAACGCATATTCTCCCATTGTCTCAAGGTTTTCCGGCAACTTGATCTCTTTAAGTTTCTTCATTTGTTTGAATGCTTTATTGCCTATTGAGGTGATGCTATTGGGGAGTTCGAGCGTTTCGATATAATCAAGATATTCGCTATAGGAGTCTGTTCCTTCTTCGTTCGGGCGGAATGCTTCTCCACCAATGGCTGTAACGGTGTAATAATAGTCACCAACTTTTATTTTTTCAGGAATGACTACATTGATGTCGTTGTAGTCAGCTTTAAATTTTGTTAAGGTTGCAGTTTCCTCATACCAATCGGTAGAATAGGTAGCATGTCCAATTTTTGCAATATCAGCATAGCTTGACAGGTGGGTTAGAACAAGCAAGAAGCTTAAAATGAGATAATTCGTTTTCATGATCTTTCGATTTTGAACAAATTTAAGTAAAATAATTGATAAATCCAAGGAGTTGTCAAGCTTGATTAAATGAAATTTTTCTGAATAAAAAAAGAACAAAACTATTGCATATAAAATATTTTTTGTATCTTTGCACTCGCAAACGGAATTATGGCTCCGTAGCTCAACTGAATAGAGCATCTGACTACGGATCAGAAGGTTACAGGTTTGAATCCTGTCGGAGTCACAAAAGACATCTTGCAGTTCGCAAGGTGTCTTTTTGTTTATATGTTTTCTTGATTGCAATAATTAATGTGAAGCTTTTTAATAATAGCGGATTTTTCCCTTACTTTGTGGCTGCAAAATGAATTATATGGAAACAAGAGGAGTTATCGAGGAACTGTCAAAGCGTTTGGACCGAAAGTCCACGGACGTGTCATCTTTAATTGACGGTTTTGTGTCTATTATAAAAGAAAAATGTGGCAATTTGGATTCGATTGCCATTCCAGGTTTCGGTAATTTTATTCCGGTAAAGAAGGATGAACACATTGCCGAAGATGAAAATGGAAAAAGGATTATGTATCCGCCTTCCGTAGAGTTGAAATTTGAGTCCAGTACGATACTGAAGTCTAAACTTCTGGAGGAAGGAGGCAACGATGAAAAATAAGGTGGTGTTTCCTGAACTTGTAGCCGAACTGGCAGCGGTAACAAATACGTCAGAGGCTCTGAGTGAAGCATTTTTGAAAGAATTGTTCTCACTTGTGGCTGTCGAGCTGTCGAAAGGAAAAGCTGTTAAGATAAAAAAGCTGGGAGAATTCTATGTGCTGCCGGATGGAAATGTGCACTTTGAACCTGATAAGGATATTTCAGAAAGTCTGAATGCGGCATTTGCTTGTTTCGAACCGATTGAGCTGGATGACAATGTGACGGATGAAGAATTGAATAAATGTGAGGAAATGCAGCCAACGGATGATACGGAAATTGCGGAGACGGAAAACGTTGATGCAATTGAAAATACAGATGTCGAAATGGCTGGGGATAATGAGCCTGTTTCGGAGGAATCCGTAGAAGAGAGTACCGACGAAGCAAGTAATGTGGAAGATTTGCCCGAATCTCAGGATAATGTCGGAGAAACGGCGGCTGCAGTTGAAACACCCGTGGAATTGTCTGCTGAATTGGCAGATGAGCAGGAAGAAGCGGTGGATGAAAACAATGGGAATAATAAACGTGTCTTTTGGCGTGGTTATGCTTGGGGAGCGCTGACAGCTGTTGTTGTGGTTTGTATTGTATCTCTCGCTTTCCATTGGGATGCTATCGTCGGGGGAAGTGAGGAAAGTGCGGTGCTTGTTCATGAAACAGAAGATACAGATTCAATTGAAGAACAATTTGCAAAAGTGGACACTACTGCAAGTGCTCCGATTGCACAACAGGAAACCGTTCCGATGGCTGAAGAAAAAGATTCGTTGCCAAAGTCTGATGTGGCAAAAGAATGGCCAAAAACATTTAAAGTTACATCTACGGCATATTTGAGTAACGTGTCTCGGAAGTTTTATGGGCATTATGCATTTTGGATTTATATCTATATTGAAAATAAGGATGTTATTGCAAACCCGGACAACCTTCCAATAGGGGTTGTTCTAAATATTTCCGATCCTCAAAAATATGATATAGACAAGGATGATCCAAATAGTATCAAAAAAGCGCAATTGCGTGCTTTGGAAATAAAGAAGTGACGTAATTGTTAAATGTTAAAATCGGCTTTAACATTGTAAACTTAAAATACAAATAATTAACACCGCAAAAAGTGAGAAATTAAATGTGTGTTTTTATTTTTGCATAAACACTAAAACAAGAAAAACGATAAAGAAAAATAGATATGAGTGAATCTGTTAACATTAGAGAGCTAAACGATTTAATTGCCACAAAGAGTGACATCGTAAACCTTGTAAATCAGGGGATGAAACAAACTATTGTCGGTCAGAAGCATTTGATTGATTCTTTGCTTATTGCCCTGCTTTCAAACGGACACGTTCTTTTAGAAGGTGTGCCAGGTCTTGCAAAGACGTTGGCAATTAAGACTCTGGCGTCAATTATTGATGCTAAATACAGCCGTATACAGTTTACTCCGGACTTGTTGCCGGCAGACGTGGTCGGAACAATGATGTATAGCGTGCAAAAGGAAAGCTTCCAAATCAAAAAAGGCCCGGTGTTTGCGAATTTCGTATTGGCAGATGAAATCAACCGTGCTCCGGCTAAGGTTCAGAGTGCGTTGCTGGAAGCTATGCAGGAACGCCAAGTGACAATTGGAGACGAAACATTTAAATTGGATAATCCATTCCTGGTAATGGCTACCCAAAACCCGATTGAACAGGAAGGTACTTATCCACTTCCGGAAGCCCAAGTGGACCGTTTCCTTTTAAAGGTAATTATCAGCTATCCGAACAAGGAAGAAGAAAAGGAAATTATTCGCCAAAATATTCAGGGTGTTAAGCAGGAAGTAAAACCGCTGCTGACACCTGCTGAAATTCTTGAAACACAAAAAATTGTCAGCAAGATTTATATTGACGAGAAAATTGAACGATATATTGTTGATATCGTACACGCAACTCGTTTCCCGGCTGATTGTGGCCTGAAAGACCTGTCAAGCGTTATTTCATTTGGTGCATCTCCGCGTGCATCTATCAGCTTGGCATTAGCTTCACGTGCGTATGCATTTTTGCGTGGTCGCGGCTATGTTATTCCGGAAGACGTTCGTGCCGTATGTCATGATGTGCTTCGCCACAGAATCGGATTGTCATACGAAGCAGAAGCCAACAATATTTCTGCTGATGAAATCGTAAGCAATATTCTGGATAAAGTTATTGTGCCTTAAAAGGGAGGATGACGATGGATGCCACAGAACTTTTAAAAAAGGTCAGGCAGATTGAAATCAAAACCCGGGGACTTTCACAAAATATTTTTGCCGGAGAATATCATTCTGCCTTCAAAGGAAGGGGTATGACGTTCTCTGAAGTTCGCGAATACCAATATGGTGATGATATCCGCGATATTGACTGGAATGTTACGGCAAGAAGCAATCACCCTTATGTGAAAGTCTATGAGGAGGAACGTGAACTGACAGTTGTTCTTCTCGTCGACGTTTCCGGCAGCGAGAAATTCGGTGCGGTAGGAAGTATCAAACGAGAATTTATTGCGGAATTGGCGGCAACGCTGGCATTTTCTGCAAGTCAGAACAACGATAAAGTTGGTGTCATCTTTTTCTCCGATAAGGTTGAGAAGTTCATCCCACCTAAAAAAGGAAAGAAACACATTCTGTTGATAATCCGTGAACTGTTGGACTTTACGCCGGAAAGCAAAGGAACGGATATAGCCTATGCTCTAAGATTTTTGACAGATGCAATAAAAAAGAGATGTACCACGTTTTTGATATCCGACTTTATTGACAATGCCGATTATACGCAGGCTTTGACAATTGCCGGTAGAAAACATGACTTGACTGCCATACAGGTTTATGATAAACGTGATGCCACGATGCCAAACGTCGGACTTGTAAAACTTTTTGACCCGGAAACAGGACAGGAAAAGTGGGTAAACACAAGTTCTGCCAAAGTGCGTAACGCATATGGAAAATGGTGGTATGAGCGTCAGCTGGCAATGAGTGAAAGACTGATGAAATGTAAAGTTGATTTAGCTTCTGTTGCTACTGACGAAGACTATGTCAAGGCTTTGATGACATTGTTTAAAAAACGAGGTCCAAAATAACAATCGTATGCACAAGAGAGGTTTTATAAAAACATATTTATTGTCAACACTACTTGCTGTTGGCATGACTTCGATGGCTGCCCCGACAACATTCAAAGCAAAACTGGATTCCGCCAGCTTGTTGATGGGTAAGCAGGTTGCCATGCAGATTGAAATCGTGCAGGACAGCAATGTGAGCGGGTATATTCCCATTAATGAAGGGGATACGCTTACGGATAAAGTGGAAATCGTAGGTTGGCGAAAGTCGGACACAACAGACCTTGGAAATAACAGAGTGCAGATCAATAAGGAATTGATTTTGCAATCGTTTGATTCTGGGTTGTATACGTTGCCTCCCGTTTTGTATGTAGTTGGTAAAGACACTTTCAGAACAAACAAACTGACATTGAAGGTTGTGCCTGTTCAGGTCGATTCATTAAAAAACATTCACGACTATAAGACAGTGCAGAAACCAAATACAAAATGGACAGACTTTCTACCTGACTTTATAACCGATTACTGGTGGGCGATATTGATTGGTCTGCTGTTGTTGCTGGCTGGTATTTATATGTACATCCGTCATCAGCAAGGCAAATCGTTGTTGCCTCCGATTTTACCGAAGAAGCAACTGCTGCCACCTTATGAAGAGGCTATGGGAGCACTTGCCGGTCTTAAGTCTGCAAACCTTTGGCAGTCGGGACTGGAAAAAGAATATTATACACAGCTCACTGATATTCTTCGACGTTACATCTGCCGTCGCTTTGAAATTAATGCAATGGAGATGACATCATCCCAATTGCTGTCAATGCTGACTGCGGAGGAAGCTGCACAGGTTAAGGATGAATTAAGAAAGATTCTTGAAGTTTCCGATTTTGTGAAGTTTGCCAAAATGCGTCCGTTGGCGGACGAAAACGAACAGGCATTTGCATCTGCTGTCAAATTTATAGAAGAAACAAAGCCTGTTGAAATTGTGCCGCCGGAAAAGCCGGAAGAGGCCAAAAAGACTGCTGATAAAAAGGAAACAGAAGCTAAAAAAGAAAAGTAAGTTATGGAATTTGCACGACCTTATTTATTATGGCTATTTCTGTTATATATACCCTTGATTATATGGTATATATTAAAATATAAGCATGCGGAGTCTTCGGTGCAAATTTCAACGTTGCATCCGTTTTCAAAGTTGCCGACATCTTATAAGGTATATTTGCGCCATGCCATGTTTGTTGTCAAATTGGCGGCAATCGGTTGTTTGATAATCATTTTGTGCCGTCCCCAGACACATGACAGTTGGCAGTCGTCCAAAACAAAAGGTACAGATATCATTATTGCCATGGACGTGTCGACCAGTATGTTGGCACGAGATTTTGATCCGGACCGATTTGAGGCAGCCAAAGATGTTGCATCACAGTTCATTTCCGGTAGAGAATCCGACAATATCGGTATCGTGATTTTTGCCGGTGAAAGTTTTACATTGGTTCCTATGACGACTGACAAGGCTGTGCTTGTCAATTATATCAAAGAGATTAAGATGGGCATGCTTCAGGACGGTACGGCAATTGGTGACGGACTTGCCACTTCCATCAATCGAATCAAAGATGGAAAAGCTAAGTCGAAGAGTATCATATTGCTGACGGATGGTTCTAACAATACGGGAATCGTGGCTCCATTGACAGCAGCCGACATCGCTCAAAAATATGGAATCAAAGTCTACACTATTGGTGTCGGAACAATTGGCAATGCTATGTTCCCGGTGGGTGTCAACTATTATGGCAAGGTTGAATATCAGTCATTGCCGGTTGTCATTGACGAAAACACTTTGAAGGCGATTTCAGAAAGAACTGGCGGAAAATATTTCCGTGCTACGAACAAGAATGTTCTCAAAGATGTGTTTGCTGAAATTGACAAATTGGAAAAAACAGAACTTGACGTCAGAAACTTCAGTCAGACAGAAGACGACTATATGCTTTGGGCTTGGCTGCTGTTAGGACTTGTTGCCTTGGATGTTGTTATTCGCCATACCGTATTGCGTAATATCCCTTAAAATGAAAAGTTATGTTTAGTTTTGCTAACCCTGAATATTTATATTTGCTGATTTTGATACCCGTCATTTTTGGCCTTTTTCTGCTTTCACGCATGATTAGGGCAAAAAATATCAGGAAGTACGGGAATCCGGCATTATTGGAAGCCCAGATGCCGGACGTTTCAAAATACAAGCCATGGATTAAAATTTCAATACAGTTGGTAGCACTGGCTTTGATTGTCATTATATTGGCTCGTCCGCGTGCTATGGGTAATTCAAAAGCGGAAACTATCAACGTGCAGGGAATAGAAGTCATGGTGGCGCTGGACGTTTCCAATTCAATGCTTGCGTCGTCGACTGATGACCCTAACGGCATTAGCCGACTGCAGCAGGCCAAATTGCTGTTGGAAAAGTTGATTGACAAACTGGGAAATGATAAGGTTGGTCTTATCGTTTTTGCCGGTGATGCCTATACACAAATTCCTATTACTGCCGATTTCGTATCAGCCAAGATGTTTCTTAGCAATATTGAACCGTCAATGGTTCCAACTCAAGGAACGGCGATTGGTGCCGCCATTAAAATGGCAGCCAATTCATTTACGGCTGATGACAAAATTCAGAAATCAATTATTCTGATAACTGACGGTGAAAACCATGAGGACGACGCAGTGGAAGCTGCAAAGGACGCTCATGACAAGGGGATTCAAATCAATGTGCTGGGAGTCGGCACTCCTAAGGGTGCTCCAATCCCTATCGGCGGTAAGGGTAATTACATGAAGGATGAGAGTGGAAATATTGTTATTACACAACCGAATGAGCAAATTGCCCAAGATGTGGCCAATGCAGGTAAGGGTATCTATGTATCCGGAACTAACCGTGATGCTTTGAATGTCCTTGACGCCCGTTTGAAAGAACTGTCGAAATCCAACATTTCGAAGAATGTTTTTTCTCCGAATGATGAGCAATTCCCGGTATTTGCCTGGGTCGCTTTGGCATTGTTGATTTGTGATATTTTTGTTCTTGACAGAAAGATTTCGTGGTTGAAGAATATCAATTTCTTCTCTAAGTAAAACTAAAGCTATGAAAAGAAAACTATTAATATTCGCTTTGTCGGTAGTTCTTCCTGTCTGCGCATTCTGCCAACAGGATTACAGCACCAAGAAAGAGCGTAACTATATTCGAGAAGGAAACGAATTATTCAAAGAAAAGCGTTACGCAGAAGCGGAAGCAGCTTTTAAAAAGGCTTTGCAGGAAAATGGCAATTCTCCGATTGCAAAGTTTAATCTTGCCACTACCTATTTGAAGCAGGTGAACTTAAATGATACAACTCAGAACGGTTTATTGAGTGAAACCCAGCAACTGCTGAAAGAAACGGCTTCAATTGCCGATCCGAAGTTGGCATCGAAGGCTTATTATGATTTGGGCAACATCTTTTACAATCAAAAAAACTATGCACAAAGTATAGCAATGTACAAAGATGCCTTACGGAGAAATCCTGATGACGACCAAGCACGCCAAAATCTTCGTCTGGCCCAAAAGCAGCTTCAAAACCAACAGAATCAACAACAAAATCAGGATAATAAGCAGGATAACAAAGACCAGCAGAAGCAGAATCAAGACCAGAACAAAGAGAAAAACAAGAATGGTCAAGATCAGCAGAAGCCTGATAACCAGCAGCAAAAACAGCCGCAGCAACCGCCTAAGAATGGTATGAGTAAAGAAAATGCCGAACAAATTCTTCAAACGATGCAGAATGAGGAGAAAAACACTCAGGATAAGGTGAATAAAGCCAAAATGCAGCAAATGAAGGGTGGTCGCAGGACTGGAAAACAATGGTAGTGAAAATGATTGGAACTATGAATATGTATCGCTGTAGAAATATTGCAATTCTATTAGTAATGATGTTGCTCCCGATATCAGTATTGGGAGCTGCCTCGTTTAAGGCCGTTGCTCCGAAGCAGGTGATTCAAGGCAATAAGTTCAGTATTAGATTTGAGCTTGAAAATGCACAAGGTTCATCTTTCCAGGGGCCAGAAGTCGGCGGTTGTAAATTCCTTTATGGACCGTCTCAGTCTCGCATGATGAGCTCTTCGTTTATCAATGGGAAGTCAACCAGCAGTTCTTCGGAATCGTATACTATGACTTACCGTGCAGAGAAGGCTGGCAAGTATACAGTAGGACCGGCTTCGATTTCTGTCGGAGGTAAAATTTATAAAACGAACGCTTTCACATTGGAAATTTTACCGCCAGACAAATCTGCAACACAAAGAGGTAATCAGTCACAAGGTGTTCAGATTTATGATGCAGATTCACAAAGTGCCGGAAAGGCCGTTGGAAAAAATGATGTGTTTGTCCGGATTATCTTATCGAAATCGTCGGCATATGAGCAAGAGGGTATTATGTGTACAATCAAATTGTATACAAAATACAATATCCAACAGTTCATGGCAACACGCCAACCGACATTTGACGGATTTATTTCACAAGAACTTCCGATAACTTCAAGCATTAATCGTATTGAGAACTATAAGGGCGAGAATTACATGGTGGCCGATTTGAAACAGTGCATTCTGTTTCCACAGCAATCAGGTAAGCTGACTATCAATTCAGGAACTTATGATCTAACTGTAATTCAATATGAAAACATTCGCAGTTTCTTTGGCATCATGCGTCAGCCGGTAGAAAAGAAGATACAGGTAAATTCAAACAGCGCTTCGATTGTCATTGACCCGCTGCCACAGCCCAGACCTGCTGATTTCATTGGTGCTGTCGGACAATTTACTGCAAGTCTTGATATGGTGAACAAGCAATACAAGACGAATGAAGCCGGAACATTGCGTTTCTCGCTGAAAGGCCAGGGTAACCTGAAAAATGTGAAAACTCCTACATTTGAGTTCCCATCGCAGTTTGATGTGTATGATCCGCAAACTACAGTCAATGCCAATCCTTCCGGTAATTCATTAGTCGGATCTGTGCAAATTGACTATGCTTTTGTTCCGCAATATGTAGGTAAATTCCAATTGCCTTCTTCTACGGTTTCTTATTTTGATCCTAATGCAAAAAAATATGTACAGCTTTCGTTGAAGGGATTTGAGATGAATGTGACGAAAGACAGTGGTACATCCAATGCCGGTCAGGAAATAAAACAGAATAAAGATATCCTGCACATTAAAACCGGAGATTTGAATTTGGTCCCAGTCAATCATGTCATGCTTGTCGACCGAGGCGGATATGCTCTCTGGTACATAATTCCATTGCTATTGTTTGCAGCTGTGTTGTTCTACTATCGAAAGAGCATTAAGGAACGGGCTAATGTTGCATTGATGAAGAACAAACGCGCTAACAAAGTTGCCGCAAAACGCTTGAAACTGGGCCGTCAACTGATGGAAAAACAGCAACGCGATCGTTTCTACGAAGAAATGTTGCGGGCACTTTGGGGGTATTTAAGCGACAAGCTGACAATTCCTGTTTCACAACTTAATCGTGACAACATATCAGCTGAGTTACGTGCGTTTGGTATTTCGGAAGAATTGAACAAACAGATTCTGGATCTTCTTGATGAATGCGAGTTCGCCCGTTATGCCAAATCGGAAGAAAACGGCAATGATATGTCGGTAATTTACCAAAAGGCATGTGATTCCATTAACCAGGTAGAGAACACCAAAAGGAAATAAGCTATGAAACGAAATATAATAATTCTGTTATTTTGCCTGTTTGCGTTCAGCATATCGGCTCAAAGTCTCACCCAACAGGCTGCTGCGGCATATAATGCCGATAAGTACAGTGAAGCCATTGAATTATATAATCGGGTTTTGAACGAAGAAGGCGTTTCGTCTGACCTTTACTATAATCTGGGTAACTGTTATTACAAGTCGGGGCTTTTAGGAAAGGCCGTATTATGCTATGAGCGGGCACTTCTTTATAATCCGAATAATGAAGACGCTTTAACAAATTTGGCGTTTGTCAATTCAAAATTGGCGGACAAGATTGTGGATGATGAAAATATCGTGCATGTGTTTTTTCAAAGAATTGTAACATTAACAACATCCAACGGATGGGCTATCATTGCAATTGTTTCATTCTTGCTTCTGATTGGTGCGGTTGCCCTCTATATTTTTAGTGGTGTCGTTCTGCTAAGAAAAATAGGTTTCTTTGGCGGTGGTGTGTTTTTGATTGTTACGATTGCCGCTAACGTAATTGCATTTCAGGCAGCCAGCCGGATAAAAAATCACAACTATGCGATTGTCCAACATGATTCAGTTATTTTGAGTACTTCTCCTCGAGAGCCTAAAAATAAGACTGAAGAGGCTTTTATGTTGCACGTCGGTGCAAAAGTTGAATTGCTGGATTCGTTGGTATCAACGAAGGATTCTGTAGCAGTGAAATGGTATGAAGTAAAAGCCGGCACTAACAACAGAGCCTGGATAAAAGGGGAAACTATTGAGAAAATTTGATGAAAGATATCTAATAAGGAGGACGCTCGAAGTCACATCGTTGACTTCGGGCGTCTTTGTTTATATAAGTGATATTTTTATGATTAATTCTTTTAAGGTGTCATACGGATTTTGTTGGGCCCCGATGCCTTTGGTTCGAGCATCGGCTTCACGAATAATGCTGATAATGCGAAATAGTTTGCTGATGTTGTAATATGTCAAAGCCTGACGGTAGTCCTTGAATGCATAGGCTGACTTTAGTCGCAGTGCCTCTACTTTTGCATGTTCGTCCCGATATTTGGGGCTGGACGCAATCAATAGGTTTGAATAAAAATTGAACAGCATACCAATGGTCAGTACTGCCGGATTGTTTTTCGGATTCTCTGAAAAATATTTGAGAATTCTCAATGCCTTGGGAAAGTTGCGGTTGGCAAGAGCTGTTACAAGTTCAAAATTGTTGTATTCTCTGCTTATACCGATATTTTCCTGCACCATTTCCGCTGTGATTCGAATGCTGTTTGGCGAAATCATTTTCAGCTTGTCAATTTCTTTTGCCTGATGTGACATGTCATTGCCGATGTATTCCACAAGCATGGCTTTGGCTTTATCATCGATCGTGCAGCCAATACTTCTCACGTATTCATCAATGGCTGGGCCAAGCTGATACTCCGGTATCTTCTTTGAATCAAAAAGAATGCCTGATGGTTTTCCTGCAATATCAGTGTTGAATGCTTTGGAAAGAGCTGATGATTTGATTGTTCCGTTTTTATAGGTAATGACAAGAATTGTAGTCGGAGTCGGAGCTAAAGCATAGTGCTCCAGCAGCTCCAGTTCTGACTTGTTTTTTAAAGAGGCCGCTTCTCTGAAAAAGACAACTTGACGCTCTGCCATGACCGGATACCTTTTGCAAGCAAGAAGGACTTCTGTCATGGTGTGTTCGCTGCCATAGAAAATCGTCAAGTTGAAATCCCGTTCAGTTTCGGATAAGGCATTGTCGAAAATCTTATCAGCTATTTTGTCTATATAAAACGACTCCTCTCCACATAATAAATAAATGGGAGAGAAGTTTTTCTTTTTAATGTCCAGTTCAATTTGTTGTCGGGTTATCCCTTCGGATTTTGCCATATATTTTGGGGGTTTGAAGAATTTGAAGTAAATTTACATAAAAAGAACGAAAGTGAAAATTTCAAATGAAATTAAATTTGCCAGCATACGAATTTCAGACACAAAAGGACGGTGACGATGTCTCGATTTTTGACCGCTTGAGAAAAAAGTTTGTAGCATTGACTCCAGAGGAGAATGTACGCCAACACTTCGTGGAGTACCTGATTAAAGAACGGGCGTTCCCGGCCGGATTGATGAACAATGAAATTGCAATTATGCAAAATGGCATTAAACGGCGTTGTGATACTGTCATTTTTGATCGAACCGGTGAACCGTTGATGATAGTAGAATACAAAGCCCCTCATGTAAAGATAACACAGGAAGTGTTTAATCAGATTTATCGGTATAACCTTGTCCTGAAGGTGAAGTATCTGGTAGTGACTAATGGAATGGTGAACTATTGTTGTAAAGTTGATTATGAAAACAGACGTTGCCATTTTTTGCCAAATATTCCACTGTACGACAGTTTGTAGGCGTTTTACGGAGAGAGATTAATGGATTTTGTGCCGTCATGGCTAAAACGTTATTTTTCATTTGTCACAGAACTTGGCTTTGCGTATCTTTGGATAAGATAGGATGCGCCTCGGGATAAAAAATATCTGAAACAAGTTTCAATATTTTATTCTCCGCTCACCTTTGTGTATCTTTGTATTTACTTTTTAAATTTGTGGCATTTTTATAAAACGATATACGGATAGTGGAAGACTTCTTACAACAGTTGAATCCGCAACAGTTGGCAGCGGTAAAATATGACGACGGTCCTTCTCTGGTAATTGCCGGAGCCGGTTCGGGGAAAACGCGTGTGCTTACCAATAAAATTATGTATTTGGTGAAGAACGGACATGATCCGCGCCGTATTATGGCCCTTACTTTTACGAATAAGGCTGCAAATGAAATGAGGGAGCGTATAGCCGGACTTATTGGTTTGGTGGAAGCTTCCAAATTGTGGATGGGTACATTCCACTCTGTTTTTTTGCGAATTCTGCACAGTAATGCCGAGCGGATTGGCTTTTCTTCGAATTTTACCATTTATGATGCTTCAGACAGTAAATCGCTGATTAAAACGGTTATAAAGGATATGCAGCTCGATGAGAAGGATTATCCAGCCAATGTCGTGGCATCGATAATTTCCAGGGCTAAAAACAGTTTGGTTTCACCGGCAGACTATATGCGAGACACAGCTCTCGTCAGCCGTGACAATACTGTGAAAAGACCAAAGGTAGGAGAAATTTATTCAAAATATTGGTCAAGATGTCGTGCTGCCAATGCAATGGATTTTGACGATATTCTTTTTTATACCAATATCCTGTTGCGAGACCATCCTGATGTGTTAGAGCGATATCAGGACTATTTTACCTATATACTTGTAGATGAGTATCAGGATACAAATTTTGCACAGCATCTGATTGTATCTCAACTTTGTAAGAAACATCGAAATCTCTGTGTGGTAGGAGATGATGCTCAAAGTATCTATTCGTTCCGCGGCGCAAATATCCGAAATATTTTGTCTTTGCCGAAGCAGTATCCAGACATGAAAATGTTTAAACTGGAACAAAATTACCGGTCGACAAAAAATATACTCAATGCTGCAAACAGCCTGATTGCCAAAAATAAGGAACAGATACAAAAAAATATCTTTTCGGATAATCCAACGGGAGGGAAGATTCCTGTTATTGAGGCATTTTCAGATTATGAGGAAAGTTACATTGTGGCAAACAAGCTGATGGAGATAAAAATGCTTCAGGGCGGCAGTTATGAGGATTTTGCCATATTGTACAGAACAAATGCGCAATCCCGCGTATTGGAGGAAAGTTTGAGAAAACGGAACATACCGTATCGCATATACGGTGGCCTGTCGTTTTATCAACATAAGGAAATCAAGGATGCGTTATGCTATTTCCGTGTAGCAGTAAATCCGGATGATGATGAAGCATTGCGTCGAATCATCAATTTCCCTGCACGCGGAATTGGAGAAAAAACGCTTTTGAAACTCCGACAATGTGCGGTGGAAGGAAATGTCAGCATGTGGGAAGTGATTGACAATTTAAATGATTATCCAACCGGACTTAATTCCGGTGCGGTGAAAAAACTGGATTCATTTAAAAACCTTGTCCGTCAGTTTATCGACAAAAATGCAGACGGAGCAAATGCTTATGAAATGGGTAGCCTGATTTTTTCATCGACAAAAATTTTGTCGTCACTCTACACGGACAACACCCCTGAAAATATCAGCAAGCAGGAGAATTTGAATGAGCTTCTCAGTGCTATGCAGCAGTTTGTCGATACCCATCTTGAAGAAGGCGCTCAAAATATTGGGCTTTACGATTTCTTGTCGGAAGTTTCCTTGGCAACCGATCAAGATACAAAAGGAGAGGACAACCTTCCTCGTGTGACACTGATGACCGTTCATGCAGCAAAAGGTCTGGAGTTCAGGAATGTAATTATCGTGGGGGTGGAAGACGAACTGTTCCCGTCGATACATAGTTCCGGCAGTACAGCGGAAATCGAAGAAGAACGCCGTCTGCTTTATGTCGCAATTACCCGGGCGCAAGAAAATTGTGTAATGACTTATGCCAAATCCCGGTATATCAACGGGCAGACAAGATTGTGCTCGAGAAGTCGGTTTATCAGTGACATTGATCCGGATTTGCTGAAAATGTCGGTTTCAAATTCTGTCGAAAAAACAGTGGAGCCGCATGACAAGTTCCGTCCATCGGTTCCAGCATTCAGCATGCCTAAAGCTCGGGAGTTGAAACCTATTTCTGAAGTGCAAAGTACTGTCAAAAGCGATTCCCAGTCCTCCCAAAACAAAGCCCAACTCAAGGAGGGAATGCGTATTCGTCACGACCGATTTGGAGAAGGTGTTATTCTTAAAGTTGACCAACAAGGAAATGATGAGAAAATAGAGGTAAGGTTCCGAAATGTAGAAACAAAAACCTTATTAGTGAAATTTGCAAAATTTACCATTATAGAATGAATATGACAAATTTAAAGACCCCATATTATATAGTATACGAAGAGAAACTGCGTAAAAACCTGTCGTTAATCAAACGGGTATCAGAAGCTGCTAACGTCAAAATTATCATGGCTTTCAAGGCAAATGCGCTTTGGAAGACTTTTGGCATAATCTCGGAATATTGTCAATCGTCTACGGCAAGTTCTGTCAATGAAATGTTGCTTTCACTGGATGAACTCGGTAAAGATGTGCATGCCTATTGTCCTGTTTATACAGATGAGACTATTGATAAGTTTATAGAAGGTTGTTCGCATATTACTTTTAATTCGATTATACAGTTTGAGCGTTATAAATCCCGCATTGACGCTTATAACGCCCAGCCAGGAGTGAAGAAACCCGTGAGTTGTGGTATAAGGATTAATCCTGAATGTTCAGTGATTGATACGGACATCTATAATCCATGTATGCCCGGTTCTCGTTTTGGCGTTTCTGTTGACTGTATGCCGGACAAATTGTCGGAGGGTATTGACGGCTTCCATTTTCATGCTTTATGCGAGTCTACTTCGTATGATTTGGAAAAAGTTTTGAATGAGGTGGAAATCAAATTCGGTAAATATTTGCCACAGCTAAAATGGTTGAATATGGGGGGCGGCCATCTTATGACCAGAGAAGGGTATGACACGGAGCATTTGATAGGCTTGCTAAACCGTTTTCATGATAAGTATCCAAATTTGGAACTGATATTGGAACCGGGAAGTGCCTTCACTTGGCGAACTGGTGATTTGGTGGCGACCGTTCTTGATATTGTTGAGCACAAGGGTATCAAAACTGCGATTATCGACGCTTCGTTTGCCTGTCACATGCCGGATTGTCTTGAAATGCCATATCAGCCGAAAATTACTTCGGCGCTGGCAGAACCTGATTATTCAAAACCGACTTACCGAATTGGCGGGAACTCTTGTCTCAGCGGTGATTTTATCGGTGATTGGAGTTTTGAACAACCTTTGACACCGGGGGACAAACTGGTCTTTGAAGATATGAATCATTATACAACTGTAAAAACTCATATGTTTAACGGCATACAACATCCGTCCATGGTTCTATGTCGAATGAATGGTGAAATTGAGATATTACGGGAGTTTACTTACCAAGATTATAAAAACAGAATGGATTAAAATTATGCATCTTTTTTGTTTTTTAAGTTTGATGCACTAATTTTGTATTCCATTAGTCAAGATATGCTACAAATATATCCGTTAAAATTTGAGCCAATTCTATTTTCCGTGCTCTGGGGTGGAACAAAGATAAAGCACCTCAAAGGTATTGAAATCGATTCAGATTGCATTGGAGAAAGTTGGGAACTGTCGGCAGTCCCCGGCTCTGTGTCTGTCATAAGTAATGGTGTCTACAAAGGACTTACCATTCAGGAACTTTTGGAACAGTTCGGCGAAGACGTAGTTGGCTCAAAAGTTTTTGAAGAATTTGGAACAACATTTCCTTTGCTGATTAAGTTTATTGATGCGGCAAAGGACTTGTCCATTCAAGTGCATCCAAATGATGTCGTTGCACAGGAAAGACATCGTTGTTTGGGAAAAACGGAATTGTGGTATATATTGGAAGCACAGGAAAAATCCAGTTTGTATTCCGGTTTTTCTCAGGCTGTCAGCAAAGAAGAATTTTTGGATAAAATCAAGAAAAATGAAGTCGTCGACGTTTTGAATAAATTCTATACAAAACGTGGAGACATTTTCTATTTACCTGCCGGCCGCGTTCATAGTATTGGTGCCGGGAATTTCCTTGTTGAAATACAGCAAACGTCCAATATCACTTATCGGGTATATGATTATGACCGTGTGGACAAAAATGGCAAAAAAAGAGAACTTCATACAGAATTAGCCAAAGATTCAATCGATTATGGCATGTATGACGACTATCATAGCCATTTGATTCTGGATAAGCAGGGAGAACATCTCATCAAAAAATGTGATATTTTCACGGCTACATTGCATCGTCTGTTTGACGAAGATATTATGCAGGTTTCTTCCAAAGGGTGTTTCACGATTTTGATTTGTATTGACGGCAGTGCGACATTGGTAGACGACGCCGGCAATGTGGAAACCATTCGAAATTGTGAAACAGTATTGCTTCCGTATAAAATGAATTCCATCAGAATTAAGCCCAGTGAAAAGACCGGGGTGGAATTCATATCTGTATATGTAGAAAATAAGTGATGGATATTTTATATGTCTTTAATCCGGAAAATGACCTGGCGTTAGCGTCAGGTCTTGTTAATTATACGGCTCCCAAAAATGCGCGGAAAATACGCAATGATTTGCAGATGCTGCCATTGTGGATTGCATCGGAAGGTGATTTGTTACTTGTGGAAAACAATATAAGTAATCTGTCCTTTTTGAAAGAAGTTCAAGAGTCCTTTGGGGATTTGTCGACTATTTCGATTTGGAATAAAAATCGGAAGTTACAAGCCGTGAAACCCTGGGGATGGAGTGCTTCTATATGGCATGAACTACAGCGTTTGCATCTCGATTTGCCGAATTACAGACTGCCGGATTTTGCAAGAATAAGAGGGTTGGCCCATCGAAAACTCACAATACAAGTTCATGGTTGGATTTGCGATAATTACTCGAATTTTACATTGCCTGTCGCTCCTGTTTTGTGTTCTTCATTTGCTGAAGTTGAAAAGACAGTTTGCAAATTGGGAACGTCAATACTAAAAGCTCCCTGGTCGAGCAGTGGTAGGGGAATTGTACGGGCGGATAGCGACAATATAACCGGTTTAAAATCTTGGTGTGAAGGAATTATCCAAAAACAGGGAAGTGTTGTTTGCGAAAAAATGTTGGAAAAAATTCAGGATTTTGCCATGGAATTTTATTCCGATGGAAGTTCGGTGAATTTTAAAGGCTATTCTGTGTTTTATAACAATGCACAATTTTCCTATGATACAGCATTGGTTGCTTCAGAGGAAATGTTGGAGCAGAAAATATCGTCGTTTATAGATAGAGAAGACTTGCTGACAGTAAGGGAAATGATGGAGGTTTGCCTTTCGCACTACATTGCTCCGGCTTATATAGGTGATTTAGGGGTAGATATGATGATATATAATGATAGTGGAAAGTCACGTATCATGCCAATTGTAGAGGTTAATTTGCGAACAACAATGGGAATGGTTGCGGCTGTTTTAGGAAATAAAATAGTAGAAAAAGGAAAGATGGGAAAAATGTCAATCCTTTTTCACAAAAATCCAGACATCGCAAAAGAATACCTCTCTGCAATAAAAAAATCGGTCATTAAAAATGGCCGATTAGTTGCGGGAGGATTGAGCCTTGTTCCACAATATTCTGATTCACAATATACTGCTGTGGTTGAAATATTGGAATAGGGTAGTTACCAACGTTTTAACTCCTGATATAGACGCTGTATGGGTAGGCCCATCACATTAAAATAGCTGCCACTTATGGATTCAACAGCAATAAAGCCAATCCATTCCTGGATGCCATAGGCCCCGGCTTTGTCCATAGGCTGATAGCGGTCGATATAGTAATTTATTTCTTCATCAGTAATATCGGCGAATGTAACATCAGTAGAAACTGAAAATGTTTTTTGTTTGTCAGTAGTCAGAATTGTTACACCAGTAATTACATGGTGAGTTTTCCCGGACAGAAAACGAAGCATTTCAACGGCGTTTTCTCGTGAATGAGGTTTTCCTAAAATACGATTTTCCGAAACGACAACCGTATCGGCAGTAATGATAAGTTGATTCGTTTGCATTTGCTGTTTATAAGCTTCTGCTTTTTTAACCGAAATGTATCCGGCAACTTCATTTGCAGGCAAAGAATCAGGAAAACTCTCGTCGATGCCCGGAAGGCATAGCGTTTCGAAGTTAACTCCCAGTCCGGACAACAGTTCGCGACGACGGGGAGATGCACTTGCCAAAATAATATTATACTTGTTTAGATTGTCTAACATATCTCTGCGTAATAAAAATTACCAACCAAATGCTTTTTTATCGCACATCCATTTGTTTTGTGCGCGTAAAACCTGTTCGATGATCTCACGGCCACATCCCATACCACCATCATATGGTGATATATATTGCGCTATTTCAAGAACATCGATTGCCGCATCACGCGGAGCAACAGCAAGACCAACCCTTTGCATTATTTCAATGTCGGGAATGTCGTCACCCATATACATGACTTCTTCGTCTGACAGTCCGTGATTATTCAGCCATTCTTCATAAATCGGGAGTTTTGCACTTGCTCCTAAAAAGATATCTTTAACGCCAAGACCCTCAAACCGTTTTCTAACGGCTTCCGTTTTGCCGCCTGTGATAATGGCAACAGGATAACCCATTTTAACGGCCAACTGAATAGCGTAACCGTCTTTAATGTTGACCATTCTCATTGGCTCCCCGGAGATATGCATCGGAATTGTTGACGGAGACAAAACACCGTCGACGTCAAAGGCAAATGCTTTTATCTTGTTTAAGTCGTAAGGTATTCCACTCATAAATTAGTTGTTATATCGTTTCAATATATCCATTGAAATGGTTTTATACAATTCTTTTTTGAACTTGTCGTGTATCATCGAAAGATGCTTTTCAATAATGCCCATGTCACCTCTGACCGCAGGACCAGTTTGAGCCTTGTTAGGGGTTGTAGCTGAGATTTTTCTTGCCGTTTCTTTTATTAATGGAGCCAACACAGAAAAGGGCAATCCATTTTCTTTCAACAGGTCATCTGCAAGAGTATACATATGATTCGCAAAATTGCAGGCAAAAACGGCTGCTACATGAAGTTTTCCTCTCAATTCACTGTCTGCATGATGAACATTATCGGAAATACGTTTGGCAAGTTCCATTGCCATCTCTTCTGTTTCAGTCTTTGAGCCTTCTATAAAAAAGGGGACTTCTTTTATATTGAGGGCCACAGCTTTCGAAAAAGTTTGGAGAGGGTAAAAAACGCCGTTCCGAGAGTTGAAGCCGTCAAAAACATCTCGGCCGATACTTCCGGATGTGTGGAGCCAGATAGCATTTCTACAATTTTGTGGCACAGATTGCAGAAAAGGAGCTATTGCATCGTCTTTAATACTAATGATATAGGCATCAGCATTTTGTAATTCGTTGACGTTGTCAATTGGAGCACATGTCTCTCCGATTTTGTCAGCTAGAATTGCAGCATTTTGTTTGTTCCGACTGAAAATTTGCTTGATTCTGACCACTTTGGACAATGCCAGTGCCAAGTGGTGTGCAACATTTCCAGAACCGATTATTACGACATCATTTATTCGAGTTCCTTCCATTTTTCGATATGAATTTTTTCCCATTTACACTGATCCTGTTCGTAGGGTTTCCGTTCTTCATTTTTATGGCCGAACGAAAGAATGCACAGAACCCGGATGTCGGGAGGGATGGAAAGCAGTTCCTTTACATATTCTTCTGCTGAAGAACCGTCTTCGCTATATCGTTCTCGAACTTGTATCCAACAGCTTCCTAAACCTAAATCCTGAGCTTGAAGCTGCATCATTATTGCGGCAATAGAGGCGTCTTCCACCCACACGTCACTGACAAGCGGATCGGCAGTCACAACAACAGCCAAAGAACATTTTTCAATGGGTTTCGCTCCAAAATCCTTGCATTTTGCCAAAGAATCAAGGGTAGACTTGTTTTCGACCACAACAAATTGGCAAGGCATTTTACTTTTTGAAGATGGTGCAACTAACGCCGCTTCAAGTATTTGTTTAACGTTTTCGGGGGAAATTTCTTCGTCAGTATATTTACGAATACTTCTTCGGTTGAATATCAAATCATGAAAATTGTTCATATACTCTTATTTTTTCGTGTAAAGATAGGACAATAATTTGGATTATATAAAAATTAATCGTTGAAAACCTTTTAGAATTAAAGGATTCGTTTTAACTTTGTCGAAAACTATAATTAAAAACTATCTTAAAAACAAATATTATGAGTAAACCTTATGTTGTTGGTATTGACATAGGCGGAACAAATACCGTCTTTGGTATCGTAGATGCTCGTGGTACAGTGTTGGCGAGCAGTTCTATTAAGACACAGAAGCATTCAAAAATCGAAGATTATATCAATGAGCTCCACGAAGAGCTGACAAAATTGATTGAAACTAACGATGCCACTGATAAGATTGCCGGAATCGGTATCGGTGCACCTAATGCAAACTATTTCACTGGAATCATTTCCGATGGTGTGAATTTGCCTTGGCCGACTCCAATACCTTTGGCTGACTTGGTTTCCGAAAAATTCGGTATTCCTGTAGCCATTACAAATGACGCTAACGCAGCAGCTATCGGTGAAATGACTTACGGTGCTGCAAGAGGTATGAAAGATTTTATCATGATTACTCTCGGAACAGGTGTTGGTAGCGGTATCGTTGTCAATGGTCAGATGGTATATGGTCACGACGGTTTCGCCGGAGAATTGGGCCATGTAATCATGAAGAGAAACAACGGCCGTATGTGCGGTTGCGGTAGAACTGGATGTTTGGAAACTTATGCATCTGCTACTGGTGTGGCACGTACAGCTCGTGAATTCTTGGATGCAAGAGCAGGCGAACCATCTCTTCTCCGTTCATTGGACGTTGATTCTATCACTTCAAAGGATGTTTATGATGCTGCTGTAGCCGGAGATAAATTGGCTCGTGACGTATTCGAGTTCACTGGCAATATTCTCGGCGAAGCACTTGCAGACTTCATCACATTCTCAAGCCCTGAAGCTATTATCCTGTTTGGCGGTTTGGCAAAATCAGGAGATGTGCTGATGAAACCGTTGAAGGAATCTATGGACAGAAATACATTGTCTGTATTTAAAGGCAAGGTTAAGATTCTGTTGTCAGAATTGAAAGAAAGCGATGCCGCAGTGCTTGGTGCCAGTGCATTAGGCTGGGAAGCGAAAGCAACTTCTGAGAAGAAATAATTTTATCGGAATAATTGAAAGAAACGGGCAGTACTGGATGTTCTGTCCGTTTCGTTTTTCGTGAATAATTGCAAAACGGTTTGTTTCATTTGGTAATTTCGTTACCTTTGCGAAAGTTTACAAACTTAAAAGAGAAGAACAAACAACATTAAATATCTTTTTAATTATGAGTCTTAATATAATTGTGCTGGCTAAACAAGTGCCAGATACTCGTAATGTAGGAAAAGATGCGATGAAGGAAGACGGAACAATCAATCGTAGCGCATTGCCTGCGATTTTTAACCCGGAAGACTTGAACGCATTGGAACAAGCCCTACAAATCAAAGAGCAAAATCCTGATACCACTATTACAATTTTGACAATGGGTCCTCCTCGTGCAGCTGAAATTATCCGCGAAGCTGTATATCGTGGTGCAGATGGGGGTATCGTGTTGACAGATAGAGCATTTGCTGGTGCTGATACTTTGGCTACTTCTTATGCATTGTCAGCAGCAATCCGTAAAATCGGACAATATGACTTGATTATTGCCGGTCGCCAGGCTATCGACGGTGATACTGCTCAAGTTGCCCCTCAAGTCGCTGAGAAATTGCATTTGCCTCAAATTACATATGCTGAGAAAATCGAAAGTGTAGCAGACGGAAAAGTTACAGTAACTCGCCGTTTGGAATCCGGTGTTGAAACATTGGTAGCCCCGATGCCATTGGTAATTACTGTTAACGGTTCAGCTGACGAATGCCGTCCGAGAAATGCACGTCGTATCCAAAAATATAAATATGCTGTTACTCCGAGTGAGAAAGCTGCATTGTCTCCAGAAATGGCAGCAATTGTAGACGCTCGTCCATACTTGGAATTGAAGGAATGGAGTGCGGCTTATGTTGATGCAGATCCGGCTCAGATCGGTTTGGCCGGTTCTCCGACAAAAGTAAAAGGTATCGTTAACGTTGTGTTCCAAGCAAAGGAAAGCAAACGTTTGGACGGTAGAGATCAAGCAGCCTTGGAAGATTTGATAAAGGAATTAATCACTAATCACACAATTGGCTAACAGTAATTTATTAAAAAGCAAAAGTTATGACTGACAATAATAATCTAATCGTATATTGCGAATACGAAGACGGCAATATTGCAGATGTAAGTTTGGAATTGCTTACAAAAGGCCGTTCTTTGGCTAGCCAGCTTGGCGTCAAATTGGAAGCCATTGTGTTGGGTGACAATTTGGAGAATGTTGAAAATCAGATATTCCCGTATGGCGTTGATGTTGTCTATAAATTTGAGGACAAAAGACTTTATCCTTACACATCACTGCCACACGCTTCAGCGTTGATTAACCTGTTTAAGGAAATCAAGCCACAAGTTTGCCTTATGGGCGCAACATGTATTGGCCGTGATTTGGGCCCTCGCGTATCGTCTTCACTTCACAGTGGTTTGACTGCCGACTGTACTTCGTTGGAAATCGGTGACCATAAAGATCCGAAGACTGGTAAGATTTACGAAAACCTGCTTATGCAGATTCGTCCGGCATTTGGTGGTAATATTGTAGCAACAATTGTAAACCCTGAATGTCGTCCTCAAATGGCTACAGTGCGTGAGGGCGTGATGAAAAAGGAAATTTACGATGCAAACTACAAAGGTACAGTCGTAAATCTGGATCCGAAGAAATATATCGCTGAAACAGATTATGTTGTAACTATCATCGACCGTCATATCGCCAAGTCAAAAATCAACATCAAAAATGCTCCGATTATTGTAGCCGGTGGTTATGGTGTGGGTAGCAAGGAAAACTTCAACTTGTTGTATCAATTGGCAGAAACAATTGGTGCGGAAGTAGGAGCTTCTCGTGCAGCTGTCGATGCTGGTTTTACTGAACATGAACGTCAAATTGGTCAGACAGGTGTGACTGTCCATCCGAAACTATACATTGCCTGCGGTATTTCCGGACAAATCCAACATATTGCCGGTATGCAGGACAGTTCTATCATTATTTCAATCAACAATGACCCGGATGCTCCGATTAACACAATTGCCGACTACGTGATAACCGGCAACTTGGAAGAGGTTATTCCGTCATTGATTAAGTACTACAAAAAGAATTCTAAGTAAAATTTTCGGACAATGGCTAATTTTTATACAGATAACCCAGATCTTAGACATCACTTGACGCATCCTTTGATGCAGAAGATTGTCGAACTCAAAGAAAGAAATTATACAGACGCGGAAAAATACGACTACGCACCGATGAATTTCGAAGACGCAATGGATTCCTATGAAAAAGTCCTCGAAATTGCCGGTGAAATTTCTGGCGAAATCGTTGCTGCCAATGCAGAGGATGTTGACCATGAAGGCCCTCATGTTGTTGACGGTCGCGTTGTTTACGCAAAAGGTACACAAAAGAACCTTGATGCATTGGTGAAGGCCGGTTTGATGGGTATTTCGCTTCCTCGTCGCTATAATGGCTTGAACTTCTCTGCTGTACCGTATATTATGGCAGCTGATATGGTAAGCCGTGCAGATGCTGGTTTCGTAAATATTTGGGGCTTGCAGGATTGCGCTGAAACTATCTATGAATTCGCTGATGAAGATCAGAAGATGCGTTTCTTGCCCCGTGTATGTGCCGGTGAAACAATGGCAATGGACTTGACAGAGCCGGATGCCGGTAGCGACTTGCAGGCAGTTATGCTGAAGGCTACATACAATGAGGAAGATGGCACATGGAGATTGAACGGTGTTAAACGTTTTATCACAAACGGTGATGGACATATAGCATTGGTTCTTGCTCGTTCAGAAGAAGGTAGCCATGACGGCCGCGGTTTGTCTATGTTTATCTATGACAAAAACGATGGTGGTGTGACAGTTCGCCGCATTGAAAACAAAATGGGTATCAAAGGGTCCCCAACTTGTGAACTTGTATTCAAGAATGCGAAAGCTGAACTTTGTGGCTCACGTAAATTGGGCTTGATTAAATATGTAATGGCTTTGATGAATGGCGCCCGTTTGGGTATTGCTGCACAGTCTGTAGGTGTTAGTGAAGCTGCATACAGAGAAGCTCTTGCATATGCAAATGACCGCAAACAATTCGGTAAGGCTATCATTGAATTCCCGGCTGTTTATGAAATGGTTTCATTGATGAAGGCTAAATTGGATGCTTCACGCAGTTTGTTGTACGAAACAACACGTTTTGTAGATATGTACAAAGTGTATGAAGATATTGCCAAAGAACGCAGCTTGACTCCGGAAGAACGTGCGGAAATGAAGAAGTACCAACGCCTGGCTGATGCCTTTACACCGGTAGCAAAAGGTATGGGCAGTGAATTTTGTAATCAGAATGCATATGATGCAGTCCAGGTACATGGTGGCTCTGGATTCATGAAAGACTATGCTTGCGAACGAATTTATCGTGATGCCCGTATTACTTCTATCTATGAAGGTACAACACAGCTTCAGGTCGTAGCTGCAATTCGTCACGTCACAACAGGCACTTATTTGAATCAAATCAAAGCATATAATGAATTGGAATATGCAGAGAGCCTGAATACACTCAAAGAACACTTAGTCGCTATGACATCGTTGTATGAGGTAGCCGTTAATAAAGTAACAGAAGTAAAGAATACTGAATATGTAGATTTCCAGGCCCGTCGTTTGGTAGAAATGGCAGGACATATTATTATGGGATACTTGCTTCTGTTTGATGCAACTCGCAACGAACGCTTTGAGAAATCAGCTAATGTTTATATCAATTATGCGGAAGCAGAAGTTGAGAAACATGCTAAGTTTATCAATAGCTTTGTAGCAGAATCTTTGGAAATGTATAAATAGTAGATTCTTTATAAAGTATATTTAAGAGGTTCATCCATTTCTTGGGTGGACCTCTTTTTTTATGCCAGACAGAATTATGCGCTGGCATTTTTTTATTTTTCACAACTGCTGGAGAATTCAATATTTGGGACGCATTAGGAACTTACCGGATTTATCGAATTCTCATGAATCTTCAAAATAGAATAGGGGAAGGGTTGTGCTTACTTTGTATCTTTTTAATAAAGAGAGTGGGGTAGTTGACATGGAAACTACAACAGTTTGCATTTGAATTGTTTGAAAACGCAAATTATCATGGCTAATCACTGCATTTGCAAACGCAAACTCTTGTTCAATGTGTATACTGCAAATATAACGATTTGCAGTATACAAACATAAATTTATAATACTGATTTAATCTATAGAATAATTAACACGACAGGTAACTTGATAGTAATCAATTAGTTGGTTGGTTAAACTCAAAGTAAAGCTATAATTATCGGTCATGTTAGGATCAACCGCGGATACGCTTTATGTATATTGTATATTTAACTTATATCCAATATGTTGTAATATTAAACTTAAATCAAATATTCAAGAGAATAATGACGGGCTCTAAACGTTGTTATGCGCTATTCGCAAATGCAAATTTGTAAAAATAAATAGATATATTTGGAGTTGTGAATTTTTTGTTTTACATTTGCAAATACAAAAGATGTCATTTTTATGGATATAGTTGAACGATTAAACCTGTTTTTAGACACTGCTGGAATTTCAAAATCTCAATTTGCGGATAATTGTAAAATTCCAAGGCCAACTGCTTCTCAAATTTTGAGTGGTCGTAACAAAAAAATAAGCGATGAAATAATTGCTAAGATTCATTCTATTTATCCAAACTTATCTGTGCTGTGGCTTATGTTTGGCGAAGGCAATATGTTCACATCTGAATCTGATGAAAGTCTGCCTGGTATATCATCTGAATCTCCGAGCATATTTTCTATACCAGGATCGGAGTTCGTGTCATCTCAAACTAAATCTGACGTTGAGCAAAAAAGAGTCTCTAAAATTGTTGTGTTCTATAGCGATAATAGTTTTGAAGAATTTTATAAGGTCCGCTAACTCGTTTTCCATCGTTTCGTTCGTACAAATATAGGCGTTGCCATAAATTTTCGATTCTCACAGGGTTTAAATCTGCAATTTTCGCAGCTAAACGTTTGACTGTCATTTTGTTTCTACGACATCTTTAACTATCGAATTTTTCTACGATTAATTTTCTTCCATCAAAATCATACTTTGGTTTCTTTTCTGTTATTTTTTTCATTTTGTTGTGCTCGGCATGGGCTTATTTTTCTATTTTCAATTTCTCTTTTTTTGCGATTGTAATTTATATTATGTTAAATAGACGGTTGAGCAAATTGATAAATATATGGCGTATTTTGTGTTTCTGTTTCTCTGAATACACTCTCCCTACCATTAAAAATAATTTCTCTAACGCGCACGTAAAAAAACAGACGGCATTTGTGAAATATTCTTTGGAATAATTCGCTTATCGTTGTTCGTAACACTTTACTTGTCAAAATATATAAGAACAACATTCCGACTTGGCGAAATATTTATGGATTTTCGAGTATTAGATTCAATCACTGTGGCCCTATTTGCGGCAAACATTTTTGTTAAAAATTTACAGGTATGAAAAATTGGGGTTTCTATCTTTCTGTCCCAATGTCAAATTTTCGCTATTTTTGCTCCAAATGTGTCATTATCATATGATAGTAATTTCAATAATAATATTGCTTGCGTTACTCTTTTATTTGTTCTTTTTTCTGAACGGATGAAACGAATCAGAGAAATTGTAGCCCACCCCATTATTGGCTTGACAATCATTGCTATTGCCAGTATACTTTTTTTAGTGGCAGATTACAACGGCAGATATTATGGACTAAGCCCGATAATTTTTAATCCGGTTCGCCTGCCGCAAGATGTTTCCATCATGATTGATAGATACTACAATTTCTATATAACTGGAGAATACGAATTGGAAATCTTTGGTCCTGGTTTCCGGTGTGCCGGAACACATGTCCTCGTTGAATCGATTCAAGATTATTCAGTCAAGGATTCAACCTTGTATATTCGCTGCATGACGGACCAAGGTATCGAAATCTATCGGTTGGATAAAGGAGAACTTTTCTGTAAAACAGAGGAAATAAACAATGCCTGCTGGCGTACTCATCTTATCGAGAACTATAAAATATTTACTTTCATTCGAATAATGTCTGTTCTTTTATTCTTGATAGGTATTAGCTTCTATGTCTTGGGATTGCGCAGAAGGTAACCAATTCTTACTCAATTATCTTTTAACTTATATATATTCTGAATATAGCCCATATAATCATCTTTCGATACAAACGAATCGCTGTCTGTTTTCTTACATGAAAGAAGAACCCATAATATATTAAACTATAAATAATGAGAATATATTCCAGTTGATTTATTTAGATTGTTTCAGTAACGTACAGTTTTCATCTTTATAGTCTTGTAGCTGGGAATTGTATATTAACAAATCCAGTCTTTTATGATTTAAGACCTCCAATGCAAAGGCAATTGAAATAGAATCTGTATCTATACAATATGTAGAATCGCATTGATAAAGCACTGTTTCATCTGTTCTATTATAATCAGACCTGAGACTTCCTTCAGGTATTTCTCCATCAATCATAACTAATGACGGAGTAAAAGCCAGTTTAGAGTTTGTCTCTTTATTTGAAATAATGAAACCTACAATGATATTGGACTTTTGTTTGAGCGTAATTTTGTATTTTTTATTTTCATAATTTTCATATGAAATACGTGATGAACAAGAACATGACAGAAGCACATTAGATAGCGCAATTAGATATAAAAAAAGTTTCATAATTCATATACTATTATTTGTTTCATTATTGCTTATATTTATCATGATTAACACTAAATTTTAATGATAGAATTCATTGTTGGGAGGCAAATAATATAGCCCTTTCAGATTAGGAGAAGTATATAAATCCCAAATTCCATTACGAGGCTCTAACATTACAGTAGTACAACTATCAAGACAAAATCCTCCTGCATATCCAGGTATTACGACTTTTACCCCATTCACAACCGGAGCATTATCAGAATATGATTCTAAAATCAGATGATACTTTTTATGTCTTCTGATTTTGTCATGGCGAGTATATTTCCCTATATCAGCAGTTCTCTTTGAAACTATCTTGAAAAGCGAATCATTCCTGCTTGCGTATATGAAATACCAGTTATTCTTTTTCGTAATACGCTCTATCCGGTATTCTTTTATAGAATCGCCATTCTGTCCATGCACGTCTTCTACTCCTATAAACCATAGGGGTAGAATTATACAGATTATTTTTCTCATATAATAACCAACCATACACCTGATAAAAGTCTATAATTATCACAAAGCGACCGGCGTTGTAGGAGTCATTCTACTGATTATACGTCCATCCGCATCAAACAAGCCAAATATTCTTTCTATTTCAGAAGTAATCATGTCGGATAACGAATCCCATGATTTTTGCGGCATTGCATCATATGGACTACAATAGTATATCTTATTATCCGAAGTATTAAGATAAAGCTTTGAACCGTCATAATTATAAGTGGCAAAAAAGAACATTTCCGGTGTGGCATTCTTAGGCCGTTCGTACTTTTGAATATCTTCAAGATTAAACGGATACCATGAATCCAAATCCGATCTGTCATACGATGTTCTGCAGCCATGTAATGCTAATGTGCAATTCATTATATCAAATCCGTTGGATACATTCATCAGAAAGTCCCTATATGTTTCAGGAATAGCGCATCCCAGTTTCTTCTCCAAATCACATATTTCTGTTTCTGTAATACAGGGGTACATGACATTAAGCCAAGCATATTCGGCAATATGTGGAGCTTTTCCAATCAGCAATGCTCCGTTTTTTGAATGAGAGACTCCCAAATGGGAGAATCGCATCAATAGATTTTCTAATTCTTTCTTATTCATGGTTATATTATTTATTCCCGTTATCGCCAAAGAAACTGTAAATCAATGGTTATTTACAAATATACGCAATTTTCTTCTATAATCCGAGCGAAATTATTTGTAATTACTCTGTCGTTTTCGTTGGATAATAATGACATATATTACATGGTATTGTTATCAACCAAGAGATGGTAATAGAGTAACTTGGCGAATATTGTCAAATTATGACGGCTATTGATACAAAAGCAACTAAAAAATTAATCACCAAAACCAGGTTTTGTTTGGCTTTGGTGATTATAGAGAGTTATTTTTATTACCGATTGAGTTCTTTTTTCAGGAATGCGGCAGTTATTGAGTTTTTGGATTTTATGAGCTCTTCGGGAGTTCCTTGTGCCACGACTTGTCCGCCGTTTTTACCTCCTTCGGGGCCCATATCTATGATATAGTCGGCACTTTTTATTACATCCATGTTGTGCTCGATGACAAGCACTGTATTCCCCCGCTCTACCAGTTCGTTTAATACACCTAGCAGAATCTTTATGTCTTCAAAATGAAGACCGGTAGTTGGCTCGTCTAATATAAATAAGGTGTTGCCTGTATCGCGTTTTGACAGTTCTGCCGCGAGTTTAACCCGTTGACTTTCGCCTCCTGACAATGTGCTTGACGGTTGTCCTAATTTGATATAGCCTAACCCTACATCCTGCAGCACTTTTATCTTATTGAGGATCGATGGGAAACTTTCAAAAAATTCTACCGCCTGATTGATAGTCATGTCCAGGACATCGGCTATTGACTTACCTTTGAAACGCACCTCCAGTGTTTCACGATTGTATCGCTTACCGTTGCACACTTCGCAAGGAACAAGTACATCAGGCAAGAAATTCATTTCGATGGATTTATAACCGTTACCCTTGCAGGCTTCACATCGTCCCCCCGAAACATTAAAAGAAAAACGTCCCGGCTTATAACCACGGATTTTTGATTCCGGTAATTCCACAAAAATGTTGCGGATATCAGAAAATACCCCCGTATATGTAGCTGCATTCGATCGCGGTGAGCGGCCTATCGGTGCCTGATCGACAGTTACCACCTTGTCGACATATTCCAAACCGAGCAGTTCTTTATACTCACGCGGTTCTTTTAACGAGTTGTAGAACTTTTGGCTAAGTATCGGCTGAAGGGTATCGTTAATCAATGTAGATTTACCGCTACCAGACACTCCTGTAATACACAATAGAAGACCTAACGGAAGTTTGACATCGACATTCTTAAGGTTGTTGCCTTTGCAGCCTTTGAGTTCAAGGAAGTGTCCATTACCTTTTCGGCGAATCGGAGGAATGGGAATTTCCCGTTTCCCGTTTATATAATCAGCAGTAATGGTGTCACTACTCAGCATTTGTTTTGGAGTTCCGGCAAAGACGACATTACCTCCTTTTCTTCCTGCTTTCGGTCCAATATCTACAATATAGTCCGATTCAAGCATCATATCCTTGTCATGCTCAACGACAATTATAGTGTTGCCAATATCGCGGAGCTCTTTAAGGGATTTAATCAGTCGGTCATTATCTCGCTGATGAAGACCGATGCTTGGTTCATCCAATATATAGAGGACATTAACCAATTGTGAGCCAATTTGGGTAGCCAGGCGGATTCGTTGGCTTTCTCCGCCGGACAGTGATGCGGAGTTACGGTTAAGCGACAAATAATCAAGGCCGACTTCGTTCAAAAAATGCAAACGGCTTGAAATTTCCTTCAATATCTCGCGAGCAATGGCCTGCTGTTGGCTGGAAAGTTTCCTCTCTACTTGATTGGTCCATTGCATCAGGTCGGAAATTTCCATTGTCGCCAAATCGAAAATGTTTTTTCCGTCGATATAGTAATGTAGTGCCTCTTTATTCAAGCGTGCACCCTTGCATTCCGGGCAAACAATTTGAGAGTAGAACTGCCCTGCCCATTTTTGAGCTTTTGTCGACTCGTCATCGTTTTGTTGCATTTCAATATATTTGATAATGCCGTCATACGTGGCAAAGTAGTTTGACGATACTCCCCCGTCATATTTTATCTTAATGTCACTGCCATTCAATATATCGTCGAGTACATCATCCGGCAAGTCTTTTACCGGAGTTTTTAACGAATATCCTGCGTTCTCACAAATTGCAGCAATTTGGTTGAATATGAAATTGTTTTTATAGCTGCCTAATGGCAAAATTGCTCCGGCGTAGATGGATTTGGACATGTCGGGAATTATTTTCCCTAAATCTATCTGGTTGACAAATCCCAAGCCTTTACATTTCGGACAAGCCCCTTGCGGAGAGTTGAACGAAAAATTATGAGGTGCCGGTTCCCGATATGACAGGCCTGATACAGGGTCCATCAAAGTCTTGCTATAATAGTTTATGCTGTCATCTTCTACACAATACAGCATGATAATACCGTCGCCTTGCTTCATGGCGGTTGCCACAGTATCCTTCAAGCGCTGACGGTCTTTCCCGTCAACCTTCAGCTTGTCAACCACCAGTTCTATACTATGATTCTTGTAACGGTCAAGCTTCAATCCGGGTACAATTTCCTGGATTGAGCCGTCAATGCGAACATTCAAATAGCCTTTTTTCCGTAATTGCTCGAAAAGTTCTTTATAATGTCCCTTGCGGTTATTGATAAGAGGAGACATCACAATGGTCTTTTTGCCGGAATATTTTTCGATTATCAGGTCGACAATTTTTTCTTCCGTATATTTGACCATTTTCTCTCCACTTTTATAGGACACAGCCTCTCCCACCCGTGCAAAAAGCAGACGCAGAAAATCGTAAATTTCCGTAACCGTACCTATTGTGCTTCGCGGATTCTTGTTGACAGTCTTCTGTTCGATGGATATGACTGGACACAACCCCGTAATTTTATCTACATCCGGGCGTTCCAATACCCCTAACATATTGCGGGCATAAGAGGAAAACGTTTCAACATATCGACGTTGGCCTTCAGCAAATATTGTGTCGAACGCCAATGACGACTTGCCGCTTCCGCTCATTCCCGTAATGACTGTCAGTTTGTTGTGCGGTATCTGCACATCAATATTTTTCAAATTGTGAACCCTCGCTCCATATACGGAAACAGAGTCACTGTTCTCTTCAATTATTTCTTTATTTGTATCCAATTGCGGTTGTATATTTTATGAGGTTGTGTCGATCTGAACAAATGTTTTTTGTTGGGGATTTTCACATTGTAGGTTTTCTTGTTTTTATTTGTCAAATCCCGAGTACGTATCCAGGGATTCATCTCACGCAATTGTGCATAAGTTATGCCTTTGCTTTCTGCCCATTCTGCCCAACTTGGAACAGCAGAAGAAACCCGTTCAACGGTATAATCTACCGGAAAATACAATTGTTCTTCTGCTATATAGAACCCATAATCTTTAGGATGTTCCATTATTAATTTTATAGCCAGAAGTCGGAACATATAGCGGGATGTTTCGCTATTCAAGAAAAGATCAAAACCGTTATCGGCGTTTTGTTTCGACAATTCCGAACTGATTCTTCCCATTCCCGCATTATAGGATGCCGCAACAGTAGTCCAGCATTTATATTTGTTGTAAGCCGCTTTAAAATATTTACATGCTGCTTCTGTCGCTTTTTCCAGATGAAAACGTTCGTCTATTTCATCGTTTACTTCCAAACCGTATTGGCGTGCTGTGGCAGGCATAAGTTGCCATATTCCTCCCGCTTTAGCCGATGAAATGGCACGATTTTCCAAAAAACTTTCAACAACAGCCAGATAGGCAAAATCTTTCGGAATACCATTCTTCTCTAAAATCGGCACGATGGCTGGGAAATATCGGTTTGCCCGTTTAATGGACAACAACGTGTTGGTGTGCCCATACATGAACGAAATTATTTCCCTGTCCAAACGTTCAAACATGTCGATGCGGTCGAATGAAATCTCGGTTCCTGCAAAATACATGGATTCCGGTACATCCGGAGCAATGGCCGTTACGCATTGGCGATTGCTGTCATATAATGATTGGGCGTTTGCTGCAACAGGACTGCCTCCTAACAATAACAGCAACAGAAATGTATTAATTTTCATGATCTACTTTCCACTTTTTAAAATATTAATATCTCCTTTCAGATTATAGTCTTTTCCGTCAGCTCCTTTTGCAGAGATAACGTAATAGTATACTCCTGGTTTCACGAATTTTCCTTTATACTTTCCATCCCATCCCATAGCTGGGTCGTCAAATGTACACATACGATTACCATAGCGGTCAAAAATTGAGCATTTGAATGACACTATTGACTTATAGGAAACTTTCCATTCGTCGTTGACGCCCTCTGACGCGTTAGGGGAAAACGCATTCGGACACTGTAAATTTGATTCACCGATGTTGACAGTCAGTGTTTCGCTGACAGCTTCACAGGTTCCGTCGTTATTCGAACCAACAAAACGAACATAAGTTGTTCCATTTTCTCTAAACGTGTAGGAACAACTTTCGTCATTCAAACGTAACGACAAGTTTGAAAATTCCGGATCCTCGGAAAATTGCCACTCTTTATGTATCACTGCGTCAGTGCAATAGGCTGTAAATGTGATTTCTGCCGGAGCCGAGCCTCCCAAACTTTCCGTCTCTACTTTCTGTTCATTGGGATTGTCGCGCATTTCTTGAACGGCATCAACCTGCACTTCAACGGTTTGGGTAACATATTCTGGAGATTCTACAATTTGCTCCCTACCCCAAGTCTGCAAAAAGCGGTCTCCCTTTATTGTGAAAATCGTATTACAGAGAGGTGCTGGTATTACGAGCCGTTCCGTCAGTGTCTCTTCCGTTGATGTATTCTCAACAGATGCGTATGTCTTGTTTTCCGCATCCCATTCCAACGTATTATAAGCAATTTGAATGTCGCGGCTAAGCTGTTTCGGGACACCGGTTATACTATAGTATGTTATGGCATTACAATCAGCATCAATCTCCAATGTGGTTACACCGCAATCCTGTTCGTTTGGAATGTTTATGTTGCGTAAATCCAAAACATGACGTTCATAATCTACAACCCAGAAATATACCCTTTCGGCACCATCTTCAATAATATAGCCGCAATCAGGAAGGATGTCAGACAACGTTGAATTATTTCCGTTTACAGTGATATTGTGCAGTTCCTCCGCCATGCTTCCGGATTCCTTGTAAGAATACCATTTTACAGCGTTTCCTTTTGTAGATACGTAGTTGATACTTGCTCCTTGCAAAGACGAAAGGACGTAAATACGATCCAATCCAGTAGACTTTTCGGGAACAACTTCAACGACCTGTTCGGTCGCACCCTGAAAAGACACCTGTGCAGCAGCCGTACAGATTGAACCGCTCAATATAATAGGAAGAATATATATTTTCATTGTAATTTTCGTTATTGCAAAATTAATCAAAGACAGGGGCAAAGACAAGCAAAAAACAGCGTTTTAAGAACACCTGCATCGGGCCATACCCTATCTTCTACAAAGATAACGTAATTTAATCGGATTTTATTTATCGTTTTTTTGACATTTGTGCATGTTTTGCCTTATTTTCTAAGTGATTTTGCTTATTTTTGCATTCAGAAATAGAAAAAATCACATCAATAAGATATAAGTATGATTAACTTCTTCAAAAAAGGATGCAATTCAATCATCGCTGTAGACTGTTCCCACAGTTTGAACAGCAGTGAAATTGAGAAACTGCAATGGCTTTTCGGCGGTGCTACACTTCTCGACGAGAAATCGTTGGAAGGAACATTTATCGGACCTCGCAAGGAAATGATTACCCCTTGGAGTACGAATGCTGTTGAAATCACCCAAAATATGGGACTTTCCGACATCAGTCGTATTGAGGAATTCGAGATTTCGCAAAAAGAAAATCCGGAATTCGACAAGATGCTCCAGCGTGTTTATCACAAATTGGACGAATCAATCTTTGTGGTTGATAAACAACCGGATCCGATTGTGCATATTTCAAACATAGAGGAATATAACGAACAGGAAGGATTGGCATTGAGTCCGGAAGAAATTGAGTATTTGAAGCAACTTAGCGAGAAGTTGGGACGTCCGTTGACCGACAGTGAGGTATTTGGTTTCTCACAAGTCAATTCCGAACACTGCCGTCATAAAATCTTTAACGGTACATTTATTATTGATGGCGAAGAAAAACCGACATCTTTGTTTAAGCTCATCAAGAAGACTTCTCAGACTAATCCGAATAAATTGGTTTCAGCATATAAGGATAATGTGGCTTTTGTTGACGGACCAACTGTTGAACAATTTGCTCCAAAGAATCCTGAAAAACCGGATTATTTTGAGGTGAAAGATATAGACACTGTAATTTCCCTTAAGGCTGAAACTCATAACTTCCCTACTACTGTTGAACCGTTCAACGGAGCTGCAACAGGTACAGGCGGTGAAATCCGTGACCGTTTGGGCGGCGGTAAGGCAAGTCTTCCTATTGCAGGTACTGCTGTCTATATGACTGCTTATCCACGTACTGAAGAAGGACGTGCTTGGGAAATCGGTTCTATTGCTCCTCGTAAATGGTTGTATCAAACACCGGAAGAAATCCTTATCAAAGCATCAAATGGTGCATCTGACTTCGGTAACAAATTTGGACAGCCGCTTATCTGTGGCTCTGTTCTGACTTTTGAACATAAAGAAGGCAAAGAAGAGTTCGCTTACGATAAAGTGATAATGCTTGCCGGCGGTGTCGGTTTTGCAGCAAAACGTGATGCCTTGAAAGGCGAACCGAAACCTCACGAAAGCGTTGTACTCATGGGTGGTGACAACTATCGCATCGGTATGGGCGGTGGCGCTGTATCTTCAGTAAATACCGGACAATATGCCAATGCCATTGAGTTGAACGCCGTTCAGCGTGCAAATCCCGAAATGCAGAAACGTGTTTCCAATGTAATTCGCGCTTTGGCTGAATCTGACAATAACCCGATAATCTCAATCCACGACCACGGAGCTGGCGGTCACTTGAACGCATTGTCGGAATTGGTAGAAGCAACTGGCGGCAAAATCAATATTGACGCACTTCCGGTTGGCGACCCTACTCTTTCTTCCAAGGAAATCATCGGTAATGAATCTCAGGAAAGAATGGGTATGATTATCGACAACAAAGACATTGAGCGTGTCCGTCAAATTGCAGACCGCGAACGAGCTCCGTTCTATGTTGTCGGCGAAACGACTGGCGACCACCGTTTTGTGTTTGAACAGAAAGATGGTGTCAAGCCTATTGATTTGGGTATGTCAGACATGTTTGGAAGTTCGCCGAAAACCTATATGGTTGACAGCACTGTTTCAAGAAAACTGCATACATTTAAATATAAAGAGGCTAACCTCAATGAATATATCGAAAATGTCCTTCAATTGGAAGCCGTAGCCTGCAAAGACTGGTTGACTAACAAGGTAGACCGTTCTGTGACTGGTAAGATTGCCCGTCAGCAATGCCAGGGTGCAATCCAGCTTCCGTTAAGCGACTGTGGTGTTGTTTCTTTGGATTATACAGGAACTAAAGGTATTGCAACATCTATCGGTCATGCTCCTCAAATTGCATTGGCAAATCCGGGACAAGGTTCTGTCGCTTCTATAGCAGAAGCGCTGACGAACATTGTTGGTGCTCCGTTGGCCGACGGATTGAAGAGCGTTTCTTTGAGTGCCAACTGGATGTGGCCTTGCCGTAATGCCGGTGAAGACGCTGCTCTGTATAAAGCTGTTGAAGCATGTAGCGACTTTGCGTGTGCATTGGGCATCAACATTCCGACAGGTAAGGACAGCTTGTCAATGACACAAAAATATGGCAATAAAAAGATTCTGTCACCGGGAACTGTTATTATTTCAGCGGCCGGAGAAGTGTCGGACGTAAGAAAGACAGTGTCGCCTGTTGTTCAAAACGATAAGAAATCATCTCTTTATTATATTGATTTCAGCAATTCTGCTTTGGCATTAGGTGGTTCAGCTTTCGCTCAAACATTAAACAGCGTTGGTGAAGATGTTCCGGTTATTTCTTCTCCGGAATATTTCGCACAGGCGTTCAATGCCGTACAGGAGCTTGTAAATGAATCGTTGCTGTTGGCTTCTCACGATGTTTCTGCAGGTGGTTTGATTACTACCCTCCTCGAAATGACATTTGCCAATACAGACGGAGGTTTGTCAATTAATTTGGATGCATTTGCAGAAAAGGATACAGTGAAAATTCTTTTTGCTGAAAACTCCGCATTGGTAGCCCAGGTTTCTAACAAGAACATCGAAAAGGTAGAAGCTGTTCTTAACAAATACGGCGTAAAATTCTGCCAAATCGGTAAACCTCAGGAAGAACGTACATTGGTAATTGACAACAAGGGTAAGGAATATTTGTTGTTCATTGATCACTTGCGTGACGTATGGTTCAAGTCTTCTTACCTTCTTGACTGCAAACAAAGTGGAAACACTTGCGCCAAGAAACGCTACGAGAACTACAAGAAGCAACCGATTAAATACAAGATGCCGAAGCATTTTGACGGAACTACTGCTTCTCTCGGCATAGACAAGCATCGCAGAACTGCCAGTGGAGTAAAGGCTGCCATTATCCGTGAAAAAGGTGTGAACGGTGACCGCGAAATGGCCTACTCTTTGTATCTGGCCGGTTTTGACGTGAAAGACGTCCATATGACTGACTTGATTTCAGGTCGAGAAACATTGGAAGATGTGAATATGATTGTATTCTGTGGTGGTTTCTCCAACTCTGACGTTCTTGGTTCTGCCAAAGGTTGGGCTGGCGGATTCTTGTGGAATGAGAAAGCTAAGAAAGCGCTCGACAACTTCTACAGCCGTCAGGATACGTTGAGTTTGGGTATCTGCAACGGATGTCAGTTAATGATTGAGTTGAATTTGATTAATCCGGAGCACTCAAAACGCACGACAATGGAACACAATGATTCTCACAAGTTTGAGTCTCAGTTCCTTGGTTTGACTATTCCTGAAAACAATTCCGTAATGTTCAAGTCTTTGTCAGGTTCCAAACTGGGTATTTGGGTAGCTCACGGTGAAGGTAAATTCAACTTGCCGGAAGATTTCGACAAATACAATGTTGTGGCACAATATAGCTATAGCTCATATCCGGCAAACCCGAACGGTTCGCCAAAAGCTGTTGCCGGTCTTGCTTCTGCAGATGGCCGCCATTTGGCAATGATGCCTCACTTGGAACGTGCAATCTTCCCATGGCAGTGCGGTTATTATCCGGAAAACCGTCGTTTGACAGATGAAGTGACTCCATGGATTGAAGCATTTGTCAATGCCCGCAAATGGATTGAAGAAAAAACAAAATAACAGACTCTGTTATCCATCAATAAGAAAGCCGCTTTCGTAAGCGGCTTTCTGTTTTTTAGCTCTTTATTGTTTTCGTTCAAGATATGGCATCCAATGCATCGGAGAGCTTCATAAGGTCTTCCCTCATTTCCCGCAATCTGGAAATGACTTCATGCTTCTTTGAAACATTCTTTCTGTTCTGCCGTATTTGCTGCTCAGCTGCGTCCAGTTTCAGTCCCTGTTCTTTCACAAGATAATGGACAATACGAATGTTTTCAATATCTTCCATCGTGTAAAATCTTGTGTTTCGGGAATTCCGCTTCGGCTTAATGACCGTAAACTCTTTTTCCCAAAAACGCAGAGTGGAAGCAGGTATTTGAAGCATTTCAGCCACCTCCCCGATCTTATAAAATTTTTTTTCTATTTTCCGCATACCAAATAGTTGTTTTTTAACAGAAATGACGGCAGTTGTCACTACTTATTTTTGCAAAAATAACATAATTGCTATATTTTTGCACTCAAATTCGTGAAGATATTTGGAATTATTGTTCCAAACCTGCTTCTATAAAAACTCATATATTGAAAAATTAAATTTCAGAATATGTATTCAGCTAAAGAAATTAGAGAATCTTTTAAAGATTTTTTCAAGAGCAAAGGACATCAAATTGTTCCGTCTGCTCCTATGGTCATTAAAGATGACCCAACTTTGATGTTTACCAATGCCGGTATGAATCAATTCAAGGACATTATTTTAGGTAATGTTCCTGCTAAATATAAAAGAGTCGCGGACTCGCAAAAATGTTTACGCGTGAGCGGTAAGCACAACGACCTGGAAGAAGTAGGTTTGGACACATATCACCACACAATGTTTGAAATGCTCGGCAACTGGTCATTCGGCGACTACTTCAAGAAAGAAGCTATTGACTGGGCATGGGAATACTTGGTGGATGTGTTGAAAATCAATCCGGACCGCCTTTATGCTACAGTCTTCGAAGGTTACGCTCCAGACGGACTGAGCCGTGACGACGAAGCTGCAGAATATTGGGAAAAGCATTTGCCGAAAGACCATATTTTGAACGGTAACCGTAAGGACAATTTCTGGGAAATGGGTGAAACCGGTCCATGTGGTCCTTGCTCTGAAATCCATATCGACTTGCGTTCAGATGCGGAACGCGCTGAAAAGGACGGTAGAGAACTCGTAAACGAAAGCCATCCTCAAGTAATTGAAATCTGGAACCTTGTGTTCATGCAATATAATCATAAGGCCGACGGCTCTCTCGAACCGCTTCCTGCCCGTGTTATCGATACCGGTATGGGCTTTGAACGTCTTTGTATGGCTTTGCAAGGCAAGACTTCAAACTATGACACCGACGTATTTCAGCCGATGCTGAAGAAAATCGGTCAATTGTCTGGCAAAATTTATGGCGACGACAAGCAGACTGATATCGCCATGCGCGTTATTGCCGACCACATTCGTACGATTTCTTTCTCAATTGCTGATTCCCAGCTTCCGTCCAACGCAAAAGCCGGTTATGTAATCCGTCGTATTCTTCGTCGTGCCGTACGTTATGCCTATACTTTCTTGGGACAGAAACAGGCGTTCCTTTATCGTTTGGTCGACACTTTGATTGAGTCAATGGGTGAAGCTTATCCGGAATTGACTACTCAAGCTGACTTGATTAAGAAAGTAATTAAGGAAGAGGAAGAATCATTCTTGCGCACCCTTGAAACAGGTATCAAACGTCTTGAGAAAGTGATTGACGACACAAAGAAAGCAGGAAAGACAACAATCAGCGGAAACGAAGCATTCATATTGTATGACACCTACGGATTCCCTCTCGATTTGACAGAACTTATCCTCAAAGAAAACGGCCTTGATGTGAATGAAGAAGAGTTTAATGCGGAAATGGCAAAACAGAAACAACGTGCCCGCAACGCCGCTGCCGTTGAAGCTACCGACTGGATAACTGTAAACGAAGGCGATTCCCAATTCGTCGGATATGACGAATATTCTGTTGCTACAAAGATTTTGCGCTACCGCAAAGTAAAGCAGAAAAATACTGAATTCTATCAGATAGTGTTGGAAAAGACTCCATTCTATGCTGAAATGGGTGGACAGGTTGGTGATACCGGCAAATTGTATAATGGCGACGAAGTGATTGAAATAACAGACACCAAGCGTGAAAACAACTTGCCAGTTCATATAACCAAACAACTGCCGAAAAATGTTGAAACTGTCTTTACAGCTGAAATCAATAAGGAAGCACGTCAGGCTACAGCTGCAAACCATACGGCTACTCACCTGCTCCACGAAGCGCTTCGCGAAGTGTTGGGTACACACGTTGAACAAAAAGGTTCATACGTTTCCCCGCAATTCCTGCGCTTTGACTTCTCTCATTTCCAGAAAATGACAGACGAAGAAATCCAAAAGGTAGAACGTCTTGCCAATAAGAAAGTGCGTGAAGCAATTGCATTGGAAGAGTTTAGAAACATGCCGATTGCCCAAGCTAAAGAATTGGGAGCAATGGCGTTGTTCGGTGAAAAATATGGCGAAGAAGTACGTGTCATCAAGTATGGTTCTTCAGTAGAATTATGCGGTGGTACACACGTTAAAAATACCGGAAACATTGGTATTATCAAGATTTTGTCTGAAAGCAGTATCGCAGCGGGTATCCGTCGTATTGAAGCTGTTACAGGCAGTGCCGTAGAAGACATCATCTATGATATTCAATCGACATTGAAGCAAGCTGCTGCATTGCTGAACACTACAAACTTGATTCAGGCTGTAGAAAAGACTATTAACGAAAATGCAGACTTGAAGAAAGAAGCTGAAAACGTAATGCAGGAACGCATCAAGGCTACGGCTGAGAAACTGCTTGCTGAAAAAGATATTATCAACGGCATCAATGTTTGCCTGATGACAGGTGTCAGAATCCCTGATATGGTTAAAGGCGTTGCTTTTGCCATCAAGGAAAAATCTCCGTCGTCTACAATTTTCATCGGTGCAACTACCTATAAGGAAAAACCGATGTTGACAGTTATGGCAACGGAAGATATGGTGAAAGCTGGATTCAATGCTTCTGCGATGGTGAAAGAGGCTGCCAAATTGATTCAAGGCGGTGGTGGCGGTCAGCCGCAATTCGCTCAGGCCGGCGGTAAGAATGCAGAAGCTTTGAGCTTGGCAATTGACAAGTTGATGGATATCATCAAGAACAGCTAATACAGAACAACGCAATATTGGAAAGGAGGCTCTACGGCCTCCTTTTTATTTACCCCAATTCGTTTTAATTAAAAATAAAACGCGGGATTCTCATGGACATGCCATATAGAATCCCGCGTTATTCTATTGTAGTGAATATTTTATTTTCCAATCATCAGGGCTGCTTGTTTTACTTTCTTGAACAAGTCCGTCGCAAAAACGAAATCGTTCAAGGCTTCGTTGTCAGAGTGGAATATAGTATCCTTATTTCCTTCCCAACCGTTATGTCCTTTATTGATGAAAACGATATTTTCTCCAATGCCCAATACTGAGTTCATGTCGTGGGTATTGATAATGGTCGTTATGTTGTATTCGTGAGTAATATCCCACAACAGTTCGTCGATAAGAATAGAAGTTCTCGGGTCCAAACCGGAGTTCGGTTCATCGCAGAACAAATAGCGCGGATTCAACGCGATGGCACGGGCAATGGCCACACGCTTTTGCATACCGCCGCTGATTTCAGCCGGGTACTTATCATTTGCACCTTTCAAATTTACACGTTCCAAACAGAATTCTGCACGGTCTCTCATTTCCGCATAAGTCATGCGTTCGAACATTTTTAATGGGAACATTACGTTTCCCAAAACCGTTTCACTGTCAAACAAAGCAGAACCCTGGAACAGCATGCCAATTTCCTTACGCAGGGTTTTTCTTTTCTCGGTGTTCATTTTCATCAAGTCACGTCCGTCATACAGGATTTCCCCTTTTTCCGGCGTAACAAGACCGATAATACTCTTGACCAAAACCGTTTTACCGGAACCGCTCTGGCCTATAATCAAATTTGTCTTTCCTTCGTGAAACTTTGTGCTTATGTCAAACAGAACCGTTTTGTCTTCAAACGATTTCGTTACATTCTTAACTTCGATCATTGCAACAGAATTTTTGTCAATAACACATCAAGCAGCAAAATCAAAATACTGCTTGCCACTACTGAGTTTGTACTTGCCTTACCTACTTCCAATGCACCGCCCTTGACATTATAACCGTAGAACGAAGCCACGCTTGTTATAATGAAGGAGAAGAACAATGATTTGATAATGGCATACCAGACATACCATTCAATGAAATACGACTGTATACCATAAATGTACTGTGATACAGACAGAATATTGGTAAACTTAGCTACAAGATAGCCACCGAACAAACCGGAGCACATGCTGAAAATTGCCAACACAGGAATAAATGTCAACAATGCCATGATTTTCGGCAGCACCAAGAAATTGCAGGAGTTGACACCCATGATTTCAAGCGCATCAATCTGTTCCGTCACACGCATAGTGCCAATTTCGGATGCGATATTGGAGCCTACCTTTCCTGCCAGAATCAGACAGAGAATAGATGAAGAGAATTCAAGCAGCAGAACATCGCGGGTAGCCAAACCGATTGTGTAGAGTGGCAAAAGCGGGTTTTCGAAGTTTATCTGCATTTGAATTGCAATTACCGCACCAATAAACAATGATATCACAATAACCAATGGGATTGAGTCAATACCCAATTTCGAAATTTCAAACACATAACGCTTCAGTGACTCCTTCAATCTGTCGGGGCGTGTCAACACACGGCGCATAAACAAAGCATATTCACCGAACGTTTGCAAACAGGATGTTATAAACATAGTGAGTTTTTATAAATTTGGATACAAAATTAATAAATTCAGCCTATATATGCTACATTCATCTTACCAATATATCATTTAAACAAGAAAATAGGCAAATTGGATTTTTAGAGAAAATAACCTTTTTTGGTATATTTAAAAATTTCATTCGGGTATATAGCCTTAATTTTGTATTTCTAACAACACTTGTTATATTTTTATGAAGCGAATCGTTTTTATTCTGGCAATTTTATGTGTGTCAATAATGAGCACACAAGCTCATACCACTGATTCTCTATTCGTCCAAGAGCCAATGCATATAGCATTGTCAGACACTGTAGCTCTACGGAAAAAGTCATTTTGGAGAGCTGCTGGTGAAACAGTTGGCTTCAATATTGGATTGTGGGCTTTCGACAGATACGCATTAAAAGGTCATTATGCCTACATTTCATGGGAAAGTATCAAGGAAAATTTCAAACATGGTTTTGATTGGGACAACGACCATCTGAATACCAATATGTTTGCACACCCGTATAATGGCTCTTTATTTTTCAATGCAGGGCGTTCGAATGGTTTCAACTTCTGGCAATCAGAACTGTTTGCCATCGGAGGTAGTGCCATGTGGGAGATGTTTATGGAATGTGAATATCCTTCCACAAACGACATTATAGCGACGCCTATTGGTGGTGCCGCTTTGGGGGAAGTATTTTATCGGGCATCCGATATGTTGTTGGACGACCGCTCTTCGGGAGGAGAACGTTTCGGTCGTGAATTTGCCGCATTTGTCATATCTCCCATGAGAGGTTTCACTCGTATTATCACAGGACAGGCGTGGAAAAGGCAGGCCGTCACCGGACGCGATTTCGGAAGTCCTGACTACAATCTCAATTTTTCTGTAGGTACACGCGTGCTAACATTTCATGATGACAACACCCTGGCAAAAGTAGGTGCAACCGCTCATGTGGATTTTGAATATGGTGACTGCTTTGAATCCTCAAACCGGCCATACGATTATTTCACGTTTCAAATGGATTTGAATTTCATGAAGACCCAGCCATTGCTTAACCGGATTGAAATTATAGGCAAACTCTTGTCCAAGGAAGTATTGAATACACCGAAAACCAATTTGTCATTAGGTTTATACCAGCATTTTGATTTCTTTGATTCGGACACTATTAGTACCAACTATGTGTCTGGAGATTTTAAGCCATGCGCTGTACCTTATAAGCTGGGAACGCCCGCCTCTGTCGGTGGAGGTGCAATGTTTCGCTTCGCTCCGACAAATCATAGTAATCTTACGGCATTCACTCATGTCAATGGTGTGATTTTAGGCGGTATCTTGAGTGACTATTATCGTTTTTATAATCGTAATTATAATTGGGCTTCAGGTTTCTCCGTCAAATTTGGCGTCAATTATTCTATGCTGAATGACAGATTTCTGTTTTCGTTAAAAAATCAGTTTTACAAGCTTTATACATGGAAAGGTTGGGATTCGTCCGTTGACTGGTCTTTAACTCCGGCAGGAAAACCGGTTGATGTACAGGGAGACTATTCTACCGGAAACTTCAATCATCTTGAAGGGCAAATGAACTATCGCCTGTGGGAAAAACTCTATCTTGGCTTAGGTTTTGACTGGTATTACAGAAACACCCGATATGACAGCTATAAATATTATGATTACGATGGTATCATTTTCGGCTCCAGTTGCCAATATATATCCAGCCAGCAATTGAGCTTTCAATTGAAATTGACATATGAACTATAGTATGGGTTTTCATTCCAGAAACATCCTCCTCTTTTTACGTTTGAAACGGCTATTGTACAAAAGAAAAACGCAAAATGTGGCAGCCAATTCACCAAAGTATATTATATTTGTAACATAGTTTATAAATTAACATTCTATGATTATAATCGGAATCGCCGGAGGAACAGGCTCCGGCAAAACGACTGTAGTGAAAAAAATTGTGGAAGCACTGCCAGCTGGTGAAGTTAGTGTACTTCCTCAAGATTCATATTATAAGGATTCAAGCCATATCCCATTGGAAGAACGGCAAAAAATCAATTTTGACGAACCGGCTGCTTTCGACTGGGAACTGCTTATTCAGCAATTGCAGGACTTAAAGTCGGGCAAAAGCATTGAGGTTCCGACATATTCCTATCTTACATGTACCCGCCAACCGGAAACGGTGCCGATGCAGCCACGGGATGTTGTTCTTGTGGAAGGCATTCTGGTGTTTAGCGACGAACGTCTTCGCGACATGATGGACATTAAAGTTTTTGTTGACGCTGACGCTGACGACCGTTTGATAAGGGTAATCAATCGCGATTGTATAGAAAGAGGCCGCACCCCGGAATTGGTGGTAGAACGATACGAACGTGTTTTGAAACCAATGCACAACAAATATATCGAGCCAGCTAAAAAATTTGCTGATTTGATTATTCCGCAAGGCGGCAACAACACGGTTGCCATTAAACTTCTGAAGGAATATATCGAAGGGCGAATCAATACGAAGAAATAATAGAAATGAGTATATTCAAACCCATAACGAACTTATTTACGAAATCATCCGAGAAGCAGAACATTGCCGAGAAGCCGGCAGCTGAACCCAAGCCACAAGGCCAGGATTCAAACGGTAAAATGGTTTTGCGTACGGAGAATTTGGTGAAAAAATATCGGCAAAGAACCGTTGTCAACCATGTGTCAATTGATGTTACACAAGGGGAAATTGTCGGTTTGCTGGGACCTAACGGTGCAGGAAAAACGACTACTTTCTACATGACAACGGGACTTATTACACCCTATGAAGGTCAGATTTACTTGAACGACCTTAATATTACAAAATTTCCTGTATACAAAAGAGCGCAGAACGGTATCGGATATTTGGCGCAGGAACCGTCGGTATTTCGTAAACTGAGCGTTGAGAATAATATCCGTGCAGTATTGGAAATGACCAATACCAGTAAGGAATACCAGGCAGAGAAATTGGAGAGCCTGATTGCTGAATTCCGTTTACAGAAGGTAAGAAAGAACCTGGGTGACCAGTTGTCGGGCGGCGAGCGCCGACGTACGGAAATTGCACGTTGTCTTGCTATCAACCCTAAGTTCATCATGCTTGACGAACCTTTTGCCGGTGTCGACCCTATTGCGGTGGAAGATATCCAGTATATTGTCTATAAACTGAAGGAAAAGAATATAGGCATTCTGATTACTGACCACAATGCTCCTGAAACATTGAGTATTACCGATCGGGCATACTTGTTGTTTGAGGGGAAAATCCTGTTTCAGGGAACTTCGGAAGAATTGGCCGAGAACCCTATTGTAAGAGAAAAGTATTTGGGACGCAACTTTGTGTTCCATCGTAAAAAATTTGACTAATACATCATTGCTATGAAAAAATTCATGCCAACTTTTTTGGCCGCATTTGTCGGCACATGGGTTGCTTTTTTGATTATTGGCGTTGTGATTTTCATATGTGGCATGATTATGCTTACGTCATTGTCATTTTCGTCAATTAATACAGGAACGATCGCTTCCGTTTCCAACAATTCCGTGTTGGTTCTTAATTTAAAGGGAACAATCACGGAACGACCCTATTCTATTACTTGGCAGGATTATCTCAATGATACAGAAGCGCCGTTGAATCTGTATGACATTGTTAGAGCAATCGACAATGCAGCCACGGATTCAAAAATCTCCGGCATATACATCCGTTGCAATGCCGCTTCATCCGGATTGGCCACATCAACGGCAATCCGTGATGCATTGGTGAAGTTCAAAAAGGATTCAGGCAAATGGATTTATGCTTACGGCGACATGATTGCCCAAAATGATTATTACATTTCTTCCGTTGCCGACAGTATTTTCATGAATCCGGTAGGAATGCTTGACATTCATGGTCTTACCAGTGGCACAATGTTCTTCAAAGGACTGTTGGACAAACTGGGTGTTGAAATGCAAATTATTCGCGTAGGCACATATAAGAGCGCTGTTGAACCGTTCATGCTTACATCCATGAGTGATGCCAGCCGATTGCAGACGCAAACCTATATCAACAACATTTGGGGATATCTGAAAAAAGAAATGTCGGTATCACGACAGTTATCTGCGACTGCTGTTGATGACTTCGCAAATAATCTGGACACATTCAAAGACCCGCAAGTAACAGTTGATGAACATTTTATTGACGGTCTTTGTTATGCTCATGAGTTTGACGATAAATTAAAGGCAGTTTGCGGACTTAGCGATTCTGACGAATTGTCGTTGATTAGCGTACAGCAGTACTGCACCACATTGAAGCCGTCAACAAACAAGTCGGCCAACAAAATTGCCGTACTTTATGCATGTGGCGAAATCAATGTTACGGGAACGGCTCAAGGCATTAATTCCGCAGACATCGTTCCTGAAATTTTAGAGTTGGCAAAGAATGATGACATAAAAGGTCTTGTACTCCGAGTCAATTCTCCCGGCGGTAGCGCATATGCTTCCGAACAAATTTGGGAGGCTTTGGAAATGTTCAAGAAAGAAGGCAAGCCTTTTGCCGTTTCAATGGGCGACTTGGCTGCTTCCGGCGGCTATTACATATCATGTGGTGCCAACCGTATTTTTGCAGAGCCTACCACTTTGACCGGCTCCATCGGCATCTATGGCATGGTTCCATCATTTGAAGGTCTGATGACCGACAAATTAGGTTTGACTGTAGATATGGTGACGACAAATAAAGAATCGGATTTTACAGTCTATAAACCGATGACGCCGACACAACGGAATGCCATGCAGCTTAACGTAAACAGAGGCTATGAGCTCTTCACAAAACGTTGTGCCGACGGACGTAACATGGAATTGGACTCATTGAAGTCTATTGCCGAAGGACGTGTTTGGGATGCATCCGACGCTTTGCGCATTGGACTGATTGATGAGTTTGGTAATGTAGATTCCGCCGTTGAATGGGTTGCAACTGCAGCCGATGTGCAAAATGATTACACAACGGAAGTCTACCCGAAACAAGAGGATGACTTCATGAGTCTGCTTTATTCTGTTTTGTATGAATCTTCATATAAAACACAGATGAAGAAAGAGTTTGGAATGTTGTACGAGTATATGGAAGAGGTTCGTACATTGTTGAATCGCGACCGTCTACAGTGCAGAATGGAAACAACATATATTAATTAAGAAACGTGACAGATACGGCTCGGAAAATAAGGACTGCCATTTTTACCCCATTGTCATATTTATATGGGGCTGTTACGTTTGTACGCAATAAATTGTTTGATTTCAAAATATTGCGTTCTGTATCATTTGATATTCCTGTAGTCTGCATAGGCAATATTTCTGTTGGCGGAACCGGTAAGACACCGCATACTGAATATATCATCCGATTGTTGCAGGACAAATACAAGATAGCCGTATTAAGCAGGGGCTACAAGCGCAAAACTTCCGGTTTCATACTGGCTTCTGCGAAAAGCACCCCTTATGACATCGGTGACGAACCTTATCAGATTTATCAGAAATTTGGCAATAAGATTCGGGTTGCCGTATGCGAAAAACGCGTTTTTGGAATACAGGAACTGCAACGCATCGACCCGGACATCAATCTGATTCTTTTGGATGATGCGTTCCAGCATCGTTTCGTCAAGCCGAAAGTGTCCATTGTCCTGACAGAATACAGTCGTCCTTTGTTTAAGGACAAGTTATTGCCGTTAGGAAGACTTCGTGAAAACATTCAGGCCGTCAGATCGCGTGCGGAAATCGTGGTTGTGACGAAATGTCCGGAGGATGTAAAGCCGGTGCAGTTCCGACTATTTAAGAAGGAATTGGACCTATTCCCCTATCAGGGATTGTTCTTCAGCAAGTTCAGCTATGGAAATCTTGTGCCTGTTTTTCCTGAAGAATCGACCTACATCCCCTATCTTGACATTTTCACACCGCAGGATATCATACTCGCCGTGACAGGAATTGCCAATCCACGGCCGTTGGTGAAATATTTGAAAGGATTCCAAGCTCAGATTAGAGTGATGCACTATCCCGACCATCATTATTTCTCCAGAACGGATATTGACGATATCGTTTCCACATTCCGTTCATTGAAAGGCCGTTATAAAATATTGATGACAACTGAAAAGGATGCTGTAAGGATTGCTAATAACCCTTATTTCCCTTTTGAATTGAAAAAACATATATTCTATCAGCCTGTCAGTGTCGAATTCCTTTCATATGAATCGGAGAATTTTGACGATGCACTGATGAAGGCTATCAACCGTACTATTCAGTAACTGAAATTTTTAAATTCTAAAAAAATACAATTATGTTGGAGAAGATTAAAGAAACAGCTGATTTTATCAAAGCAAAAGTAAACGACATCCCTACAACTGCCATTATTCTTGGTACAGGTTTGGGAGAGTTGGTTAATCATATTGAAATTACAGATGTCATTGAGTACAGTGAAATCCCGAACTTCCCGATTTCAACAGTGGAAGGACACAGTGGAAAATTGATTTTCGGTACTCTTGGCAACAAGCGTGTAATGGCTATGCAGGGACGTTTCCATTTTTATGAAGGATATTCCATGCAACAGGTTACATTCCCGGTAAGAGTGATGAAAGCATTGGGTATTAACACACTGTTCGTGTCAAACGCTGCAGGTGGTATGAATCCGGAATTCAAGATTGGCGACATCATGATTATTAATGACCACATCAATCTCTTCCCTGAACATCCGCTTCGTGGAAAGAATTACAATGAACTTGGCCCGCGTTTCCCGGATATGAGCGAACCGTATTCTCACCGTTTGATTGCAGACGCCCTTAAAGTAGCTGCTGCCAACAATATTAAAGTACACCAAGGTGTATATGTCGGCACACAAGGCCCTACTTTTGAAACTCCGGCTGAATACCGTTATTTCCGTCGTATCGGCGGTGATGCTGTCGGCATGAGTACAGTTCCTGAAGTAATCGTTGCACGCCACAGTGGAATGGAAGTATTCGCAATTTCTGTAATCACAGACATGGGCGGTCTTGAAGGTGTAGAACCGGAAAAGGTTTCACATGAGGAAGTTCAAAAGGCAGCTGCCGAAGCTCAGCCGAAAATGACAGCCATCATGAAAGGCCTTATCAACGAATTTAAAGCATAATCTCTATTTAAAGAATGTCAGAAACTCAAACAGAAATAGCAACCCTCGGTGAATTTGGCCTGATCAACAAGCTTACCGAACAAATCAAGCTGGTCAATCCTTCGACGATTAAAGGCGTTGGTGATGATGCCGCCGTACTTGACTACGCAGACAAGCAGGTATTGGTAACAACCGATTTATTGTTGGAAGGCATTCACTTCGATTTGACGTATGTTCCATTAAAGCATCTTGGATACAAAGCTGCTGTCGTAAATTTCTCGGATATTTACGCAATGAACGGTACACCGAAACAGATTACCGTTTCTTTGGGGATCTCCAAAAGGTTTACTATCGAACATATTCAAGAATTGTATGAAGGAATCCGAATGGCTGCTGAGATTTACGGTGTGGACATTGTTGGAGGTGACACTTCAGCATCTGTCACAGGGCTATTGATCAGCATTACCTGTATTGGAGAAGCTGACAAGGATAAAGTTGTCTATCGCAACGGTGCCAAAGACACGGATTTGATTTGCGTGTCAGGTGATTTAGGTGCTGCCTACATGGGACTTCAGTTATTGGAACGTGAAAAAGTAGCCTCTTCCGGACAAAAAGATTTTCAGCCCGAATTTGGAGGTAAAGAATATATTCTTGAACGCCAACTGAAACCCGAGGCTCGCAAAGATGTCATCAAGGCATTGGCGGATGCCGGTATCGTTCCAACGGCAATGATGGACATTTCTGATGGTTTGTCCTCAGAATTGCTCCACATCTGCAAGCAAAGCAACGCCGGTTGCCGGATTTACGAAGAACGTATTCCAATTGATTATCAAACGGCTGTAATGGCATCTGAAATCAACATGAATCTGGTGACTGCCGCCCTTAATGGCGGAGAGGATTACGAGTTGCTTTTCACAGCCCCTCTTTCCGCACACGAGAAGCTCGCGCAGATTGACAGCATACGAATTATCGGACACATCACCAAGCCGGAACTCGGATGTGCCATGATAACCCGTGACGGCAATGAAATGTCGTTGCAGGCACAAGGCTGGAACGCATTTTCAAAATAATTGTCAGAAATAAAGAATGCGGCAAATCCTGAAAATTTGCCGCATTTTTTATGCTCCTTTTTTACCAAAATAAATCATTTATTATTATCTTCGCATTACATTAATTTGAATTAATACGTAGAAATATGATATACAAATTTCGATTAATTTCTGACGAAGTTGCCAATTTTAAATTGGAAATTGCCATTGATGCTGACGATACTTTCTACAGCTTACGCAATGTTATTCTCGATGCCGTTGGCTATACCAAGGACCAGATGGAATCATTTATCATTTGCGATGAAGAATGGCAAAAAGAAAAGGAAGTGACTTTAACTGATATGGGAAGTGACAGTGACGAGGATATCTGGCTGATGGAAGATACCCGTTTGTCTGACCTCATTGAAGATGAAGGCCAACGCCTAATGTTCGTTTTTGATTATCTGACCAACCGTTCCTTCTTCATGGAAATGAAGGAAATGGAACCGGGCAAAAATATGATCGACCCTCTTTGTACAAGAAAAGAAGGCAAAGCTCCGAAGCAAAGCATTGATATGGATGAATTTGATTCAAGAATTGCTCAATCGGCAGCAGGTACATCCGGTATTGATGATTTTGATGAAAACTTCTATGGCTCGGATGAATTCAACGATGACGAGTTCGATCAGGAAGGTTTTGATGATTTAAAATTTGAATAAAAAATTGACTGATAGTAAAAAAGAGACAGAAATTGGCGAACCAATTCCTGTCTCTTTTTATTGTTTTTATATTTTATCCGTGTAATCGTTGATGACATTCAACAATGTCTGTGCTTTGTGCCGGGTTTCGTTCCATTCTTTTTCAGGAACCGAATCAATGGTCAATCCACCACCAATATACAGAGTATAGCTCTCAGAAGAAAATGACATTGAACGCAAGTTGACAAAGAAATCAAATCCGTCGGCTGTAAACGGTCCTAAATACCCTCCATAGCATTTCCTGGAGTGTCGTTCAATCTGCTGAATACTACGAATTGCACTATCTTTAGGAATACCGGCCAAGGCAGGCGTCGGATGCAGTAAACCGACTAATGACATGGCATCAGCCAAACTTGGCACATCGACAAGGAAGTCATTACACAGGTGTTCTACATTTCCTGCACCACGCGTATATTTTCCCGACATTTTATATTTGAAACCGCACCGTTCAATAATTTCAGAAATATAGGAAGCTACGTATTCCTGTTCAGTCTTCTCCTTTTCACTCCATTCTCCTATTCCTGTCGGCTTCGTTCCGGCAAGAGCCATCGTTGAAAAGATGAAATCGTGGTATCTCCCTAATATTTCAGGTGAAGCCCCCATCCATGCCCCTGTTTCCGGAGTATAGAACGCAAACACAAACGCCTGAGGATATTTCTGTGTGAGTGTTATGGCTACCGCTCCCCAGTCAATGCTATTCTGCCCGTAAGTCTGTACCAGAATCCGGGACAGCACCATTTTTTGCAGTACCCCAGTCTCAAACAAACGAATGGTCTGTTCTGCCGTTTTTATATAATCCTCATAACTAGTGGAAATGTCTGAGCAATCACTTTTCAACGATTTGCCACATTTGTGCCCCCCTTGCATATATTCATCAATGCCATATTCTGCATAAATTTTAACAGCAACTGATTTTTCGGATTCGACAAAAGGCATGACACAAAATCCTGTCGGCGAAACAAATGCATCATTGGACTGAACACCAAACGAGAAAGTATCGGTATTCGGTAAGCGATAAAAGAAAAAACGAACGCCATCCTCGATTGCTTGATTGATGGCGTTCTTATATTTTTTATTATTCATTAGGCAAGTTCTGCGATTAATTCAAACGGCAACGCTTCTTTAACGACAACCCGATAGAATTCACCTGTTTTCAGAGCCGATGTTTTCCTGATTAGCACTTCCGGGTCAACTTCGGGAGAATCAAACTCTGTACGCCCGACATAATAATCTTCGTCCTCTCTGTCCACAATCACCTCGAATTCTTTTCCGACTTTTGCTTCATTCAGTTCCAATGCGATTGTTTCCTGCAAATGCATCAGTTTGTCAAGTCTGCGGTTTTTCACATCTTCGCTGATGGAATCTTCAAAATTCTTTGCTGCATAAGTGTCTTCTTCTTCGCAGTAGGCAAAAGCTCCCATACGGTCAAAGCGAACACTATGAGCAAAATCCATTAACTCCTCAAAAGCAGCATCGTCTTCACCCGGGAAGCCAACCATCAATGTTGTTCTCAAGTGAATTCCAGGAACTTTATCTCGAATGGTTTTAATCAATTCAAGTGTTTCGTCTTTAGTTATATGACGCCGCATATTTGAAAGAACAGTGTTGTTGATGTGCTGCAAGGCTATATCAAGATATTTGCAGACATTATCATGCTTGTTCATTACATCCAGAATCTCATACGGGAATTGAGCCGGATATGCGTAATGCAGACGAATCCATTTTACGCCTTCAATTTGAGCCATCTGGTCTATTAATTCCGGAAGCATCATTTTTCCAGTCAAATCCAATCCGTACGACGACAAATCTTGAGCAATTACATTGAATTCCTTAACCCCTCTCGAAACGAGCATTTTGACTTCAGACAGGATTTCATCTATTGGACGGGATTTATGGCGTCCCGTGATCAAAGGAATTGCACAGAAAGCACAGAAACGATTGCAACCTTCTGATATTTTGATGTATGTATAATGTGAAGGCGTTGTTATCACACGTTCATACGGCAATGTTGCAGGATTGGAATGCAACACATCCTTAATCAAATCTGACCAATCAAATTTACCGTAAAGTTTGTCTATTTCTGGAATTTCTTTCAACAAGTCGTTTCTATAACGTTCTGACAAACAGCCCATCACATAAAGCTGACGGATTTTTCCCTCTGTTTTGGCTTGCGCAAATTCCAGAATAGTGCTGATTGATTCTTCTTTGGCATCCCCAATAAATCCGCAAGTGTTTATGACTACAATTTCGCCACACACATTGTCGGAATCGTGATGCACTTCCAGACCACAATCCTGAAACCGTTTCATCAGCTGTTCCGAGTCCACAAGATTTTTAGAACAGCCTAAAGTAATGATATCTATGCGTTTCTTCATCAACTTGAAACCTATTTCTCATTATTGTCAAACAAAGATTCCACAAATTCTTTCTTGCGGAATATCTGCAAATCTTCAATACCTTCGCCCAAACCGATATATTTTACCGGAATCTTGAACTGATCGCTAATTCCAATAACGACACCGCCTTTGGCAGTTCCATCGAGTTTTGTAATGGCAAGTTCATTCACTTCAGTTGCAGCAACGAATTGTTTTGCCTGTTCAAAAGCATTCTGACCGGTAGAACCGTCAAGAACAAGAAGGATTTCATGAGGGGCATCTGGAACGACCTTTTGCATAACATTCTTTATCTTCGACAGTTCTTTCATCAAGCCGACTTTGTTATGAAGTCGTCCGGCTGTATCAATAATTACCACGTCTGCATTCGATGCCTTAGCAGAACTTATCGTATCAAAAGCAACCGACGCAGGGTCAGAGCCCATCTGCTGTTTAATGACAGGTACACCTACCCGATCACCCCAAATCATCAGCTGTTCAATGGCTGCGGCTCTAAACGTGTCAGCGGCACCAAGCACGACTTTGTTTCCGGCTTTCTTAAATTGATATGCCAATTTTCCAATAGTCGTAGTCTTTCCAACTCCATTGACACCAACAACCATGATTACATACGGCTTCTTGTTTTCCGGAACTACAAAATCCGCAGTTTCTTCATTGTTATTTTCCGCAAGCAAATCAATAATTTCCTCTCGAAGCAGGTTGTTCAGTTCCGAAGTGGTGACATATTTATCACGAGCCACACGCTTCTGAATGCGGTCAATGATTTTCAATGTCGTTTCTACTCCGACATCGGATGTAATGAAGATTTCCTCCAAATTATCGAGAAAATCATCATCAATTTTAGACTTACCAGCAACCGCCCGGGTTATTTTCGAGAAAAAACCTTCTTTGGTTTTTGCCAAACCTTTATCAAGCGTTTCTTTTTTTTCCTTAGAGAAGAAATTAAAAAATCCCATTGTACAAAATTAATGTTTAGTGCAAAGTTAGTAATTTTTATCGTAGGGCCGCAATTTAGCGGCAAAATAAACAGCATATTTTTTTGTTGTTTTAGCCATGATTTATATCTTTGTCATATGGAAGATTCAGACGATTCGCATTGTCACCGTTGTGACAATCATACAAAATACCAACGCACCATTATTTACAGTGTTTGCTTGAGAAAATACAATGGCCGGAATTTCCGTGTCAGACATTTGTCCTGCAATCCATTTTACAGTGCCAGCAAAAAGGACGGAATACATTCTTATTTTTGCAATTGGCTGATTTAGTGTCATAACCTTTCTTATTTATTCCCCTAATTTAATAACCAACAATTATTTATATGACACTTGTTTTAATATACTTTACATTAGCCATTTCATTATCTTTTTTGTGCTCCGTGCTCGAAGCCGTACTTTTGTCCACACCAATCTCTTATATCAATCTAAAAGAAACAGAAGGTGCAAACGGAGCAAAATTATTGCGAAACCTGAAAACTGACATTGACAAACCTATTTCCGCAATTTTGTCATTAAACACAATAGCCCATACGATTGGTGCAGCCGGTGTCGGAGCCGAAGCCGTCAAAGTTTTTGGCGAGGAATATTTTGGCGTTATTTCCGCGATTTTGACCGTGTTGATTCTTGTGTTGTCGGAAATTATCCCGAAAACAATCGGCGCCCGCTACTGGAAACAGCTTTGCATTGTGGCCGCAAAAATTATCCGTGTAATGATTTTCATTACTTATCCCTTAGTGTGGATTTCGGAATGGATTACACGGCTGTTCTCTTCAAAAGACGAGAAGACAATCAGTCGCGAAGAAGTCTCTGCCATGGTCAACGTCGGTGAAGAAGAAGGTGTTTTCCAGAAAGAGGAAAGCAATATGTTGCGAAGTCTTATCAAAATGCAGAGTGTTACTGCCAAAGATATCATGACCCCTCGAGTTGTTGCCGAAACAGCCTCGGAAGAATTGACGGTCAAGGCATTCTATTCCCAAAATCAATATAAGAGTTTTTCCAGAATACCCGTATATGCCGACAACAAGGATTTCATTACCGGATACATACTCAAACAGACGGTATTGGAATGTTTGGCTGAAGACAAGTTTGACATTCGCCTGAAAGACATCAAACGGGAAATTCTTATGTTTGACGAGAAACGAAAAATCAAGGATATTTGGGAAAAAATGATGAAAAAGAAAGAGCAGATATCTATTGTAATTAACGAGTATGGAGGCTTTCAAGGCATCCTGACTATGGAAGACATAATAGAATCTGTGCTCGGACTTGAAATCATGGATGAAAAGGACATGGTTGCCGACATGCAAAAACTGGCAAAGGAACGCTGGCAGAAAAAACGCAAGGACAATCCTTCAATTGAAGAAGAATAATTGTTTTTTGTTTGGTAAAGAGGCTTTTTTCACACAAATAAGTGCCCGTAATTCCAATTTTATTTTATATATTTGAAGAACAAATCTAATTAACGATGTACGACATATCCACTCTTATACATGACTTACTGCTACAATTCGGGAGTGTAGACATAGCAGAAAGTGAATTTAAAAGAATGGTCAATGAAGACGACGAACTCAAAAACGAGTTCAAACGTTGGTGTGAGGAGTTTGGTTACAAAGAGCGAAGCGCTTTTCGAAACCATTGTCAAGACTACATACAGGACCACGAATCGATATTTGACACACTTTCCGAATACAATGAATAGTCTTTCCGCCAGGAAAAATGGCGGAAACCTCATAAAGTTTCACTTTTTATGGCTAACTTTGCATAAAATGTTTTTATGAGTGACAATTTCTTTTTACCGGCAGAATGGTATCCGCAGTCTGCCATCATGATGGCGTGGCCGCATGAAAATACAGATTGGGCATATATTCTCGATGAAGTGCAGCAATGTTTTAAAAATATTGCGAGGGTCATTGTTCAGCACAAAGAAATGCTGATTGTCCTTGCACCTGATATTGAGAAGGTAAAATCCCAACTCCATGATTTGGATCAAAAATATATCCGATTTCAGGAAATCAATACAAACGATACTTGGGCAAGAGATACTTGCGCAATTACAACCATAGACAACGGAATCCCTGTCATTAACGATTTTAAGTTCAATGGATGGGGATTGAAATTCGCAGCCAATTTCGACAACTTACTGACATCCGAACTGTTTTACAAAAATTCTCTGTTTTCCGGTGTCTATAAAAACCACTTGAATTTTGTGTTGGAAGGCGGCTCGATTGAAAGCGATGGAAACGGACTCATTCTGACAACCAGCGAATGTCTACTGTCCAAAAACCGTAACGGCCAATCAAGCAAAGACGAAATAGAAGCCTATTTAAAGCAAGCATTCGGTGCAAAAAAAATGTTGTGGCTTGACTATGGCTTCCTTGCCGGAGACGACACCGACAGCCATATCGACACCTTGGCACGTCTGGCGCCAAATAACACCATTCTATATGTCTGCACCGATGACAAGACTGACCTTCATTATGAAGCTCTTCAGGCCATGAAACGGCAACTTCGCTCCTTTACAACCATTGAAGGCAATGCTTTCAACCTAATTGAATTGCCGTTACCTGATGCTGTATTCGACGAAGACGGCATGCGAATTCCTGCTACATACGCAAATTTCCTTATTGGAAACGGCTTTGTTGCTGTTCCTGTCTATAATCAGCCGAAGAAGGATCAACAGGCTCTTGATTTAATTCAACAAGCCTTCCCTGACTATGATGTTGTAGGCGTTGACTGCAACGCTCTTATAAAACAACATGGGTCGCTTCATTGTGTAACTATGCAATTCCCCATCAATTCTATAAACCAATAACTTATATGAAATCGACACTAAAAGTAGGAATAATTCAACAGGCTAATACATCTTGCAAAGAAGACAACCAAACCAAGCTCGCCAATAAGATTTTCAATTTGGCGGCTGAAGGTGCGGAATTGATTGTACTTCAAGAATTGCACGATTCCCTATATTTCTGTCAAGTTGAGTCTACCGACAATTTCGATTTGGCGGTAGAAATACCTGGCACAACAACCGACTTTTATAGCGAAATTGCCAGAAAAGCGCATGTCGTTTTGGTAACCTCTCTTTTTGAACGCCGTGCTCCGGGATTATACCACAATACAGCTGTCGTATTTGAAAAGGACGGTAGCATTGCCGGAAAATATCGCAAAATGCACATTCCAGATGATCCGGCATACTATGAAAAATTCTATTTTACTCCCGGAGATTTGGGATTTTCTCCCATCCAGACTTCTGTCGGCAAGTTAGGTGTGCTTGTTTGCTGGGACCAATGGTATCCTGAAGCAGCAAGACTGATGGCATTGAGCGGTGCAGAACTTTTGATATACCCTACCGCTATCGGTTGGGAAAGTTCAGATACTGATGAAGAACAATTCCGTCAGCGTCAGGCATGGATGCTGGTTCAACGTGGACATGCTGTTGCAAACGGACTACACGTTGTTACAGTCAACCGTGTCGGACATGAAACTGACCCTTCTGAACAAACAAACGGTATTCAGTTCTGGGGCAGCAGTTTTGTTGCCGGTCCTCAAGGAGAACTGCTGTATGAAGCCCCAACCGATTGTGAAACAGAAAAGATTGTCGAGTTGGATCTAAACCGCTCTGAACAGGTTCGCCGTTGGTGGCCGTTCTTGAGAGACCGTCGTATTGAATGCTTCGACAAGTTGTCTCGTCGGTTCATTGACTGATTTCCCTCTGGGCTTAATACCCTTATTCTCTGACAACTACTTTTGTGGACAATATTCACACTTATGTGTGGAAAATGTCCACAAAATAAAAATAACAGTTTAAACGCATGAAATCACAACAATAAATAAATCAGCGAATTAACCCTTTCCCCTTCCATATAATTTAATTGGTATAATTTTTATTGTGCATTTTATTAGATTATTTTTTAAATTCAGAATATGTTTAAACAAGGACTTACTATTTGTCGCGCGGTATTGGCGACAATGATTTTTGCCTCGCTCTGGAGTTGTAAATCTGACGACAAACCACAGCCTCCAGTTGTAATTGTAGGAAAGCCGTCGCAGCAAGACGTGCACATTTATGGTGAATATGTCGGCCGTATCCGTGCCGCACAATTCGTAGAGCTCCATGCCCGCGTTGAAGGCTATTTGGAGAAAATGCTTTTTGAAGAAGGCAAATATGTAAAAAAAGGTGAGCCGTTATTCGTCATTAATCAGGCTCAATACAAAGCCCGAGTTGAAAAAGCCAAAGCACAACTTAAAAAGGACGAAGCGCTTGCATCGAAAGCAAAACGTGACGTTGAGCGTTTGAAACCTTTGTATGAACAACACGCTGCCAGCCAGTTAGACTTGGATAATGCCGTTGCAGCATTGGAAAATGCAGAAGCAAACATTGCAATGAGTAAGGCCGACCTCGATCAGGCTGAACTGGAATTAAGCTATACAGTGATTACCTCTCCAATGTCAGGCTATATCAGCGAAAGAGCTGTTGATATCGGTAGCTTGGTTGGTCCGGGTGCAAAATCCAAATTGGCAGCAGTAGTAAAAAGCGATACTGTCTTGGTTGATTTCAAAATGACTTCGCTCGACTACCTGAGAGCCGAAAGAAGAAATATCAAATTCGGAGAAACGGACTCCAACCGCTCATGGCAACCGACAATTTCGGTCACACTTGCCGACAATACGGAATATCCGTTGAAAGGTGTTGTTGATTTTGCCGACCCAATTGTTGACCCGGAAACAGGAACATTCGGCGTGCGTGCTGAACTCCCTAACCCCAAAAACACTCTTTTGCCTGGACAGTTTACCCGTGTAAAACTATTGATTGACGTAAGAGAAAATGCAATAGTTGTTCCACGCAAGGCCTTGTCTATTGAAAAAGGCGGAGCTTTTATTTTCGTTGTCCGCAAAGACAGCATTGCAGAAAAACGTTTCGTTCAAACAGGTCCTGAAATCGGAAACAATGTCGTAATTGAACGAGGTTTGGGATTAAATGAAAATGTGGTGATTGAAGGTTTCCACAAATTGCTTCCCGGTGCTACGGTCAAACCAATTAACTCTAATGACAAACAAGCCATTGAGGCTATAAAAGAAAACGAAGAAGATAAATGAAACCAGGATTTTTTATAGATAGACCCGTATTCTCGATAGTGCTTTCAACATTGATTGTCATTGTCGGGTTAATAGGCCTGCTGTTTCTTCCTATAGAACAGTATCCGCAAATTACGCCGCCTGTCGTAAAGGTCAGTGCATCCTATTCAGGTGCAAATGCCTTGACCGTATCACAAGCCGTTGCAACGCCAATCGAGCAGGAATTGAACGGTACGCCGGGTATGATATATATGCAAAGTAGCTGTACTAACTCCGGTAGTTTGACTATTACGGTAACTTTTGATGTCTCAGCCGACCCAGACATGTCAGCTGTAGAAATTCAAAACCGTGTGAAATTGGCGGAAAGCAGATTGCCGGCAGAAGTTGTACAAAACGGTATCTCTGTTGAAAAACAGGCACCCAGTCAGCTCATGACTTTGACGTTGATGTCAGATGACCCTAAATTTGACGAAATTTACTTGAGTAACTTCGCTACAATTAACGTTCAAGACGTATTACGCCGTATCCCGGGTGTTGGACGTATTTCAAATGTCGGTAGCCGTTACTACGGTATGCAGATATGGGTTTACCCTGACCGTTTGGCAAACTTCGGTTTGACAATCAAGGATTTGCAGAATGCTCTGAAAGACCAGAACCGCGAATCGGCAGCAGGTGAATTAGGAAAGCAACCGGTAATCGATGTTGACATCACTTTGCCGATTACGGCATCAGGACGTCTTTCTACTGTAGAAGAATTTGAAGACATCGTTATCCGAGCAAACCCCGACGGTTCCATCATACGAATGCGTGACGTTGCACGTGTTTCGCTTGAAGCCTCTTCCTACTCTACGGAAAGTGGTATCAACGGCAAGAATGCGGCAATTCTTGGTATCTATATGCTGCCAGGAGCCAATGCATTGGAAGTTGCTGAAAACGTGAAGGCAACGATGAAGGAAATCAGCAAAAGTTTTCCGGATGAATTGGAATACAACTTCCCGTTCGACATGACCGAATACATTTCGCAATCTATTCATGAAGTTTACAAGACTTTGTTTGAAGCGTTGTTCCTGGTCGTTTTGGTTGTATTCTTTTCACTGCAAAACTGGCGTGCTGCGTTAATTCCAATTATCGCCGTTCCTATTTCGTTGGTCGGAACATTTGGATTTATGCTCATCATGGGCTTCTCTTTGAACACGCTGACGTTGTTGGGCCTTGTACTTGCCATTGGTATTGTGGTGGACGACGCGATTGTCGTGGTTGAAAACGTCGAACGTATTATGAAAGAAGAAGGGCTGCCACCTAAGGAAGCTACTCACAAAGCCATGCATGAACTTGCGGGCGCATTGGTTGCCACCACGATGGTTTTGGCGGCAGTGTTCGTCCCGGTAAGTTTCTTGGGAGGCATCACAGGTCTTCTCTATCGTCAGTTCTCCATTACAATTGCCGTTTCCGTTTTGCTGTCAATGGTTGTCGCTTTGACCTTGAGTCCGGCAATGTGTGCAATGATTCTTCGACCGGAGCACAAGAAAAAAGCGAAAGTTTTCCGATTAATCAACTATTGGCTTGCAGTCGGCAACAGAAAGTATGCAAAGATTTTGCGCCGGTTCTTCCGCAATCCCCGCAGAGTTTTGGCCGGCTTCGGACTTTCCATCGTTCTTATCTTTGTCTTAAATTCCATTCTTCCGACCAGCTTTATTCCGGAAGAAGACCAAGGCTATTTCACAGTTGAACTCGAATTGCCGGAAGGTTCTACTCTTGAACGTACACGTGAAGTGACGGACCGCGCTATCGCCTTCCTTGACAATCATCCGGCCGTGGCATACGTTCAGAATGTGACCGGTAGCAGCCCACGCGTCGGTACTGCTCAAAGCCGTTCTACCCTTACCGTCATTCTGAAACCGTGGGAAGAAAGAGAAGGAAAAGGCATGGACGTAGCTTCTGTTATGCAGGATACCCGCGATGAGTTCTACAACTATCCGGAAGCGAAAGTATATGTCAACCGTCCTCCTGTTATCCCAGGTTTGGGTGAAAGCGGTGGACTTGAAATGCAATTGGAAGCCAAAGGCGATGCCAGCTGGGATGATTTGATTGCAGCAACCGACACATTCCTGCATTATGCGTCTCAGGCGCCGGAACTTCAAGGAGTATCTTCTGCCCTCCAGTCAGAGATCCCGCAATTATACATTGATGTTGACCGCGACCGTGCACAGTTCCTCGGTATTCCGATGGCCGACATATTCAACACGATGAAGGCATATTTGGGTTCCGTTTATGTAAACGACTTTAATATGTTTAACCGAATTTATCGTGTATATATTCAGGCTGAAGCCTCCTACAGAGCGTCACAGGAAAATCTCGGCATGTTCTATGTACGTGCGCAGAATGGAGCCATGGTACCATTGACGGCATTGGGTACAACAAAATACACGACAGGTCCGGGTACAATCAAACGCTTCAACATGTTCTCGACCGCATCCATCAATGCAGTAGCAGCACATGGATACAGTACGGGTGAAGCAATGGCTGCGATGGAAGAAATTGCCCAAACACATTTGCCGGAAAACATCGGTATTGAATGGAGCGGTCTCTCCTATCAGGAGAAAAAGGCAGACGGACAGACGGGTATTGTACTTGGATTGGTATTCCTGTTCGTATTCCTGTTCCTTGCAGCACAATATGAAAGCTGGATAGTTCCAATCGCCGTATTGTTGTCATTGCCTGTAGCGGCATTAGGTGCTTATATGGGTATCTGGGCTTGCGGATTGGAAAATGACATTTATTTCCAAATCGGTCTGGTAACACTGATTGGATTGGCGGCGAAGAATGCCATTTTGATTGTTGAATTTGCAAAAGTACAGGTTGATGCCGGCTACGATGTTATCAAATCGGCAATTCACGCATCACAAATGCGTTTCCGCCCTATCCTCATGACATCATTGGCATTCGTATTGGGTATGCTGCCGATGGTTCTTGCTTCTGGACCGGGTTCTGCTTCCCGCCACAGTATCGGAACAGGCGTATTCTTCGGAATGCTTTTCGCCATCACATTTGGTATCGTCATCGTTCCGTTCTTCTTTGTATTGATTTATAAATTGAAACAAGTTAATTTCAAACAGATTCTATTGAAAGGAAAATCATTTATGCCAATCATCGTTGCAGCTTTGGTTACGATGTCTGCTACATCCTGCAAAATTGGCAAAAAATACACTCGACCGGATTTGAATCTGCCCGAGACCTTTGAAGTTGTTGGCGACAGTTCTTCTGTTGCCGACATCGGATGGGGCACATTGTATCAAGATACGGTACTGCAATCATTGATCGAGAAGGCGCTGCACAACAATAAGGATATGTGTATCGCAGCCGCTAAAATCAAAGAACTGATGGCTGCAAAACGCATTTCAAATGCCCGACTGTATCCGTCTGCAACCTTGTCATTGCATGCTGAACGCGAAAGTGAAAACTATGGTGGCAACAAGTTAAAGATCGACAATGAATTCGATCCTAAGCTTGGTTTTACATGGGAACTTGATTTCTGGGGTAACATTCGATGGGCAAAGGAAGCCGACCTGGCTGCATACTTACAGTCCGTCGAAGCACAGAAAGCGTTGCAGATGACGTTAGTTTCAGAGGTTGCCTCTGCTTATTTTGAGCTGTGTGCCCTCGACCGAGAATTAAACATTGTCGAGAAGACACTCGAAGCTCGTCGCGAGGGTGTACGATTGGCAAAACTGCGGTTTGAAGGAGGTTTGACTTCGGAGACGGCATACAATCAGGCTTTGGTTGAACTTGCAAAGACAGAAACTAAAATCCCGACTCTCGAAGAGCAGATAAAAATAAAGGAAAGTGACTTGGCTCTCCTTTTGGGTGAATATCCTACTGGAATACCTCGTGGTGCTTCATTGAACGAACAGACCCTACCTGAAATTCTTCCGGTCGGTTTGCCTTCTACTCTTTTGGAGCGTCGTCCGGATGTGCGTCAGGCTGAATTGAAACTGCGTGAAATGAATGCAAAAGTTGGTGTGGCATTTACCAATATGTTCCCGAAAATAACTCTGACGGCAAAACTCGGTTTTGAAAGTGACCAGCTTTCAAATCTTATCAAAAGCCCCTATTGGTTCCTGGCAGGTGACCTGCTGCAACCTATTTTTGGTATGGGTAGCAACATTGCCAAACACAAGGTGGCGAAAGCCCAATACGAGCAGGAAATCTATGCCTACCAAAAATCCGTATTGAAAGCTTTCAAGGAAGTAAACGATGCCATTATTTCAGCACGTAAGAGCAAAGAAATCACAGCATCTTGGCGTACATTGGAAGCATCAGCCAACAAATATCTGGAACTTGCACAACTCCAATATATAAACGGTGTAACCAGCTATATGGACGTATTGGATGCTCAACGTGGATTGCTCGACGCACAAATTGGATTGAATAATGCCGTACTCAGTGAACTGAAAACTATTGTCAAACTGTATAAAGCTCTTGGTGGTGGATATACAAACGAAATACTCCAACTCGAAAAAGAGAAATTAGAATCTGACAAGAAAGCAGAAAAATAAGTTTTCGGAACAGAAACGAGAAACGTTATAAAACAGAAAAGGGGATCAGTTTCGACCCCCTTTTCTGTTTCTATATATTTTTATTTAAAATTTCAACCCAACAGAAAGCACAACTTCATGATTGTTGTCTGTAATTTTCGCTGTTGGCGAAACTCCTGTCAGATATCCGTTGGGTTCAACCTCCGGAGAGTATGCATGGAATGTGCTTTTTCTTGTTTTATACAGATATGCCATATCAACATAGAATGCTTTATAGCGATAACCCAATCCGGCTGTTATGTACTGAATGTTGTCGTCCAATGTGTACGACAATGTTGTACCGGCCTGCACCACATTCAATTTGTCATTTCTGATTTCTTCCGTAAACGGAGAAAGCTGCAATGAATAGCCTAATCTTAAACCAAATTGCGGCGTTACTTTAAACTCACCGCCTAAACGGAAAATATTAGAAGAACGATAGTAATCCTTGATGTAATCAGATACATAAACATCTTCTTTTCCATCATAAGACACGCTCATGGTTGGATAAGTTACACGCTCATAATCAAAACTGATGATTCCGCGACCTCCAACAACGGCAGCAGCGCTACCTATAAACCGCCACGGAGAATTCATGTCAAAATATGTTTCTCCGACATAGCCTTCATCTGTTGTCGCCTTTCCTGCAATATTCATAGAACTTGCCACGTCATAGGCAGAAAAAGCATAGGATGTATTGGCGTAATATTCCGATTTCAGTGAGTAGAATGTCGGTGTGTGGAATGCAAAACCAACTCTGAATTCATTTATAGGCTTGAAAATAACTCCCAACTTGAAGTTCAATCCGCTTCCTCTCATTGAGAAGTAATTCTCCATACCCCACGAGGCGCTTCCGTTTCCACTTTTGTTTCCGCCGTCATAAGGCACATGAGCATTATCAAGACTTTCACCATAATAGGAATACAATTGGTAGTCAACATCAACAATACCTAAGCTTGCACCCCAATACAGCATATCCATGGCATTGCCACCAAAACTCAGCGTATATTCGTCGATGCCGCCACGTTCGTCAACCTCCAATTCTCCGCGACCGGTTGTTCCGGTTTGGAACAAGCCTTTATAAGTGTCACCGCTTGGATTTATCAAATACGAATTATAGGCAAGAATACTCATCCACGGACAATAGGATTCCTGATAAGGATTATAGCCGTTTTGTACGGCTCCAAGTTCTTCCGGTTTCCATCCGCCGGCGGTTGTCTGGTTGGCGACATAATTGGTCATAGATCCCTGAAGATTGCTGATACCACCGGAATAATGCCGATTGAATGAAGCGGTTCTGTTATAACTTATACCCCAGTTTACATTCGGAATAACGCTGGAGCCGGTCCGAAATGTACCGATATAGCCAAGATTACTGAAATTGAAATTCTTATGCTTTTCTTTTCCGAACGCGCCATTGCCCGTTGATGTATTCTGAATATCCCAGTTCAATGTCAATCCAAGTTCCGAACTGCGATAGATTCCAATTCCACCCGGATTTTGATTGAGAACAGACAAATCACCACCCAAAGCACCAAAAGCACCAGCCATTGACATAAAGCGTGCAGAACCTCTTAGATCTGACTGTGACAAACTGTACACATCAAAAGCACTCTGCGACTGCATTGCAAAAGGATAGCATCCCAACAATGCTGCTATCAAAATATACTTTGTTTTCATATCATTCTAAAATTTAACGTCTTCCACCACGTCCACCGCCGCTTCCGCCAAATGAGCCACGTCCGCCACCAGTTGAACCGCCTCTGAACGAACCGGAATTACCACGGTTTGTCGGATTTGAGAATGAAGGACTTGTAGTTGTACCTCTTCTATAAGAATTTGACGGTGAATAGTTGAAATCAAAATCATTTTCACGCGTATTGTTATTATTTACGGAACCGCCACGATAACCGTTATACGTTCTTTGGTTGTAATTATTCGTATTATTGAATGTCGATGACGGTCTGCGTCCCGTAGTTGTTGAGTTTCTCCTTATTGTGGAATTAACAGGACGTCGTCCATCAGAGATCGTTGAACTGCCGGAATTTCCACCAAACGGGCGTCGTCCGTTGCTTGAATAGCGGTGGTTGCTATTCCAAGCATAACTTGGATAATAGTGATGATGGTAGCCATAATAAGGGTACGGATGATAATAACCCGGTCCCCAGAACGGATCATACCAACTGCACCAAGGATCCCAATAGCCGTAACCCCAATAGGTATAGAACGGAGAATACCAGTAAGAAGAATATCTTGGTCCGTACCATGGACTATACCAGGAAGAATACCAAGGGTCATAAAAACCAAAGGAAACAGTTGTAGACGGAGTTCCGACATAAATATTTACATCATCGGCATAATAGAGTTCTATCAATTCCGGATCGTCCGAGGCAGTCACAATATCAGGATTGCTGAAGCGTTCAATCCTGTCCGTATATGTAAACATGGAACTGTTTGCCGGTCGGATAGAATCTACAGCCGAAGAATCCCGCTGAGTGTATGAACGCCCCATTCTGTTATAGGCATCAACATCTACATCATTATTGTTGTAGACCTGATACGTGGGAGCCTTCATCTCAGGATTTGCCAATTCATATTCAGCCTGGAGTTCTGCAAGTTTTTCTTGCCTTTCCTTTTTCGCTTTTTCCGCATCGTAATAGATGTCGTCATCATAATAGCCTTGTCCAAACATTGGGGTTATTGAAAACATCAAAACGCCCAAAAACAGTTTATAGTTTCTCATTTTGTCCTCCTTTCTTTATTTGACCAGTTTCTTTCTGAAAAGTTTAACTGATTTCAAAGAAAACGCAACATGCTTGTTATTTAATCAAATTAGACAGACATTATTACTTTCAAGACACACAAATGCATCCGAACAAGCAATAATATCTCATATTCAAAGATATAACAAATTTTACAATAGGCAACACCCAAGTGTCTTATTTTGGAATTTTTATCTATTTATCACATATAAAGGTAAAAATTTCCCGTCAAATTCTTATAATCCATAGAAAACTCCCCATCTTCTCTGATGCAAAGCTCTTTATCGTCGACGGTACATTCACAATTGGAAAACTCCCACAAATAACGTTTTACAGCTTTCTTTTCCGATGGTTTTACGGCTACCCTACGCTTAATCCAAAAATCGCTCTCCCCTGCCAAAAATTCTATATACTCTTTTACTTCTACAGGTGCTATTAAAGCAAACACTCCATCTGGCAACAATAGTGACTTAACTTTTTCAAACAGCCGTTCAAATGGCAGGGAATCAGCATGCCGAGCCATCGCACGCCGTTTGTCCGGAGCTACAATATCTGTTTTAAAAAAAGGAGGATTTGAAACAATCAAATCATACTTGCTGTCGCTTGTATAAGTTAGAAAATCCACATTAAAAACCGAAAGCCGTTCTTTCCAAGCCGATTTTTCAAAATTTTCAGCCGCTTCAGCCGCCGCCATGTCATCTATTTCAACAGCATCAATTTTCGCCGCTGTATTCCGCTGTGCTGCCATCAGGGCAATCAGTCCACTACCACATCCCACGTCCAAAATACGATGAGCTTTGGACACATCACACCAGGCACCAAGCAACACTCCGTCGGTTCCTATCTTCATTGCACAATTCTTGTGGCTGATTTCAAACTGCTGAAATCTAAATATTCCGTCTGACATTATTTCGATTTGTTTTTACAAAAATACGACATAACGCCATTATATGCAAAATGCGCCATTCCCATAAGGAACAGCGCATTTGCAATATCTTGTAAAAAAGACAGATTACCAGATAATAACTCTCTTTTCCGGAGCAAGGAACATCGGATCACCGGCTTTAATACCAAAGGCATTATAGAACGGAGAAATGTTCTTCAATGTTGCATTTACTCTCCAACGACCCAATGAGTGTTCATCCATCTTTGTACGGCGAAGGATTTCTGCGTCACGAATATTGTCAGCCCATACGTTTGCATAAGAAAGATAGAATCTCTGGCTCGGAGTAAAGCCGTCTACAGTTTTGTTTTCTTTGGCTTCCTTCGTTTTCATGTATGCAGTGTAAGCCACACGCAAACCACCTTGGTCAGCGATGTTTTCACCCAAAGTCAAACGACCGTTAGCGTGCTGGTCACCAAGAACGACGATGCTGTCAAATTGAGCGACAAGCTTGTCAGCCAATTTGTTGAATTCTTCAGCATCTTTTTCAGTCCACCAGTTTTCCATATTACCGTTCTTGTCAAACTGACGTCCCATATCGTCAAATCCGTGAGTCATTTCGTGACCGATAACAACACCGATTGCACCATAGTTGTCAGCGTCCAATGCATCCGGAGAGAAGAATGGTGCTTGAAGAATACCGGCAGGGAAACAAATTTCATTTGTTGTCGGGTTGTAATATGCGTTTACAGTTTGCGGAGTCATACCCCATTCTGTCTTGTCGACCGGTTTACCATATTTGCCGTTGCTGTCTTTAACGTGGAACAAAATAGCTTCTTTGATGTTATCCCAATATGTCTTTTTAGGATCGATAACAACGGAAGAATAGTCTTTCCATTTGTCCGGATAACCGATTTTTACCGTAAATGCAGCCAATTTTTCTTGAGCGCGAGCCTTAGTCTCATCGCTCATCCATGTAAGGCTTGCAATGTGTTCACCCAAAGCTTCTTTCAAGTTGTTGACCAATTCCATCATACGTTGCTTGGATTCTGCCGGGAAGTATTTTTCCACATACAATTGGCCCAATGCTTCGCCCAACATTCCGTCAGGAACAGCCAACGCACGTTTCCATCTCGGACGGTCTTGTTTTGCACCAGTGATAACCTTGCTCATGTTGAAGTTCACTTCGCGGAAATCATCACTCAAATAGTCAGATGCGGCATTGATGAAGTGGAACGACAGATAGTCCTTCACTTCCTGTTCGCTCAGTGTAGACAACAGTTCATTGACTTTTGCCAAAGAAGCCGGCTGCATTACACACATCTTGTCAACACCTTCCAAATACAAACCCTTCAAATAAACATCCCAATTGACAGCCGGGCAAACTGAATCGATTTGCTCCATGCTGCGGATATTGTATTGTGCGGCAAGATTACGTTGTTCTGTTCTTGACATGGCAACTTTTGCCAATTCTGTTTCAATGTTCATGACATTTTTCATGACACGTTCTGCATCGGCAGCATTGTAACCTGCCAACTTGCAGAGATCCTGAATGAACACCTTGTAGGCATTGCGAATGGCAACTGTCTGCTCGTCATCCTGCAAATAATAGTCGCGATCGCCCAAACCAAGACCGCTTTGTGCCCAATACAGAATGTTTGTATTAGAATCTTTGAAGTCACTTGAAACTCCTACACCAAAGAATGGAGAAGAGAAAGTATGCAACCAAGAAAGCAAAGCTGAATATTCTTCAGGTTTTGCGTTCTGAATACGAGCCAAATCTGCTTGAATTGTAGAAGCGCCTTCCTTGTTCAAACGAACACTATCCATACCCATAGCATACAAGTCGCCGATTTTTTGTGCAACCGAACCATACGGGTGTTTAGTGGAACGCAATCCTTCTACCAGTTCATGCAATTGCTTTTTATTGTTCTCGCCCAGCATATCAAAAGAACCGAAACGAGAATATTCATCCCCCAGCGGATTGTTCTTTTGCCAACCACCACAAGCGTATTGATAAAAATCGACACGCGGAGAAACTGATTCATCGAGATTTTCCCGATTTGCTCCTGTTTTAGGAGTTGCTGCTGACATCGTCAATGATGCACTCAACGCCAAAAACATCATTCCGTTTTTTAGTTTCATAATAAATAAGTTTATATTAGTTTTTTAATGTTTCCAACTCCATTGTAGCCTGCTCCCAAGCATCCATGGCTTTTTCAAGTTCAGACTGCAACGCACCATGTTTTTCAAACAAGGATGGATCATTGGCACCAGCCGACAACTGGAGCTCAATCTCGGCAATTTCCGATTCGCAACGTTCCACCTCCTGTTCTGCATCTTTTACTTTCTTTTCCGCCTTACGTACAAGTTTTTCAAACTCTTTCTTTTCTGCATATGACAACCGCCCGGCAGACTCTGCAGAAACAGTTGTCGCAACATCTTTCTGCGGTGTTGCCTTTGCTTCCAATTCCCGAAGGTTTTCCATGTTTTTCGCCTGCAGGAAATCGTAGATTCCTCCAAGATGCTCACGTACTTTTCCTCCGCCGAATTCATATACTTTTTCAACCAGTCCGTCCAAGAAATCACGGTCGTGTGACACGACAATCACCGTACCGTTGAAATCCTTGATTGCCTGTTTCAGAATATCCTTGGTTTTCATGTCCAAATGGTTGGTCGGCTCGTCAAGAATCAACAGATTGACCGGTTCCAACAACAGACGAATCATGGCCAGACGCGTCTTTTCACCACCGGAAAGCACCTTTACTTTTTTCTCCGAGGCTTCTCCCCCAAACATGAAAGCGCCTAAAATATCCCGTATCTTAGTTCTGATGTCACCGACAGCCACACGGTCAATTGTATCAAAGACAGTGATTTCACCATCGAGTAAAGATGCCTGGTTTTGAGCGAAATAGCCAATCTTTACATTATGACCGATTTTCAATTCACCACCAAACGGTATCTCACCCATGATACATTTTACCAAGGTGGACTTACCTTCACCGTTCTTACCGACAAAAGCCACTTTCTCACCTCGTTTGATAGTGAGGGTGACATCGCTGAAAACTTTATGTTCGCCATAAAATTTCTCTACCCCGTCACAAATGACCGGATAATCGCCGGAACGGGGAGCCGGAGGAAATTTTAAGTTCAATCGAGAATTGTCGACTTCATCCACCTCAATTCTCTCTATTTTTTCCAATTGCTTGATTCGGCTCTGAACCTGCACGGCCTTTGTTGCTTTGTAGCGGAAACGTTCAATGAAATCTTCCGTTTCCTGTATCTGCTTCTGCTGATTCTGATAAGCGCGAATCTGCTGTTCCAGGCGTTCCTGCCTCAAAGTGACAAATTTTGAATAATTCACCTGATAGTCATAAATTTTCCCACAGGAAATTTCAATAGTTCGATTTGTCACATTGTCAATAAAAGCACGGTCGTGCGAAACCAGCACCACAGCATTGGCTTTCGTCTTTAAAAATGTTTCAAGCCATTGTATTGATTCGATGTCCAAGTGGTTGGTCGGCTCATCCAGCAGCAATACATCCGGACGTTTCAACAATAATTTTGCCAACTCTATACGCATTCTCCATCCACCGCTGAACTCAGATGTATTACGGGTAAAGTCAGTTCTGACAAAGCCAAGCCCCATCAGTGTTTTCTCTATCTCCGCCTCATAATTGTCGCTTTCCTTAAGAAGAATGGTTTCATTCAACTGTGTGATTTTGTCAATCAGCCTTAAATAAGATTCGCTTTCGTAGTCAGTTCTGTCAGCAAGTTCGGCATTCAATTTGTCCAATTGAGCTTTCAGCACATCAAGTTCACCAAAAATCGTCTTGACTTCCTCAAAAACTGTACGCTCATCAGTCAACAGCATCTGCTGCGGCAGATAACCGATAGTCAAGTCATTCGGAATAGCAACACTTCCCGATGTAGGTTGTTGAAGACCGGCAATAATCTTCAGCATTGTAGATTTTCCAGCTCCGTTTTTTCCGACTAACGCTATTTTATCTTTTTTATTAATTACATAACTGACATCTTTAAACAATGCCACACTATTAAATTCAATACATAAATTCTGTATGGAAATCATTTCATCTTCGTTTTTGCGATGCCAAAGTTACATAATTTTCCGCCAATACACCTATCTTCTTTCAAAAATACACAATTATGACATTTTTATTAACATCTGAATACAGTATTACAGAAAGTTGCCAAATGTAAAAAGGCGTTTGCCGATTCCGACAAACGCCTTTCCTATCATGACAGATAAATTATTTCAAATTTAATTTCTTAAGAATATCTGATGGAACACCTTTCTTGTTTACCCAGATACTCATTGTCTTGGCGAGGAAATAAGGTTCTGACACATAGAAATATCCGTTATATACCTGTTCAGAATCCCATGAATTCTTCACCTTGTAATATTTGTTGCCTTTTTGGTCAACAGCAGTTCCGACAATTACCATTCCGTGGTCATCTGTTGTTTCATAGTTGTCAAAACCTTCCTGTCGGCTTTCCTGAGTCACAACAATTTCTTCTACCGGACCCTTGAAGTCATACATTTTGTCAACTTTCTCAGAATCTTTCAGTTTCACCCAACGGTCAAGTTCTGTTCCCTCCATGCTCGCCTTACGGTCAACCTTCGGCATCAAGGCAACACCATCGTACCACTTAAAGCCCTTTTCGCTGACATCTGCTGCCCAAAGAACAGTATAACCATTTTCGATAGCGTTGTCAACAACAGCTTTCAACTCTTCCATTTTAACATTGTAGTACAAGCTGTGTCCCCAGTTGTCTGGTACTTCAAGCACAAATGGTTTGTAAAAATCGTGGTGTGTGAATGATGTCAATGGAACATAGTCATTCATATTCAAGCCAAGCGATTCTGCAAATGTCTTCGGTGTGTAAGTCTTGCCTTTATATTCAAAGGATTCCGGAACCTTTCCAAGATATGCATCAAGAATTCCGATATAACCGTTCAACCAAGCTTTTGACAGCTTCTTGTTCGGATTCTTGGCAATTTCCTGCAAATAAGCAGTCAATACGGCTGCCAATTCACCGTGGTCATGCTTTTCTTCACCATATTCCAAACCGGCATAGGCTTCTTCCGGCACCATTCCGTATTTGTCGAACACATAAGGGATATCCATCAATCCACCGCCTTCGCCAAAGTTGGACTTTCCATAATAGCGGATATATTGAATTGCCTTGTCAATATAACATTGTCTGACAACAAACATTTCTGACAAGTCGTAGTCACCCTTACCATTCTTCAAAAGTTCGTCTTCAAGGAATGACAAGCCGGAAAAACTCCAGCATGTTCCCGATTTATTCTGATCCTTCACTGATGTTGTAGGGTTTACCTTTACATCAGTGAAAATAAATGCAGTATCTGCATTTTCCTTTTCATTTGCGCTAACGGCAAATGACGACATAACTGCCGCAAGTCCTAATATTGCTATTTTTTTATTCATATCCATTAATATTCATCCCATGATTTTACTTCAATATCATCCATTGAATAACGGCTGATTGCATCAACAAACGCAGATGCCAGACGAGCATTCGTCAACAATGGAATATTCAAGTCGATTGCAGCACGACGGATCTTATAGCCGTTGCTCAATTCCTTGCTGGTCAAGTTCTTCGGAATATTTACCACCAAGTCAATTTCTTTGTTGTGAAGCATATCCAATGCCTGAGGATATTGTCCTTCTTCGCTTGGCCAATATACCTGAATTGCCGGGATATTGTTATCGACCAAATATTTATATGTTCCGCCTGTAGCATACAGTTTGTATCCTTTCGCATACAATGTTGCAGCAGCATCCAGCATATCAGCTTTCTGCTTAGCAGAACCGGTGCTCAACAACACGGATTTCTTCGGCATCTTGTAGCCAACAGAAAGCATTGACTTCAAAATAGCTTCCGATGTATCATTACCGATACATCCTACTTCACCTGTCGAAGACATGTCTACACCCAATACCGGGTCTGCTCCTTGCAGACGAGAGAATGAGAATTGCGAAGCCTTGATTCCGACATAATCCAAATCGAATGCGCTCTTGTTCGGTTTTTCAACCGGGATACCCAACATCACTTTCGTAGCAAGATCAATGAAGTTGAGCTTCAAAACTTTTGAAACGAATGGGAAACTTCTTGATGCACGCAAGTTACATTCGATAACCTTGATGTCATTGTTCTTAGCCAAATACTGGATATTGAACGGACCGGAGATATTCAGAGCCTTGGCAATCTGGCTGGAAATCTTCTTGATACGACGAGCTGTTTCGACATACAATTTTTGCGGCGGGAACTGAATGGTTGCATCACCCGAGTGAACACCGGCAAATTCGATGTGTTCGGAAATTGCATATACCTTGATTTCACCGTTTTGTGCCACGGCATCCATTTCAATTTCCTTGGCATGCTCAATGAATTCTGTTACAACAACCGGATGCTGTTTTGACACATTGGCTGCAAGTTTCAAGAAACGTTCCAGTTCCTCGTCATTTGAACAAACGTTCATTGCCGCACCAGAAAGTACGTATGACGGACGAACCAATACCGGATATCCTACTTCTTCGACAAATTCATAAATATCGGTCATTGAAGTAAGCTCTCGCCAACGTGGTTGGTCAATGCCCAGTTCATCAAGCATCGAAGAGAATTTATGGCGGTCTTCCGCATTGTCAATGCTCTTGGCTGAGGTACCCAAAATATTTACTCCGTCAGCATCAAGACGGGTTGCCAGGTTGTTAGGAATTTGTCCACCAGTTGAAAGGATTACTCCGTGAGGAGTTTCCAAATCGATGATATCCATAACACGCTCGTATGTCAACTCGTCAAAATACAAGCGGTCGCACATATCGTAGTCGGTTGAAACTGTTTCCGGGTTATAGTTGATCATTACAGAACGCCAACCCTCTTTCTTGACAGTCAGCAAGGCATTTACACTACACCAGTCGAATTCCACAGAGCTACCGATACGGTAAGCGCCGGAACCAAGCACAACCACCGAACGGTTGTCATGTTCGTAGCAGATGTCATGTTCACGGCCGTTATATGTCAGATACAGATAATTTGTCTGTGCCGGATATTCAGCACCCATGGTATCAATTTGCTTCACAACCGGCAAAATGCCATATTGCTTACGCAAGTTTCTAACCATGCGGTTGGCATCTTCGCCCACTCCCATTTCGTCCTTCAAAACGGCACGGGCAATTTGGAAGTCAGAGAATCCCTGCTCTTTTGCAAGACGCATCAAATCCTGAGGAACATCTTCCAGTTTGTTGTATCCTTCCAGGTCCTGAGCAGTCTCCAGCAAGTTATGCAGTTTCTGCAGGAACCAGCGGTCAATTTTAGTCAGCTGATGAATTTTTTCAACATCGTATCCTTTACGGAATGCAGTTTCAATAACGAAGATTCGCTTGTCGGTCGGTTCTTTCAATGCTTTGTCAATATCAGGAACTGACATTTCCTTATTTTCGATAAATCCGTGCATGCCCTGACCAATCATTCGAAGACCCTTTTGAATTACTTCTTCAAATGTACGGCCGATAGACATCACTTCACCTACCGATTTCATTGACGAACCGATTTCCTTCTTCACACCATGGAACTTACCCAAGTCCCAACGCGGAATCTTACATACTATATAGTCGAGTGCCGGTTCAAAGAATGCAGAAGTTACTTTCGTTACCGTATTCTTCAAATCAAACAATCCGTAACCCAAACCGAGCTTGGCAGCGATGAAAGCCAATGGATAGCCTGTTGCCTTTGATGCCAATGCCGAACTACGGCTCAGACGCGCATTTACTTCAATAACGCGATAATCCATTGACATCGGGTCATAAGCATACTGCACATTACATTCACCGACAATTCCAATATGTCGAACAATCTTGATGGCAAGAATACGCAAAAGGTTTGTATCGTCGTTTGACAATGTTTGAGAAGGTGCAACCACGATACTTTCTCCCGTATGGATACCCAGCGGGTCGAAGTTTTCCATATTACATACTGTAATACAGTTGTCAAAGCGGTCACGAACCACTTCATATTCAATTTCTTTCCATCCTTTCAAAGATTTTTCAACCAATACTTGAGGAGAGAAAGACAATGCTTTTTCAGTCAATGCTACCAACCGCTCTCTGTCATCACAGAAACCGCTACCAAGACCACCGAGGGCATATGCAGCACGCACAATAACCGGATAGCCCAGTTGTTCAGCAGCACGAATTGCATCGTCAATTGTTGAAACGGCCTCACTCTTGATTGTCTTGACGCCAATTTCATCAAGTTTCTTCACAAACAGTTCACGGTCTTCGGTATCCATGATAGCCTGAACCGGAGTACCAAGAACCTGTACATTATATTTGCTTAAAACGCCTGATTGGTACAGTTCCACACCGCAGTTCAAAGCTGTCTGTCCGCCAAAAGCGAGCAAGATGCCTTGCGGTTGTTCCTTGGCGATAACCTTTTCAACGAAGAACGGTGTAACCGGCAAGAAGTATATCTTATCAGCAAACCCTTCAGAAGTTTGCACTGTTGCAATATTCGGGTTAATGAGTACCGTTTCGATGCCTTCCTCTTTCAACGCCTTCAACGCTTGTGAACCGGAATAGTCAAATTCTCCGGCTTCTCCAATTTTCAAAGCTCCAGAGCCAAGCAATAATACTTTCTTAATGTCTTTTTTTTCCATTTTACTCATTGGGTTAAATATTACAACATGTTAATAAAGTCATCAAATAAGAAGTCCGTATCCAGAGGTCCGCTGCATGCTTCCGGGTGGAATTGTGCAGAGAAGAACGGTTTGGTTTTATGACGAATACCTTCGTTTGTTCCGTCATTCATGTTAATAAACAGCGGTTCCCAATCTGCACCGAGAGTATTGTTGTCAACTGCATAACCGTGATTCTGCGAAGTGATGAAGCACTTTTCAGTTCCGGCAAGACGCACCGGTTGATTATGACTGCGATGGCCGTATTTCAGTTTATAAGTCTTGGCACCTGAAGCCTTAGCCAGCAACTGGTTGCCCATACAAATACCAAAAATAGGCTTATCTCCCTGCAATGCGACTTTGATATTTTGCACTGTTGCCTCTGCCATATCCGGGTTACCTGGACCGTTTGAGATAAACAAGCCGTCATATTCAAGCTTGTTGAAATCGTAATCCCACGGAACACGTACCACTTTTACATTGCGTTTTACGAGCGAACGAATAATATTGTTTTTAACTCCGCAGTCAACCAAAACGACCGTTTTGTTTCCTTCACCGTAAGTAATTACTTCCTTACAGCTGACAACAGCTACCTGATTGTCCTTATTCGGATCGTAGAATTCCACATCCTCTGCCCCTTCAATCACAATCTTGCCAAGCATTGAACCTTTTTCTCTCAAATGCTTTGTCAAAGCACGGGTATCGATGCCATATATGCCGACAACCTGTTCTCTTTGCAGCCATTCACTCAAGCTTTCCTGTGCCAACCAGTGGCTGTACTCCCACGAATAATCCGTGCAGATGATAGCCTGGCAGTGAATGCGCTGACTCTCCAAATAGTCGCTCAAACCATTTTGCTGACTCATTGGAGGAACTCCATAATTGCCTAATAAGGGATAAGTGGTTACAAGGATTTGTCCTTCATACGACGGGTCCGTCAAACTTTCAGGATAACCAACCATTGCGGTGTTAAACACAACTTCGCCGGCACACGATTTGTTGTACCCGAACGATTTTCCTTCGTAGATTGTTCCGTCCTCCAGTATCAAGGAGGCTTTTACTGTTTCTCTCATATATATATTTAGGGATTACTTACACAAGTATTAGGTTTGCAAGATTACCATCGAGAAAACCATACAAAATTACTGCTTTTTTCTCTATTTACTACAATTATGATTACAAAAAATAATAATATCGCTACATATTTTACGCTTTTGCACCAATATCTTACATCCTAAAATATTCCAAACGGAAAAGCATGCGCTTTTCCAAATTTTTTCTTAACTTTGTCACCTATTCCCAAAAGAAAAGCACTAACTAAAACCTTAATATTTATGAAAACCAAATTTATTTTAGTGGCAATGACATTAGTCTGCCTCATGGGGCAAGCCCATCCTAAAGTAGAAGGCAGCCCACAAATGCTCCTTAAATCGCAAGAAGGCTTTATGGCCCCCACATGGTCGCCTGACGGACAGCAATTAGCTGTGACCGGAAACAATTACACAGGCATTTGGATTGCAAGCATTGACGGAAGCGGAATCCAACAAATCACATCCGATGCCGGAGCCGGCTATAAAATGGCATGGAGTCCGGAAAGCAACACGATTCTTGGAAGAACCAACGTCATCAAAAACGGGCGCGTACTTCATCAACTCAAAACTTACGACACGAAAACCGGAAAGAGTGCCATCGTAATGGACGCCACACGAAATCTGTGCGGAACTCCGACATGGGGAAAAGCAGGCGAAGTTAAGTTTGCCAAAAAGGACGGCGCACAAAAAATCCGCCTCTCCGAAAATCAGGCCTCCCCGATTCAGTTGAATGTGTATGAAACAATGCTGTCCTATCCTTTTGAGGCAACACAGTTGGTTCCCAGCTTGTCGGAATTTGCCGGGAAACCCATCATCAATCCGTCAATGAGTCCCGACGGCTCAAAAATCGCATTCCAGATAGCCGGTAAAGGTATTTTTGTCTGTGCAGCCGACGGCAGCCAGCTCAAACATCTTGGCAAAGGTTCTTACCCTTCATGGATGCCTGACAGCAAACATATCGTAGTTGCAGAAGTTAAAGACAACGGCGAAGTTTTCACGTCTTCCAAACTCATTTCTTTCGACACGGAATCTGGCGAATCCGCCTTACTTTTTGAAAACAACGACATGATACCTGTCACTCCGGCGGTATCCCCCAAAGGCAATCAGCTTGCTTTCGAGAACAGCCGGAACGGATGTATCTACATTCTTAATCTAACCTTTTAAACACAGATTCTTATGAAAAATTTCACACACATTATAAAGAACTCGCTGCTATCGTTTTCTTTATGCCTCGTTGGCGGTTCAAGCATGTTTGCAGCCGATGTCAACGGTTGGGGCGATTTCAAATTATACCTTGATCCCGGACACGCCCAGCGAGAAAACGGTGGCCTGTACAATTATTCAGAAGCAGAAAAAGTATTGCGTGTAGCGTGGTCAATCCGCGACTACCTGTTGAAATATACAGACATACCGGCTGAGAATATCAAGCTATGCCGCGAAACCGATAACGACTATATAGACCTCACCGACCGTGTCGATGTCGCAAACGCTTGGGATGCCGATTTCTATTACTCCATCCACTCAGATGCAGGCGACGCGACAACACCCAACACCACCCTCACCATGTTTGGCGGCTGGAGAAACAACGGTGTGGAAATTGAGAAGACTCCAAATGGCGGAAAGGATTTTGGAGAGTTCCTCTGTCCAAACTTGAGCGGCGTAATGCAAGTTGACACCCGCGGCAACTGGTACGACCGATGCTACTACGACAAGAGTCCTGCAACTCATACAAATCAATACCCGTATCTGGCCGTAAACCGTCGCAGCAACATGCCATCTCTGCTTAGTGAAGGAGGATACCACACTCACGCTTTCCAACAGCAACGCAACATCAACGAAAGCTACAAACGTCTTGAGGGCTACGCCGCATTCCGCTCCATTCTGCAATATCGAGGATTGGACATTCCGGAACAGACAATTCTTGCCGGCGTGGTTTCCAATTCCGAGAATGGCGTAGCGGCAAATGGCGTAACCATTACCGTCGGCGACCAATCAGCCACTACGGACTCTTACGAATCCATCTTCAACAAGTACAGTCGTGACCCCAATATGCTGCACAACGGATTCTTCATGTTTGAAGACCTTGAAGCAGGAAAAGAATACACGGTAACATTCTCATCACCTGAATACGGAACAACAGAAAAGAAGGTTACCATCATTTCCAATCCGGACGGAACGGCTGCCGAAAATGTCACATGGTTTGATGTGCAGCTCACATCAGTTGCACCGGCAAAAGTGGATCAGATTTCAGCTTCCGACCTGTCGGCTGTCAGCAAACGCAACCCGTTGACAATAACTTTCTCCCGCAACATGGACCAGGAAAGTGTAAAACAGGCATTCAGCATCTCCAACAATGGAGAAGTCAGCCTGAGTTGGGAAAACGGATATACATTAAACGTTGATATCAGCAAACTGGAGAACGAGCAAACTTACAAAATAACAATTGATGGAGCAATTGCCAAAAACGAACAGACCGGCCAATTCTTCGATGGTGACGGCGACGGAGAAGAAGGTGGAAATTACGAACTGGAATTTACCATTGAACCATTTGACGAGACCGCTCCGGAAATTGTTTCTGTCGACCCGGCTATTGACGGAGAATCGCTCTGCACATACCGTCCTGTTATCCGTGTTGAATTCAGCGAAGAAATTGTTTGGAACGAAGACAACACAAACGACCTGATAACATTGACAGACTCGGAGAACAACACCTATGCCGGCAAACTCACTCACGATGTCATCAACGGAACATCTGTTATACACTACATCTTGAATGAAGACCTTCCTCTCGACAAATGTTTCTTGGTTAAAGTCAAAGGCGGCCTTGCCGATTTCAGCGGAAACCTGTCCGAACCATTCGCTTGGAAATTCTTATCGGAATATCGCAATGCCACCAATACAATTGTTGTTGACAAACTTGATTCTACAAGCGGCTGGTGGGCACCAAGCGGTTCCGGCAGTACTGAAGGTCTGATTGTTGACGACAGCAGTTGGAACACTTCATCCGAAACTTATTCGGCAGAGAGTTCTGCAAGCTGCGAATTGATTTACGCTTTTGATCAAATGGCAACATCATCCGTATGGCAAATTCGTGAATACCGTCAGTCCGGCGCAAGCACAGTGGTATCCAACACTACCGACGGCGTGCTCCAATTCTGGCTATATGGCGACGGTTCCAATAATCAAGTGTCTGCCATGGTTCGTGCCAACAGCGCATCCGGAGGTCTGAAACATCGCACCATGCACCCCATTTCATTCAAAGGATGGAAACTTTTGACTTGGGACATGGCCAACGAACCATACGAGACCTTTACCGGAACCGATCAGTTGAACGGAAAATGGATTCTTGACAGTTTCTTCATGAAGCACTTCGACAAGAGCTCAAGCCCCGAAGAACCGCAACAGGCATGGAACGGCAGAATCCTGTTCGACGATCTGACATTCGTCACTTATGACAAGACCGCAAACAGAACAGCTTCACTCGACGATATTAGTGAAGGTTCTTCTGTTGAAAACATCACAAGCGGAATCACCGTCAAACAACAGGGAAAAACTTTGACCATTGCCGGTGAGAACATCCAAAGCATCCGCATATTCAACCTGTCAGGAGAAATGATTGCCAACCCTGGCTCTTTACAGTTCATGAACGTTATTGACATGTCGCAATATGCAAATGGCATGTATCTTCTTGAAATCCAGACTCAATCAGAACACATGGTAAAAAAGATTGCATTCTAAATTGAGCACACGCTAAAACAAGGAGGGTGACCCAAAAGCCATTCAGAATGGCAGAAGGGTCACTTTCTTCGTTTGCA